>Ga0131853_10013236_pt1 | contig 15124 bp, 16 predicted proteins | sample TergutLab28metaG_FD_92764 | JGI IMG/M metagenome (GOLD analysis project Ga0131853, IMG submission 92764) | Labiotermes labralis P1 segment gut microbial communities from Petit-Saut dam, French Guiana - Lab288 P1 (version 2) (version 2) | ecosystem: Host-associated > Arthropoda: Insects >...
AATAAGCTCAAACTCATTAAGAGAATCATGTATGGAAGGCACAGTTTCAATCTGCTCAAAAATAAATTGCTGTACAAAGAATTTATTAAACATATCAACTAACTTTGGAAAGCTCCGGTATTTCAAATATTTCCCTCAAAACCCACCCGCCAAGCGGCAAAGAGCCTTTCAAGATGCCAATTCTTGAAAGGCTCTTTTCTATTGCACCCCAATGTTCCGAGCGAAATTGCATGATGATTGTAAATCCTTGCCTAATACACTCGCATCAAGTATAATATATAGAGAGTGGCACTTCGCTAGAGTAGGGGAAACACATGAGCAAGCTGAACGCACGAGAATATAAACGCTTCGAGGATATCAAGCATAGCCGCCCGGACGGCGGTGAGTATTGGCTTGCCCGCGAACTTTCGGTTGAGCTAGACTATACCGAATGGCGTAATTTTTCCAAAGTTCTCGACAAGGCGCGGCTCGCCTGCAAGAACAGCGGCTTCGATTTAGACGAACATTTTGTTGAGGTCAACAAAATGATAAAAACCGCTAAGACAGCCAAACGACAGGTGCTTGACTACGAGCTTTCGCGCTACGCCTGCTATCTTATCGTCCAAAACGGCGACCCACGCAAAGAAGTTATTGCACATGGGCAAACATATTTCGCCATCCAGACCCGCCGACAAGAGGTTGCCGACTATTTCAACCAGCTTGATGAAGATAACAAGCGACTTGTCGTGCGCGGTAATGTTAAGCAGTTGAATCAGATGCTTGCACAAGCCGCGCATAATGCAGGGCTTATCACCAACGAAGAATACGCCATCTTCCAAAACGCGGGCTATAAAGGCTTGTACGGCGGGCTTGATGTTGAAGATATACATGGTCGAAAAGGTTTGGGCGAGAACGACAAAATTTTCGACTTTATGGGTAACGAAGAACTTGCAGCAAACCTTTTCCGCATCACGCAGACAGAGAGCAAGCTGAAACGCGAAAACGTGCAAGGCGCGGTTGCGGCGACTGCTACGCACTATGCAGTCGGAAGTAAGGTTCGGCAGACCATAAAAGATTTGGGAGGCACCATGCCAGAAGATTTGCCGGTGCCGGAAAAAAGCATATCTCAAGTGGAGCGTGAGCAAATCGCAGAATTGAAGCGCAAAGCAAAGAAAAAACCACTGATGTTGGACGAATGATTTTTACATAACTGTGAATGGAGGGGTGAACGTGGACGAGTTGCTGAAAAAGCATGAGATGACCGAGGAAGATATAAAGCTGCGATATATAGCCCCTGCCATTGAGTGCAAATGGGACAAACATACTCAAATGCGCATGGAGTATAATTTTACCGATGGACGGGTTGTTGTTCACGGAAACACTGTTGCGCGCGGGAAAAGGAAGAAGGCAGACTATACCCTCTATTATAAGTGCAACATCCCTCTCGCTATTGTCGAAGCATAATCCGAACACTTCTCCAATTAGGACGAGGTTCAAATTATGCTCGTTTGGTGCGCCAGTTCGACCCAAATACAAACTTGACGGTACTGCCCGCCGGATTTGTGATTGTTGTGCCACTTAACAGATAAAAACGCAAGGGGCGGCTGACATTTTATCAGCCGCCCCGCCTTATGTCGCCCTGCTAATCAGCCCACGTTCTGCCGCTCTCGTTTCCACTGTTCAAACTCCCGCCGCACATTTTCATCGGCGAAGAATCGTCTTATTTCGAGGAGCAGACGCCGTGCCAAGACTTCGATTTGCTTCTCGGTAACGGCTATGTGTGATACTTGCTGGGTGGGCTTGTTTGCTGGGGCTTTGTACATCGCAACATCCTCTCGTGTTATATTTGTAGCAAGCTGCTTCGAAGACAAGTATATCACGCGCAGATGTGGCGAACAAGATTTTCGGGCTGCTTGACCTTGAATGGGCTTAGGGTACTCTGTGAAATACGGAGGGTCACTCCTAAAAGCAAGGAGCGACCAAATCAGTCACCCCATGTTTGTCATATTACTCCGGCATAAAACAAAGATGGATTGTTTTGCTCAAGTGTTGCTTGCATATGCTATAATTCCCCTTATTGCAGCCATTCCTCAACAACTCTGTCAAGCTGCGCCTGAATGCCGTCGAAGTTTTTATCCAAATCAAGTGTTTTAACGCCGATTCTGTTCCCGCTTATAATATAGCTGTTGTCGGGCGTTATCTTTTCATCTGTTTTGGCATATAACAACAGACCGCTTACATTGCCAGTTTGCCTTATGTCCTTATTCTTAACATAAGCGTAAATCTGATACAAATTTCCAGAATGAAGAGTGCGGCTGTTATATAAACTGTTTGTCTGCATTGTACGGCTGTAATATTTTGTATCGATGATAAGCGTTTTTTCGTTATGCTCAAGTACTATATCAGATTTCATCGTAGGCAGCAAATCAGTCATACCATCATCTGTATTCCAGCCGATATGAGACGAAGATACTATAATGCCGCGGTTTTCGTAATGCTTTCGGTAATAAGCAAGCACGAACCTCTCATAAAGCCGGTGAAGGTGCTCGTCTTTAAACTGTGAAACCTTTTTTGAACCCGTCTGTGTGGTAGGCAACAAGGCTTCAATAACAAGATAACAGATATTGATTAGCATTTTGTAGGTTGCATTATTGCTGTAATACTTTATGCTCGCCCATCTAATAGAGCGTGGATTAATGGCGTCAACTGCGCTAAAGTAGCGTAAAACCTTTTTTAACGACCTTTTCCGGTCAGCACGCACTTCTTCAGAGCGCAACAACATAAGGGCGGTTGTCTTTATTATCTGGTTAATATATGCGTTTTCTGAAAATTCATCGTACTCGCAGACAAGGCGTTTTTGGAGCAGTGTCTTCTCTTTTAAGGACACCGAAATTTTTATTTTGCCGCGCGGAGAGCCGGGAGCTTCGGTATGCATAACGTACTCTCGCCCAAGACCCCTCTTGATTTGGTTAGCTATCCCTTTTGCGAGAATCGCGGCGAGCAAATCCTCCGCATACTCAAAATCCTCAAGCGCGACTTTGTTGTAACTATCCTCATTCAGCACTTGAAATGCGTAGGCGAGCATATAGTAGATGTTTTGAATTTTAATCATTCAGCACACCGCGCAGCTTTTTCGTCCAATCTTCAACCTTGTTCTTGTCTTCAAACCAATATTCGTCTAATAATGGCAGTATTTCAAAATTGATAACAGTCGCAAGCCATTCATCTGTTACTTCGCCATCGGTGCAAAAATAACTGTGACCGATTCTGAAGCCATCGCCAAGCGATTCATCCTTGCTGACAGCAATATTGAGCTCCTTTATCTTTTCGATTAAGGCATTTAATTTGCTGTGTTCTGCACTTTCCAGTAACGCCTGAAAGCCTACTGAATCAAATGCCGGTTCCATTTCAAAGAATGCGAATCTTCTGCGTAGCGCATAGTCAATCATTGCAAGACTGCGGTCGGCGGTGTTCATTAAACCGATAATGTACACATTTTTGGGGACAGAGAACAACTCGTTTGAGTATAAAAGCCGGAGGCGCTCACCACGCTTATCATTTTCAATCAGCATCAGTAGCTCGCCGAATATTTTGCTCAAGTTGCCACGGTTGATTTCATCAATGATAAAAAAGTATTTGCATTCTTCGTCATCCTGCGCTTTTTTGCAGAAATCATAGAATGGGCCGGAAGAAAGCTCAAAGCCATCTTTTGTAGGGCGGAAGCCTAAAATAAAATCTTCGTAGCTGTAACTCTGATGAAACTGCACCATCATAACGCGGCTTGTATCTTTCGACCCAATAATTGAATATGCCAGCCGCTTTGCTGAAAAAGTTTTGCCTACGCCCGGCGCCCCTTGCAAAATAAGATTTTTCTTTATCTCCAGCAAAGTAACAAGGGTTTCGTACTGCTGGGAATCCATAAAAACTTTACTCAAAAAATCATCATCTGTATATGCATCATAGTGAATCTCTACTTCAGGCTCTACCTCTTCTATACTAACATCATCAGCGACAAGCAGTTCCAATTTTTGAACATAATCAGTGTAGGTTGTGATAAGTGTAGGTTGTGATATCCGTTAAAGTTTTTAGAACAGCTTGTCCCGGATGCGGCCAACAGCCGTTATGTGTCCAGCGCATTTTTCTAATATGCTTATACTCGTCACGTTCGGGCATATAAATATAATCGGACTCAACGATTCCGCGGCCGATTATTTCTGAAATTCCTTTTTTAATAAAAATCACATCACCAACTTGCATATCATGGAAGAACTGCCAGAGCGCCAGTGAATCCATCTTATATGATTTTGTATCATCACCTAGAGATTTCATTTTTGCGCGTATCTCTTCTCGGTTAGAATAGCTAGATAAATCCCCGATGCCTACTCCTACAAAATCGAACCCTATGCCGATAATGCTTTGCGTATAAAACTCATCCCATTTACTTGCACCAGCGCCGGGGGACATAATCCAGAAATGCTTTTCATGGGCTTCGCGTTCAGGAATTTCAGCGTCACTCACACCCTCGCGGCGCTCTTTTAGGATTTCAATCCATTTAAAGAAAATGTCGCTTGCAAGCTCACGGGTCATGGCGACTTTCATTCCTTTATCAGTAAGCGTCCAAACGCCACGAACTGATTTGTCGATGTAGCCTTCATACGCGAGATAATTCCTTGCCCACGCCACTTCATTGTCAAACTTTTTATTGCCAAGTTTGCCTCTGGTTTCATTGACAATATCATCGGGCAGTTTTAAATCAGCGATTATTTGCTTCCTAGCGGCTTCGGGCGTCGCAGAACCGCCGAGCTTTTTCAAAGCATCAACCAACGGTCCGAACCATTGGAGGAAGCCTGCATCTGAAACTCCCTTATCATCTTCATTATGCAAACTCTCAAGAAAAGGAATGAAATGCGGTAGTGAAGCACGCACCCATCCATCGTTGAGAAAATAATCTGACGTGTAAAATGATTTTAACTTGTCTATGGTCTGTTGATTATCAGTTTCAAAATCGTTTTGCAGATTTTCATACTTGTTTTTTATTTCGGCAATATCCATTAATGAGATATCTTCATTATATCCCAAAAATTCAAGTGTCCCCTTGATTGAGTTTTTATATTTGTTCGCTGATTGCGGCGTGTTCACTTTTTTAGAAGTATATTTTTCAAACTTTCTCAGCAATTCGTTTATAGTCACACGAATCCCTCTCTTTCGCCGAAATATCACAAGAACATTTTACCATGCTATGCAGATTACCGCAAGCATATCCAAAATGCTGTTCTTCACCGTAGCAAGCAATGCGCCGCCATGCCAATTACCCTCTCATTGTAGCTTGAGCATAAAGATGGAAAGAGGCGTGGCCGGCTGCCGCGCCTCTAACCGTATTCCACTGTAGCAAGCAATGCGTGTTAGCGCTACTTTTTTCAAAAGTAGGCAACACGCGCTTGTTGGGCGGCGCCCAAACCCGCAAATCTACCGGGGCTATCCGGTAGATTTTCAAGCCGCTCCGCGTCTGCATCACCCCTGCGGTGTGAGTTAGTGCAAGGATAGCGTTCATAGAATCGCAACATATAGCAGTACCCCTTTCGTAAATATTTATCGGTCATGTTTGCGGCCTTGCGCCTGCTCGGAATCCTCGGAGTTCTGCGCCTTTATGGGATTCTGAATATCAATTAACAGGCTTTGCTTTTGGGGATCGGTGTTGACAATTTTTCTTGCACAGCGCCATTTTGCTCATGCCCACCCGCGATTTTCTGACGGATAGAATCCTCGGAATAATCAGCGGATAGAGAACGCAGCCGGATAAATTTCTTTTGCCCCGGCGCTTTGAGCGAGATATATTTACCCAGCTTAACCTCACACCCGGCATCGCTGAGAAGTTGTATAAAGCCATCAAAGAAACAGCATTGAGCCATCAAAAGAACACTCCATATTTTCTGTATACATGACAACCTTTCATAAATAATGTGTGTCCGGCATCAAACTGGAAAAGAAAAATCCCCGCCACAATGAGCGGGGAAAAGGCCCGGTTTAGTGCGAATTTAATTGCGGGTGCGCGGAGCGGTTGTGTCCGGCTTCAAGCCGGGCTGAATATCATGATTACATTTCCGCTGTCGATTCCAACTCCGATATATTCCTGGCGGTGGTTTCTCCATGCCCCTACTCCCGGCATCGCGTCGTGATGCCCCTGCGAGTTCATCCAGCCCCTAAAAGCGCGTTCTGCGTTCCCGCCGGTAGAGCCTAATTCATTCCTTACGCGAGTGCCGTCCGGCCTTGTATGGGCGGCGCCGCCTGCGTAGATTCCCTCGGCTGTCCTAATTTGTGCAAACTCCATCAGTTCCGGGTCTATGGTCAATGCCGGTTTTCCGATTCTCTCGCGCTCGGCGTTGATAAGGTCTATCAGCTTTTGCCTTTCGTCCTCTATCCATTCCGGGCAGTAGCCGCTGGTAGCAGAGGGCGTTTGCAGTTCGGCTTGCTGAATTTGCCGGTTTTGCTGATTCTGCGTAATTCTTACGAGGGTAACTGTGCCGCTAGGGTTCACAATCATTTGCCAGCTATCGGGGTTGTGCCGCAGAAGTTTCATGGCTTCCTCTTGGTTCGGGAATGTTATCCTTTCCTCTGCCGCCGCCGTTACCGTCATTCCCACACATAGGGTTATGGCTAAAACCAGGGTTATAATCATACGCGTTTTCTTCATCGCAAAAACCTCCTTTATTGGCCTTGTTATAGGGTTTATCGGCTCTTTACTTGCTTTAATTGTAGCGCGCTCCCCGAAAAAAAGCGCAAGGCCAAAAATGCGATTTTAGCGCCTTTTTTTAAGATTGTTTTAGCCGTTGTTATCATGCTCCCTTATATAGCATCCATGTTTTATTGGTCTTGTATTTGAACTGGATGTCGAGCGCGTGGAGCAGCTTATTAAACCTAACCGCCGTCATGCCGTAATCCTTTGCAATGACAGTAGTTAGCACAGCACCGGGGCATTGCAGGATGATGTCGTAATAATAGCTTTTGGGTTTGAGTTCAGACACATATCCCTCTAGGGCTTCCGGCTTCTTTTCAAGCGCCGCTTTTTGTTCGCGTTCGCCCTTTAATCTGGCAAGCAGCTTCACCGCTGATTCGGGGTTGTCGATTATGCTGTCCAGCATATCGTTAGTGACATACGCGCCGTGTTTGCGGATTGAGGGCAGCACCTCGTCAACAACCCATATCTCAAACTTTTCGGTAGCGGGAAGTTTGGAGCGGATGATAAGGCGATATAAATCGCCCTCTGGTATAAATTTCTTTTGCTAATTGCCGCCAGCGGTAGGGAGTGTATGAAACGTATACCCTTTGTGCAGTTTTTTGGTTTGTTTCTTCTTGGCATTAAAGACCTCTCTAAAAAACAGCCGTCATATTGTGACGGCTGTGCTGTGTAAAAAATTGTATTTTGGGCTAATTTGTGATACAATGCTTTTTGGATGATAGTGAGAAGCTCTACAGGCAAGCGTCTATGGTATGGTTCATTGGACGGCAAAAAAATAAGCACCCATTTATATAAACGGATGCTCATTTAGCTTTTGAAACTGAGAAATATATTATGGATTATTTGTGTCTTGCCTGTGTCTATTGTGCTTGATTTTATCTGTTTTTTGATGGCTTGCCGAATTGAAAAACATTGAATTTATGCGGGTTTGCGTGGGCTCAAGATTGAATAAATCTATTTTATATTTTCGGAGGTTTTGAAATGGCAACAATTAGATTAACAAGGCGAGACACTTATGCTGATAAGATTAGAGCTTATAAAATATTCATAGATTGTGTTTATCACGGTGACATTAAGAGGAATGAAATTAAAGAATACGAAGTTAGCAACGGAAATCATGTCATTTGCGCTAAAATTGACTGGTGCAGGAGCAATGAACTAAATGTATCTGTTCAAGATTCCGTTGTGGAAGTGGAAGTCGGTTCCTCTTTGACTGGCTGGAAGTCGTGGTTTTCTATTATTTATATTACGTTTTTAAGACATAAATACTTATGGATTAGACGTACCTAATAAGCATTCTCTACAGTTATACATTTGGATAACGTCGCCCACATTGCTCCATACTCTAAAAAACAGTCAGGAGATGTAAAAAATGAAAAGTGATATCATGAAATCCGGAGTTGAGAAAGCTCCCCAACGCTCGCTTTTAAAAGCGATGGGCTATCCCGACAACCAAATCAAACGTCCTCTTGTGGGCATTGTCAATTCTTTCAACGAGGTCGCGCCGGGGCATATTCATCTGCAAAATATCGCGCGCGCGGTGAAAGACGGCGTTCTGATGAACGGCGGCACCCCCATGGAATTTAACACCATCGGCGTTTGCGACGGCATCGCTATGGGCCATGAGGGAATGAAATATTCTCTCTGTTCCCGCGAAATCGTCACCGACAGCATTGAGTGTATGGCCAAGGCCCATTGCTTTGACGCGCTGGTTTTTATACCCAACTGCGATAAAATCGTGCCGGGTATGCTGATGGCGGCGGCGCGGCTGAATTTACCGTCCATCTTTTTTTCGGGAGGGCCCATGCTTTCGATCGACGGCACCGATCTAAGCACCGTTTTTGAAGCTGTGGGAGGAGTAAAGGCGGGCAGAATGAGCTTGGAACAGCTTGCTCACATCGAGGATAACGCCTGCCCAGGCTGCGGCTCCTGTTCGGGGATGTTCACGGCCAACTCGATGAACTGCCTCAGCGAAGCGATCGGCATGGCGCTGCCCGGAAACGGAACTGTTCCGGCGGTGTATGCCCACAGAATCCGCCTTGCAAAACAGGCCGGGCAGCAAATCATGGAGCTGTGGAAGCAAGACGTCAGGCCCTCCAATATCATGACGGAGCGCGCATTCCAAAACGCCTTGACCGTTGACGTGGCTTTGGGTTGCTCGACCAACTCGGTGCTGCATCTGCTGGCGATCGCCCATGAGCGCGGCGTTAAAATTGATCTCAACATGATAAACGAAATCAGCGCGAAAACTCCGACGCTGGCCAGTCTTGCCCCCGCGGGCAAGCATCATATGCAGGATTTATATTTTGCCGGCGGCGTACAGGCGGTTATGAGGGAACTTGGCGATCTTCTTTGCAAAGATGAAATCACCGTAACCGGCAACACGGTCGGCGAAAACGTCAAGGACGCGCATATTTTGGACTGCGAAGTGATACGGCAGTATTCCCCAAAGGGCGGGATCGTTGTGTTGTTCGGAAATCTTGCCCCTGACGGCGCGGTGATAAAGCGCAGCGCCTTAAAAAAGGAAATGCTTGATTATACGGGAAAAGCCAGAGTGTTTGACGGCGAGGAAGCTGCCAGCGAAGCGATTTTCGGCGGCAAAATTCAAAAAGGCGACGTAGTTGTAATCCGGTATGAGGGGCCGTCCGGTGGGCCGGGAATGCGCGAAATGCTCAAAGGAACCTCGGCGATCGCGGGAATGGGGCTTGACGGCGACGTAGCCCTCATCACCGACGGGCGCTTTTCGGGCGCAACGCGCGGGGCGGCTGTGGGGCACATCTCCCCGGAAGCGGCGGCGGGCGGCCCGATCGGTTACGTTAAAGACGGCGATCTGATCCGCATTGACGTTGAAAACAACGCGATTAATCTGCTTATCTCGTATGAAGAACTGCAAAACCGCAGGCAAACCATGCCTTTGCGCCAGCCTCCCGCTTTAAGCGGATATTTAAAGAGATACGCCTCAATGGTATCCTCCGCGGACAAAGGCGCTATCGTTGGCTGATTAGCCTCCGGCGGCCAAGGGGTGATTTTTGAAAAAATCACCCCTTGGAACCCCCAAAAACTTTTGAATGGTTTTCTCGAACGTTGCGGGATTCGCAAGCGGCTGCGTCGCTCCGGCTGTCATAAAATTATTGCGTTGCGCCTGTGGTTGCTCCATCCGGATACCCCGCCGCGGTTTGCCGGGGTAAAGCCCGGCAAACTGCTTGTGCTTGTTTTTTCAACAAAAATATATGGAGAAATGAGGTAATCAACAATGAGCAAACTGACAGTTGGCCTGACTGGAAGCGCCGCCGTCACGGTAAATGAAACCAACGTCGCCCGCACGGTCGGCAGCGGCAGCACGGACGTCTTCGCCACGCCCATGATGATCGCCCTGATGGAGCGCGCCGCCTGTGAGGCGCTTTCCGGCGCGCTGGAAGACGGGCAGACGTCGGTCGGCACCAAAATTGACGCGGAACATACCGCCGCCAGCCCGGTCGGAGCGGAAATAACCGCTGCCGCCACTATTGAATCCATATCCGGCCGAATGATAGAGTTTAGCATAATCGCCAGCGACGGCAGGGGTGAAATCGGCAGGGCAAAGCACACCCGCGCGGTCGTGGACGAAGCGAAATTTATGACGAAAGCCGCAACCCGGATATGACTTTTGCCCGACGGCTTGACACTTTTGTTCTTTAACATTAGAATGAAAGCGATTGATAATTGACAGTGAAGGAGTCCGCTTTGTGGACGCATTTAAAAAATTAAAATCCGTCGCGAGCGGCGCGATAAAAAAATTACCCTTTGTCAATCGTAAATCGTCCATTTTCCATTTATTATTTAAAAGCGGGTGAAAATGAAGTGTCTTCAAATTTCTTTAAGGGAAGCAAGGGATATGTAGCCTCTCCGGAACTTATGAATTCGGTCAACATCTCAATGGCGCTGGAAAAACCGCTTCTTATCAAAGGAGAACCGGGCACCGGCAAAACAATGCTGGCGCAGTCAATCGCCAATGCCTTAAACAAAAAACTGATTATCTGGAACATCAAGTCCACTACCAAGGCCCAAGATGGACTTTATGTCTACGACGTGGTGCAAAGGCTGTACGACAGCCAGTTCGGCGGGGATGGCGTAGACGACATTAAAAAATACGTAAAGCTCGGCAAACTGGGCGAGGCGTTCAGCGATGAGGAACAGTTGATCCTGCTGATCGACGAGATCGACAAAGCCGATCTTGAGTTCCCCAACGATTTGCTGTGGGAACTTGACCAGATGGAATTTTACATCCCCGAAACAAAAGAAACGGTAAAGGCAAAAAAACGCCCCATCGTCATCGTTACTTCCAACGCGGAAAAGGAGCTTCCGGACGCTTTTTTGAGAAGATGTATTTTCCACTATATCGAGTTCCCGGAGCAGAAGCTGATGGAGGATATCGTGCGGGTACACTTTCCGGGCATTGAGTCCCGCCTGCTCACCCAGGTAATGGAGGCGTTCTACGCCATCCGCAATATTCCGAACATACAGAAAAAGCCAAGCACCTCCGAGGTGATCGACTGGATCCGCGCTCTTTCGGTCAGCGGGATTCCGGTGGGCAAAATTATAAGCGAAATCCCTCACGCGGGCGTGCTGCTCAAGAAAAACGAAGACATTGGAACGTTGCGCCGGTATAAGGCGCGCATAGTTTAAGAAGCTGTATTTCTCGTTTATGAATAATCAAACGGGGGAGGGCAATAAAAATATATGTTTGTTTCTTTTTTCTATCTTTTAAGGGCCAAAGGGCTGCATGTTTCGCTTAACGAATGGCTTACGCTTACCACGGCTCTGGATAAAGGGCTTGCAGCTTCCAGCCTGACAAGGTTTTATTACCTTTGCCGCGCGGTGCTGGTCAAAAGCGAAGTGGATTTCGACAAATTCGACGGGGCGTTTCTGGAATTTTTCAAAGACATCGACTTTACCGAAGAACTCCCGCAGGAGCTGCTGAACTGGCTGAACAAACCCACCTCACCCGAGGAAGATGAACTCTACGGCGACTTGATGGATGATTCCGCGTGGCGCTCCCAGGAAGAGGTCTGGAAGATGTTTGAAGAACGCCTTGAGGAGCAAATGGAAGAACACAACGGCGGCAACCGCTGGATCGGTACTCGCGGGCGTTCAAATTTTGGCAACAACGGCTTTAACCTGCACGGTATACGCGTGGGCGGCCAATCAAGGCACAGGCGGGCTTTCCAAGTTGCGGGAGAGCGCCGTTTCCGCGATTTCCGCGAAGATGAAGTGGTTGACATACGCAGCTTTCAGATGGCGCTGCGCAGCTTGCGCCAGTTTTCCAACCGGATCGACGCCGCCAAAACCGAACTTGACATAGACGACACTATCAATGAAACCGGCAACAATGCCGGAAACCTCAAGCTTGTGTTCGACAAGCCGCGCAAAAACACGGTCAAGCTGCTGCTGATGATGGATTCGGGCGGCTCGATGGAAGATTACGCCACTCTTTGCGCCGCGCTTTTCCAGGCGGTGAGCAAAGCCAACCACTTCAAAGACCTCAAAATTTATTACTTCCACAACTGCATAAAGAATTACCTTTACACCACGCCAAGGCTCCGGCGTGATGAAGCTATAGGGACGTCGTGGGTTATGCAGAATCTTGGCAGCGATTACAAAGTCATCATCGTTGGCGACGCGATGATGGACACATACGAACTCACCAGCGGCTATTACGACAGGGGCAATTACCAGCCCGCCCCGCTGGAAACGCTGAGATCGTTTGTGGAGAGATATCCGCGCCTGGTGTGGATCACCCCGCAAAAGGGAACCTACTTCCGCAGCGGCGGTTATTGGGGGCAATCCTACCACATCATAAACAAGGAAGTAGATATGCACAGCCTGACGATAGAAGGGCTGGAAACCGCCATAAAAGCGCTGATGGTAGCGCGGTAACGACACAACCGGAAAAGAGGCCGCCTTCGCAGGCGGCCTTTTTGCGGCTGTATGGCGCGGCGTGGGTATTGTTATAAAAATGTACAACTAAAGATGATTCCTGTTATCAGGCAGCTGTGCGCCTGTACTTGTTGAAAATCTTCTTGTAAGCAATGATTAAAACAGCAATGCCGGGAACGCATAAAAGCACTAATAATACTGAGCCTGCCACAATGCCGAAAAGCGAAAAAACGCCTGACACAGCCATGCAGGCAGCATAAATTGCCCACAGCTTGCCGTTCGCCCGGTTGTATGCGGGAATATCTATTATATCTTCAGGGTTTACAGCGCTTCCCGCCCAAAAGTGCATTGGATCGCGGCGGGTAAACGCCCATAACGCGATTGCGCCGAAAATCAAGGCGCAAAATCCACATGTAGCCGCCATAATAATATTCCCTAAATCCATCAGCGTCTTCTCCTTTGTTATGTTTCAAAAAAAATTATCCGCGCGCTGCATAAGTAACGTGCGGGGCGATGCGGGCAAGAAGCCCTATTCTCGAAGTGTAGCACAGAAGTTACCCGATATCAAACGCGAACCGCGCCGGCCACTGGATTTTCTCTCCAAAACATGCTATACTTAAAGCAGGGGCATCAAATCAGGCATATTCCAACTTCTTTTCTCTTACTTCTTATTTCACATACGGGGGATAATAATGGAAACCCAATTCAGCCAACTGACGCGCGAAATGCTAAGCCGATACTTCGGCTTATTGAACGAAAGCCAAAGGCGGGCCGTTTTTCAGGTGAACGGACCGCTTCTGATTTTGGCCGGGGCTGGAAGCGGAAAAACAACGGTGCTGGTGCGCCGGATCGAGAACATGATATTGTTCGGGAACGCGTATGAAAACCCGGCGCAGGCGGCGCCGTCCCCCGGAGCCGAAGCCGTCTTGGCGGAATATCTTAAGGGCGGGCCGGCAGATACCGGAAAACTTTCGCGGGCGGTTGGGCAAAATACGGTGGCTCCGTGGAATATTCTGGCAATCACATTTACCAACAAAGCGGCCGGAGAGCTGCGCGAGCGCCTTGAGCGGTATTTGGGAAATGAAGCGGGCTTGGAAGTCGCGGCGTCTACATTCCATTCCCTATGCGCGCGGATACTGCGCCGGGAAGGCGAACTGCTGGGATATGACAGGAGTTTTACCATCTACGACGCGGACGATTCCCTGCGGGTTATGAAAGGCTGCCTTAAAACGCTGGGCATAGATGACAAGATATTTCCTCCCAAAAGCGTGATCGGGGCGATCGGCCGCGCGAAGGACGCGCTGCAAACCTCTGACGAGATGCGCGGCGCGGCGCAAAATTACCGCGAAGAAAAAATCGCCGAACTGTATGAGCTTTACGCCCGCGAACTGAAAGCGGCGGGAGCAATGGATTTCGACGATTTGATATTCCAAACGGTGTGGTTGTTCCGGCAGCATCCGGAGGTGAGGGATCGCTACCGCAAGCGGTGGAGATATGTCTTGGTAGACGAATATCAGGATACCAACCACGCGCAGTACATATTGATCAGCCAGCTTGCGGGGGAACATAAAAATCTGTGCGTAGTCGGCGACGACGACCAGAGCATTTACAAGTTCCGGGGCGCTACTATCGAAAATATCCTTAACTTTGAGCATCAGTTCCCCGGCTCGCATGTTATCCGGCTGGAAGAAAACTACCGCTCAACCGGGCATATATTGGACGCGGCAAACCAAGTGATCGCGAACAACACCGAACGCAAAGGCAAAAATTTATGGACTCAATGCGACGAGGGGGAAAAAGTGCGCATCCAGCGCGTGCGCGACGAAGAAGAAGAAAGCCGGCTTATCGCGCAAACCGTAATGGAAAACGTAAAAAACGGGGCGCGGTTTTCCGACCACGCGGTGCTTTACCGGATGAACGCGATGTCCAATTCGTTTGAGCAGGCTATGGCGCGAAGCGCGATTCCCTACCGGATTATCGGAGGCGTGCGCTTTTATGAGCGTAAGGAAATCAAAGACATGACGGCCTACCTGACCGTTTTGAGCAACCCCGCCGACAGCTTTCGCATGATGCGGATAATCAATGAGCCAAAGCGCGGTATCGGGCCGTCAACAATAGGCGCGGCGCAGGAAATCGCGGCCGGGCTGGGGCAATCCCTGTTCGAAGTGCTGGAGGAATGCGAACAGTTCGAGGTTCTGGCCAAGAAAAAAGGAGCTATCCTTTCGTTCACGCAAACGATAAATGACCTTACAGACCTTGCGGAAGAAATTCCTCTGGACGCTTTGCTGGATGAAATACTGGAGCGCACCGGATACCGGATGATGCTGGCGGGGCAGGGTATTGAGGGAGCGGGGCGGATGGAGAATATCCTTGAACTTAAAAGCAACCTTATCCGTTATAGCCAGGAAGCGCAGGAGCCGTCGCTTTCAGGGTTTTTGGAGGAGATATCGCTGTACACCGACCTTGACGGCTACGACCCCGGCGCGGACAGCA
>Ga0131853_10013237_pt1 | contig 15123 bp, 10 predicted proteins | sample TergutLab28metaG_FD_92764 | JGI IMG/M metagenome (GOLD analysis project Ga0131853, IMG submission 92764) | Labiotermes labralis P1 segment gut microbial communities from Petit-Saut dam, French Guiana - Lab288 P1 (version 2) (version 2) | ecosystem: Host-associated > Arthropoda: Insects >...
GTTAGCATTTGCAGTTTTAATGTTAACTATGGCTCTTGCAATAAGCACCGGATTGGCTCCTAAAAGAGTATCGTATGCTAATGAAAATACGATCACTGAAAAATATAATGCCAAAAGCGCATTGCTAAAGGATTTTCACACGGGTGAGATTCTATTTTCACAAAATGAAAACGAAAAACTGCCCATTGCAAGTATGGTCAAAATAATGACACTCAATCTAATTTTTGAGGACATTGCAAGTGGAAAGCTTGATATTAATCAAGAAATTCAAGTCAGCACAAACGCGGCAAGCATGGGCGGCTCTCAAGCTTTTTTGGACGCAGGGTCAAGCTATACTGCCGATGAGCTTATCAAAAGTATTATAGTTGCTTCTGCAAACGATTCATGCGTAGCTCTTGCTGAGCATTTGTCGGGTAGTGTAGAGGATTTTGTAGTGCGTATGAATGAAAAAGCGGCTGCATTAGGCATGCAAAACACCAGCTTTGTCAATTGCACGGGCTTGCCTGCCGAAAATGCTTATTCTACTGCGTTGGATACTGCAATTATGTTTAATCATTTGGCAAGATTTGATAAATTTTTTGATTATGCATCTGTATGGATGTATGACATTGCACATCCGGGCGGAAGAACTACTACGCTTACTAATACCAATAAATTAGTGCGATTTTATAATGGGTGCGACGGCGGAAAAACAGGCTTTACTAAAGAGGCATTGTCTTGTTTAGCGGCTACGGCAAAAAGGGGAGAAACTCGGTTAATAGCAGTAATAGTGGGCGCACCGGAAGCAAAAATACGAAATGCTGAGACGAGTAGATTGTTTAATTGGGGTTTTTCTAACTTTGAAACTAAACGATTAATATGTGCTGACGATGAAATAACTGAGCGAGTAAAAGTAGAAAGAGGAAAGGAAGAATGTGTAGGATTAAAAATAGAAAGCGACTTGTTTAAGCTGGTCAAAAGAGGTACAAAGCTTGAATTTGAAACTAAAATAGTCATAGAAGAAAGTATAAAAGCCCCGGTTAAAGCCGGTGATATAATAGGCAGGATTCAAATATTAAGCGGTAATGAGGTGATAGGAGAAACAAATCTAATTGCTGCCTCTTCTATAGAAAAAGCCTCTTATTTAGACATAATAAATAAGCTAATTGCTGGCTGGTAAATTTAAATAGATTTAAATTCTCCCAAATGACTGCCTTTTTTGAAAAAGGCAGTCATTTTATAAAATATCTTGTCTAAATTGCTTGATTGCCACTTCATTGCTATGCTATACTAATCATTATGATAGAAAAAATACTTAGAGAATTTACTAATGTAAAGAAAAACAAAATTGCCATTGCAGGCGCTCACGATGACAGTGTGCTTGAGGCCGTAAAGCTTGCTATAAATGCCGGCATTGCTGACTTTTTTTTGGTAGGCAATACTCAAAAAATTGAAAAAATGTCAAAAGGAATTGCTCTAAGCCTAAATGGCATAGAAATATTTGACGAGCTTGATGATGCAGCTTGTGCTAAAACTGCAGCAAAGCTTGTGAAAGAAGGCAGAGCAGATGCTATAATGAAGGGCAAGGTAGAAACATCTACTATTCTAAAAGCTGTTTTGGACAAAGAAAATGGTCTGAGGGGTACAAGAAAATTATCCCATCTAGCCATGTTTTTTCTGCCCGCATATCATAAACCTCTTTTTGTTACTGATGCTGCTCTAAACATAAATCCTACATTTGATGATAAAATAGATATCATTACAAATGCTGTGCTTGCAGCAAACAAACTGGGTATAAAAAAGCCTAAGGTGGCTGTGATTTGTGCAAAAGAAAAGGTTGATGAAAAGATGCCGATTACACTTGAATATCAAAAACTAGTGGATATGAACAATGCGGGCGAGATTAAGGACTGCATAATCGGAGGTCCGTTTGCACTTGATAATGCGGTGTCAAAAGAGGCGGCAAAAACTAAAGGAATCAATCATCCTGTTGCAGGAGACGCAGACATTATTTTCTGTCCTGAAATAATATCTGCAAATGTTTTATATAAATCGCTTACCTGCTTTGCAAATGCTCATGTGGGCGGAGTAATTTTAGGCGCAAATGCTCCAATTATTTTGACTAGTCGTGCAGACAGTGCAGAGAACAAGCTAATTTCAATAGCTCTAGGCGGAAATCTAGGAGGAAACAAATAATGAAAAACCAATCAAAAATAAGAGTATTATCAATTAACCCCGGCTCTACCTCAACAAAAATAGCCGTATACGACAACGAGACCAGAGTGTTTCAAGAAAATGTAAAGCATTCAACTGAAGAGCTTGCTAAATTTCAAAGACTTACTGACCAATTTGATATAAGACAAGCTGTGATTTTAAAAGCACTAGAAAAACAAGGGATTGATCTTAAATCCTTAAATGGTGTAATCGGAAGGGGTGGGCTGTTGAAGCCAATGGAAGGCGGCACTTATAATATAGGCGACAGGATGATTGAGGATTTACATATAGGAATTCAAGGTGAGCACGCAAGCAATTTGGGTGGTTTAATTGCTAATTCTATTGCAAAAACTTTGGGATTGTCGGCCTTTATTGCTGACCCGGTTGTGGTTGACGAGCTTGACGATGTTGCAAGGATTTCAGGGCATCCGTTATTTCCGCGCAAATCAATTTTTCATGCTCTAAACCAAAAAGCTATTGCACGCCTGTTTTGCAATGATAAAAAGCTGGACTATAAAAAAGTCAATTTAATTGTGGCGCATATGGGTGGTGGCGTGTCAGTGGGGCTGCACTCTATGGGCAGAGTAATTGATGTAAACAATGCTCTTGACGGCGACGGTCCTTTTGCTCCTGAGAGAAGCGGTTCGCTGCCCATGGGCTCTATAATAAAGGCTTGCTTTAGCGGAAAATACACAGAAGCCGACATGAAAAAAGTCATCACAGGCAAGGGCGGATTGGTGGCATATTTTGGAACAAATGATTTTGTAGAATTAGAGGGCAGGGCAGAGAAAGAGGCGGATGTTCGTTTAGCACTGGATGCATTTTGCTATCAAATTGCAAAAGAAATAGGGGCTTTGTCTACAGTGGTATCCGGCAAAATTGATGCGATATTGCTCACTGGCGGCATAGCGCACGGAAAGGATGTAATTTCTTATATAAAAGAAAGGGTTAAGCATATCGCTGCCGTTCACACCTACCCGGGTGAAGATGAAATGTGGGCATTAGCATGTGCTGCTTTGCGTGTTTTAAAAGGTGAAGAAAAAGCAAAGGAGTATTCTTAACAAATAAAGTTGCACTAAAACTGCTGTTTCATAGAGACAGCAGTTTTAGCAATTTTAAGGACATATTTTATTCTAGCCGAAACTAAGGGCATCATGCTAAAAGTGAACAAATTGGCAAAGCTGTTTAACTCTTTGGTAGTTGGAGAAAATAAAAGTATGATATATTTTGACAATGCAAGTACCACAAAACCATTTGATTGTGTGATTGATGAAATAGCCTCATTCAACAAACAGCATTTTTTCAATCCTTCTGCTTTATACAAAGAGGGGATTGAGACAAGCAAAATTATAGAAAAAAGCAGACAGGTTATTGCTGATAATTTAGGGGTAGAAAGTGAGGAAATTTATTTCACTAGTTCAGCAACAGAAGCAAACAACTGGACACTATTAAACGGCTTTAAGAAAAAAAAAGGTAATGTAGTGATTTCGTTGGGGGAACATGCATCAGTTTTTGAGTGTGGAAAATTATTGCACAATAGGGGAATTGAAGTAAGGTGGATAAAACTAAAAAATGACGGGACAATTGATTTAGAGGATTTAGAAATTAAGGTTGATGAAAATACAGTGCTGGTATCAATAATCCATGTGAGCAATGAGACGGGAGCAATAAACGACATTGAGACGATAGGTAAGCTGATAAAAAATAAAAACCCGGCTGCTCGTTTACATTCAGACGGAGCAGCAGCTTTTTGTAAAATTGGTGTCCTGCAGCATGTTATATCTGACAGAGCAAGCAAATCCGACGATTTTAGGGGCGTTCTACCACGCAGAGCATTGGATTTTTATACAATCTCTGGTCATAAGATAGGCGGACCAAAGGGTGTCGGCGTATTGTATATCAACAAAAAACTGAATATTGCTCCTTTAATAGTAGGGGGTGGACAAGAGAGAGGAATGCGAAGTGGCACTGAAAACACAGGAGCTATTGTGGGTTTTGCTAAGGCAGCTGCTTGTCATTGTGAGCAGTCTAATATCATCGTCCGTCAAATACATGATTTTATCAAAAATGAGTTAATGCACGCCGGCTGGATATATAACGGCTCACAAAACAACACGGGCTATATTTTATCCTTATCAAACCCAAAAATAAAGGCTGAAATTCTTATGCGTCTATTATCAGAAGAAGGCATTTTAATAGGGTTAGGTTCGGCTTGTGCCAACAAGCTGTCGCAAAACAGAGTGCTAAGTGCCGCCGGTGCAGCTAAGACGCAAATTGAAGGAAGTATTCGCCTTAGCTTCAGTCCGCAAAACACAATGGCTGAAGCAAAAATAGTCGTGCAAAAAATCATAGAAAAGCAACAATTTTTACAAGGAAAAATATCAAAATGAACATAGAAAAAGTTATACTAATTAGATATGGTGAATTGCATCTAAAAGGAAACAACAGGGGCTTTTTTGAAAAAATGCTTAAAAAAGACATTAGGCAAAAGCTAAAAAATTTAAACTGTCAATTGCACACTGTGCGCGGCAGATATATAATAAGCAGCGAGAGCGAAACTGATTTCAATAAGGCATGTCAAGCATTGTATAGGGTATTTGGTTTATCATCTTTTTCAGTCGCATATAAATGTAAAAACGATGTTGAAGCAATAAAAGCTCTTGCCATACATATTATGCGTGACATAACAGGCACTTTTAAAGTGGAAACCAACCGTGCAAACAAAAAATTCCCTCTTAACTCTATAGAATTAAACAGACAAATCGGTGGAGATTTATTAGTGAGCAATAATAAACTTCAGGTAGATATTCACAATCCTAAGACTATATTAAATATAGATATAAGAGAGGACGGGCACACTTTTTTATTCAACGAAAACATAAAAGGGGCAGGCGGAATGCCGCTGGCAACAGCTGGCAAGGGATTGTTGCTTTTAAGCGGCGGCATAGATAGCCCGGTGGCAGGTTATCTCATGGCAAAAAGAGGATTAGCTTTAAACGCCATCCACTTTCATTCATATCCTTATACAAACGAAAAGGCTCAAGAAAAAGTGTATACTCTAGCCAAAAAATTAGCTGAATATACAAACAAATTACCTTTGATAAATATTAAAGTAACCGCAATTCAAGAGGCAATAAACAAGCGCTGCGATCCTAAATATGCAATTACTTTGCTTCGTATAATTATGATGAGAATATCCGAAATTGTGGCAAAAAAAAGGGGAGCGGGTGCTTTAATTAACGGTGAATCTCTAGCCCAAGTTGCCTCGCAAACCTTAGAAAGCATAGAGGTTACGAACAATGGGATAGAGCTGCCAATTTTTCGTCCCCTAATTGGACTTGACAAGCAAGAGATAATTGACATCGCAAAAAAAATAGGCACCTTTTCTACATCAATCCAGCCTCATGAGGATTGCTGCACAGTTTTCTTGCCCGAGCATCCTGTTACAAAACCAACTATCTATCAAGCCGTAAAAGAATTAAGTAGAATTGAGAATTTAGAGGAATTAATCAACGAGGCAATAGAAAATCAAGAGGTTATAGGTTAAAACTTAGAAAGGTTAAAATTTAGCATATGATAAGGGACTAAGGGGCAAACAAATACCTTTAGTCTCTTTGCTATAATCTTCGTATACTCAATATTCCATTTCCACTTGGTATATGCAGACTGCCCCCAACCCCATCCTCGGCAAGAAACATCCACATAAACGACGCCTCTACCCAGTCATCTGCACCCCCAAATGATTCCCACAAACAAGGCGCTGTCAAAACACACACCACAGCTTCTACAAATTCACCATCCATACACACATAAACATCAAGCCAAAATAGCCGCAAAAATATTTCAAGGCTGCTAAAGCATTCTAATAAAACTAGCTGTAAAAAATTATATTGTCCAAAATTCTTTCCCCAATTCATCGTTCGCATAAACCAGTCAAAAGTCCAATAGGTATTATCGCAAAAAGAATAGCGGCTAAATCTAATAACTAAGGGTGTTGATAAAAATATCTCACATTCGCACCACTCCTCGCCGCAATCCGGGCATTTAGGACAGCACCAATCAGGATGATCACAATTTGTACAATAACCGCATAAATTACACCACCACTCCAAGCAATCAGGGCAATACGGGGGAGTCCAATAATCCCCATACCTCCACCAACACCATCCGCAAGTACAATAACTAAGCTGAAAGCTATTAAAACAGCCCATGTGTGCAATACCTGTCCCTTCAGAAAAAGCATTGTATGGAATGTAAGTAACAGTATCCGGAATCACTAGCCTGCAAAAAACCCATGTAGAAGATAAAAACCATATAGTTTCCGCAAACCCATATTCTGCTATCTCGGTTACTATTCGCCGTGTCCCGTTAATTACAACACTGGACGGAATAGCGAGCGCTTGACCTGAACCTACTAGGTTGTTATATGGATCTGAAAGCGGAAACTTGCCGCAGCAATAGCACCAATAATTCCAATCATTTTGTCTGCCATTGTTTTCGTCCCTACCCCAAAGACGGCGTCTAAAATAACGAAGTGACACATCACCTGCGCTCACACTTACTGTATAGTCGCATAACTCCTCAAAGTTGAATCTTGCATGTATCCACGCCTCTCTTGCCGCACTAACCGCCGCATAGGCGTTGAGGCGTCTGACGGTTTGTGGCTCGTGACCGATTATTGTGCCAAACTGATTGCTTACAGGCACAGTTATGCTTTGATATTCAGCATTGTTTATTATTGCTGACCTTATATCAGCAAGCGGCATATCGGGATTTATTGCCCTCATCAAAGCTGCAACCCCACTAACAAAAGGTGCTGCGGCAGAAGTTCCGTTGAAATCTCCAAAGACATTAGGATAAGGAGTAGTGGTCCGTATGTTATGTTGAACGCCTCCTGTTGTCAGCACTCCTCCGCCCGGTGCAAATATATGAACATTCCTTTCATTGATGTTTGGATTGCCACAAAAATTAGAGGAATTTATGAAACTTGCTAATTCTGGATTAGAGTCAGAACTCCAAACAGACCGTTGTCCAATATTATTATGAGCTCCCACAGTGATTACTCTAGAACGAGTGCTCGCATTACCCAAATGCACATCTCCTTGAATATTAAAACCTTCATTTCCTGCACTTGCTATAAACAAACCAGTGAAAGTATCTAAAGCCTGACTTATTATTGGACATGCCCCAAAGCCGTCTATACTAAAATTTAGTATGGGAATGTTGCGATACTGCGCATAAATTATTGCCTGTGCGCTCCACTCTGTAGCTGCTCCGCTTGCTGTGGCAGTTGGTACTTGTGCAACTCTTAAACAGACAAACTGAGCCCCGGGGTGCATTGCTGCAATAATGCCTGCAACTTGAGTTCCATGTCCTCTGACACGAGTGTCTATTGGATTAAGAATAGGACCGGGTTCTATTCCGGTAACATTAAAATCAGAATATGAATCAACAAAACTTCTATGCCAAGTAGTATCTATAGTTTCATTATCAGGGTTAGCTCTATGTATTCTATGCTTTAGGTCGGGGTGGTTATATTGAATTCCGCCGTCAATAATGCCAACTATAATTGACGGAGCGTTTGCTTGAAATTGTGCAAGATTGTCAAAGCCAATTAAGTCTTTCATGTTTTGATTCCATTCTTGCGTAAATGAAGGTGCTGAATTTGATGCTGCTGAGGCTAGTTCAAAAATCAAGCTGGGGGAGGCAAGATAAACATCATCTCTTTGGTTTAGAATATCAATGATTTGAAAAACCCTTTCTCTTGAGCCATGCTCAATGGTCAGATTAAACATTCTTCTAAAGGCTTCAGCATCCACCATCATTTGTCGTTGGCTTTCATATCTAAAAAACCCTCGTGATTGTCTAAAATCAAACTGCTCTCTTACATAATCTACAGTGAAAGATGTCAGGTCATTTATTGCTGTTGCGCCGATTTCTGAAAAATCATAAACTGTATAATCTAAAAACTGTCTTGATGCCTCTTTAGTTAGAATTATGTTCACCGAGTTATAATTAAATTCATGCTTGTCCCAAGTCTCTCTTGCCGGAATAGATGCACGAGTGCTTTGGTTAGTATAAGCCGAAGCTTGTACTACTGGTGCTTGAAAAGCAAACACCATGCCAATTAAGGCAATTAGTGCAATCAGCAAAGTTGCCAATATAATTGACTTTTTAGTTTTGTTTTTCATGATAGTTTCTCCTAAATTTTGTATTTTGATAAACAACCTACAGTAATTTTAATGAGGGCAACAGCAACAGTAGAAAGGCGGCCAATCGCTAAGTATTATGTTGTTGACAGGTATAGCAAACTTAACAAAATCTAAGCTTTCTATATTTCTAATTATCTGTGTGACAAATTCTGAAGTTAGGCTTCTTATGGAAAGAAATGTACTTTTTCTAAGTACCCCGTCACATAAAATATAATCTGGGCGAAATTGACCATGTGTATCATAAAATGTACCCGTAAACCTGCGTACACCAGAGCCAAAGTGCGTACGATTAAGCCATGGAAAGGGCAGTCCTTCTTTTGTTCGTCTAAAAACTACATGAATAACAGTTAAGCGATTAAAGCCAGAAGGAAAATTACCATCCCAAGCTATCTTTGGATCTGTCAAATCAAAATGACTTGTTATATAGGCCATTTCAGAATCTCTTTCTTCCATTATACGGACAAAGCTCTCTGTTATAATTTGTTTTGCATTGGATAAAGCACTATCTATGCCTGTCTTATTAATAGCTGCATCTATAGCACTTAATCCATCGTTAAAATGATACCACATCAACCTAGAATTAGCACAGCTCATATACCACCAAATATACATCTGAAGTTCATCACAACGATAATGAGCTTCCAATTTTTCAATAGCACTGGCTCTATGCTTCTCTATTAATTCAGGACATACTTCACACTCGCAAGGATACTGCTGACAATCATCGCAAGAAACAGGAGACTCCACACAAATACAAGGATGTTCCTCACATTCATAGCACGGGTTGTTTGGCAATCTTATCACACAAGTTGCTCCCGGCAATGCAAAAATTGAGAGCGCCATTATAAGCACTACTCCCAAGACCAATAGTCTTTTTTTATTTAAAATAATTTTCATTGCACCTATCATATACTAATATATGAAAAAACACAACTAAAATTGACTGGTATTTCAACTAAAATTGACGGATTTTGACGATTATTGTCAGATTTTGACAATTGATGACAGCTGGGATTAATTTTTTACTAGAAAAAAGAACATAAGCAGCTGAAAATTGACCGGATTTTGTAAATGTGATTAAAATAGCTTGCAATGGAAAAAAAAGCATGCTATAATGTGTTTATGTCATCATTACCGATAGTCGCAGTTGTCGGTCGACCAAATGTAGGCAAGTCAACTTTCTTTAATAAAATTTGCGGCAGACGAATATCAATAGTAAAAGACGAGCCGGGGGTTACTCGGGATCGTGTGTATGCAAGCGCCGAATGGTGCGGGCATAATTTTACTTTGATTGATACGGGCGGCATAGTGTTTAATAACGATGAATTGAATAAGAGTATCAAAATGCAGGTGGATGCGGCGCTTGAATTGGCGGATGTGATTGTGTTTTTGACGGATGGGAAAGAAGGAGTTGTGGCGCTGGATTTAGAGATAGCAAAGTATTTGAGAAAAACTAAAAAGCCTATTGTGCTGACTGTGAATAAGCTGGATAATTATGAATTGGATTTGGCGTATGAGTTTTATCAGCTGGGGCTGGGGCAGCCGAATGCGATTTCTTGTGAGCAATCTAAAGGGCTGGGGGATTTGTTGGATGAGATTGTTAAGTGGTTTGAGAGGAAGGATGAGGAAGAAAATAATTCATTAAAAATTGCGGTGGTGGGAAAACCTAATGTAGGAAAATCTTCTCTTACAAATAAATTTTTGGGATTTGAGAGAGTAATAGTCAGCCCTATTGCAGGCACTACTAGGGATGCTATTGACACACCTTTTTCACATGGCGGAAAAGACTATACTATCATTGACACCGCAGGATTGCGCCGAAAACGGGCGATAGAGTATGATACTGTGGAGAGCTATTCAGTAATGCGCAGTTTGACGGCGATCTCTAGGGCGGATGTGGTGCTTATTTTGATTGATGCCAGTGAGGCGATTTCTGAGCAGGATATAAAGATTGCTGGGCTGGTGCATGAATCAAACAAGCCGTCAATAGTGGTGATGAATAAGTGGGATTTGGTTGAAAAGGATACTTATACTGCGGAGAGTTATTTAGAAAAATTAAAAGAAGACCTGAAATTTATGCCTTATTTTGAGAACATATTTATTTCAGCAGAAACAGGGCAGAGAGTTGATAAAATTTTTCCGCTTATAGAAAAGGTGCATGCAAACACAAATAAACGAATCACCACGGGTGTATTAAATGATGTAGTTAGAGAGGCATTGTCATTGACTCCGCCTCCGTCAGTGAGTGGTCGCCGCCTTAAAATCATGTATGCTACTCAGCCTGAAACAAATCCGCCCAAGTTTATATTTTTTTGCAACGACCAAACTCTTGTTCATTTCTCTTATAGAAGATATCTGGAAAATAGTCTAAGAAAAGCGTTTGATTTTTCAGGTACTCCCATCAAGCTGTATTTCAGTGACAAAAAGGAGGATGAGGATTAAGAATGTGGCAGCGCTTATTTGACATAAGGTTTTCGGACGGACAGCCTGTGGTCCAATTTATTTTAATTGCAGTCGTAGTTATTGGCTGTTATTTTATCGGCAACATAAATTTTGCCAGAATCATCGCTAAGGCAAAAAAGATTGACATAACCAAAAGCGGCAGCGGCAATCCGGGCACCATGAATATGGCTCGCACGCTAGGTACAAAATGGGGGGCTCTGACACTTATTTTGGATGCTGTAAAAGGTGCGGCGGGGGCAATTCTTGGCTGGTATATCCTGTGGTTTGGACGCTATCCAAGAGATCAACATCAGCTTTTTTATTTTGGCAACGACTTAATCGGAATGCTTATCGGCGGTACGGCCGTTGTATTAGGGCATATTTATCCGGTTCTATATAATTTCAAGGGCGGAAAAGGAGTGGCAAGCACGATGGGTGTATGTTTTGTCTTATCTTATACAATGTCGTGGTGGGTGCCGCTTGTCAGCTTTGTTGCTGCTATTACTATTTTAGAATTTCTAAAAAACGGCACTGTTGCAAGCTTTATTACCATCACACCGCCCATCGCCGTTTTCACCTATCAAATTGCCACAAGAGTTGATTCTTATGGATACCCTCTGGCTCCGCCAATGACCCGCATTATAGCTCCCATCGTTTGTGTGTTTTTGTTCCTCCTAGTTCTTTGGATGCACAGAACCAATATCCGCAGAGCCTTTTTAGGAGCAGAAAATAAAACAAGTGCCGGCTTTTCAAAGCTAATAAAAAAACTAAAGAAAAAGCCCTCTATAGAGTAAGGATGCTGTGTGTGGCAGTAACTAGTGAGCAGTGTTGATTGTCAACAATAATGTGCAGTACAGCAAAAGTGCAAAAAAAAACACCCTAAGTGAATCTGTTTTCGCTTGGGGTGTTTTTCAAATGATAGTATTGTTGCTAAACCTAGAATTAGCAGACTTTCCTCTTCAACCACAATTCTCATGACCTGCACACAGCACATAGACAGGTGTTCATTGGGGGAAAATTCCAAATCATCTTTGCCTCGTGCCCCTCACGCCAAGCTGCCTCCCATGAAATGACATAAAGACAATACTCACCTCTGCCTTGCATATAAATTCTTTGCTCAGTTGTCCAATGTTGAAAAACCTCTCCCTTTATAAATGTAACAGTTGATGGAATAATTATATAGGTGATATTTATTGTCCCGGAAAATGTATAATCCCAGATATCCGTCACCGATGGGGGAATAATCAATTCGGTCAGGCCAATACAGTTTACAAACACTTGATTTCCGATAATATTAAGATTAGGCGGAAGTACAATAGAGGTCAAACCTGCCGCTCCCCAAAATGCTCCGCACCAAATCCTCCTAACCTGCGAAGGGACAACAAGATCACCGACAAAGCCGCCGGGTGCAGCTATAAGCATGCCTTTAAGTCTAGTGAACAAAATACCTCTATAAGAGATAAAGCTTGTGTTTGCTTCATCAACCTGTATATTTGTTAGGCTTATAGTATTTATAAATGGTCCTAGTCCAAACTCTGTCACGCTTGCAGGTATAACAATTTCTTTTAGATTTTTATTATAGAAAAAAGCATGGTTTCCGATGAAATTTAGCCGTGTTCCTGTTTCGAATGTAATGCTCTCTAAGGCTGAGTCTGAAAATGCCCAGTTGTCAATCACTCTGACTGATGCAGGAATCTCAATGTGCGTCAAGCTTTTTGTTCCGGCGAATGCTGCCACCCCAATAGTTTCTAGCCGACCGCCCTCTAGAAAGATTACACTGGACAAATTGACAGCATCTTCAAATGCATCCTCGCCGATATATGTGATTGTGCTTGCGATAGTTATGCATTCTAGATTTTCTGCATTCCTAAATGCGCGTGTTGCAATGGTAGTAATCCCTTCCGGAATAACAAGCTCTGTTTGCTGCCCGCCCAAGGGTGTCATACCAACAACATCTCTTATAAGATTTCCGGCAACAACTCTTTCAGTTATATTCAAATAATCGCTTGTAAGCGGCACACTTATATTGATGCTTGCCGTTGCCCGTATTGTATTGTCAAAGGTTGAAAAAGCTGTAATTCTGACTATAGAGGTTGTAATAGTGCTGGCAGTAACAGTAATTTGGTTTCCGTTTATGCTATAGGTTGCGGCGTTAGTATCCTCCACGCTAAATGCGGCAGTATTTGGTGCGCCGTTAAATGCGTCTACGGCTGCCGTAAGCGTAACCTGTTGTCCTATGAGTGTTAGGGTAGCTTGAGCAGGGGTTAATCGCACCTCTGTTACGATAGGAACTAGGATGTTGCCGTTATCGTATTTGCAATCAGAAGCTGACAGTACAAACGCACCTATAGCAACAAAACAAACAATCAACACCACTAACTTTAATCTAAGTATTTTTTTCATATTATTCCTCCAAATTACAAAATTTATATAATTAGTATATGACTTTATTAAATTAAAGTCAAGTCTTTTTATTATAAAATTTAAAAAACATGCCACAAAAATGCTTTACAAATATACAAAGCTGTATTAAAATAATTGCGGATAATAGATTTATTTTTATTGCAATTTTTTGTAACATGGAGGCTTTAATGACAAAAGGTAAAGTAGCTACTTTGATAATAATCTTGTTTATTTTGGTAGTAGTGGTATTGCCGTGGCTGTTGTTTATATTTGCCGGTGTTGATTTTGCCAGCATTTTTAATTTGACATCAGATGGTGCTCTAGGCTTTTGGTCGTTTGGACAGGTTCCTGAACTAATTCTTGGGGAATATAGATATGTCAGTGGCAGAGTAGAAGCTAGTCATACAGCTTTGACGGGCAGATTTTTGGCTTTCAACACGGGTATTTGGTTAGCACTTTGGTTAGTATATACACTAATAAGACACATTATAGTGTCTAAAATTGAAGATGGCAGAATAGATGAATTAAGTAACTGGACGATACAGTCTATAATATGCTTAGTGATAGGCTTAGGTTTGTTCTTGCCTGCTTTTATTCCTATGGGTGGTATCATTGCTGAATTTAATACATATGGTTATGCTACAGGTGTTGTCATAGAGGAGGGTGTGCTTTTTTCAAATGTTGAACACAGGTCATTAGTGCTATTTTTTCATAGCTTGACTTTAGCGGCTGTTCCAGCTCAAAATGTGTTCGTGATTGGTGCGTTGATATGCTTTGGTGTTGGAATGTTCTTTTTGCTAGGGGTGTCATCTTTTAGACAATTTGCAGTGGTTTTGCTTTCGGTTATTTTCACATTTTTAGTTGCCGGAATACTTGTGGGACAGATAGTTGCCGGAATTATGGTATGGTTGGGGCTGAGTGCTTTTGTAACTGTGCTTTTGATTATTGGATTTATCGTTGCCGCAGCTGCGCCTGCCGGAGTATTTATAAAAACAACAGTTAGCTCTGCACAAAGCAGTGCAGAAAATAAGAGAATAAAATTAGATGACGGTACAGTGCTTAAAAAGAAAGAGGGCTTTGTTGGGGACTATACAGATGAAAAAACAGGAGCCGAATATACAAATGCTGATGGGAATAGAGATTGGTCTATCGGAGACCATATGGAGAGAAAAAAATGAGGTATGCAAACAAACAGGTCGTTTAGCTAATAATTGTGGTAGTTTAATAGTATATTATAAATGCATTTCTTTGAATGCGTTTTTTTTAAATTTCCTATGCTATTTTTCTTCTCAGTGTCAATCAGCATTCATTCAAAAAAAATAAAACAACCCTTTACGCATAAAATCGCTGTTGTTAAAATATAATTTATCATTATAGTTTTTTAGGTCTGTCGCCCAAATATTTGACAGACCTATATAAAGCAGGAGGCGAATAATGGAATTCGACATTTATAAGGATATATCTACTAGAACGGGCGGCGATATTTATATCGGGGTGGTGGGGCCTGTGAGGACGGGTAAATCCACCTTTATCACAAATTTCATGGAAAAGCTGGTAATGCCAAACATTGCTGACGGTCATGAAAAAGAGCGTATGATTGATGAATTGCCGCAAAGTGCAAATGGCAAAACAATCATGACTACACAGCCTAGGTTTGTTCCTAATGAGGCAGTGTCTTTTGAGCTTGAAGCAAATGTGCGGGTCAATGTGCGTCTTGTGGACTGCGTGGGGTATTTAGCTGAGGGCGCAAACGGGCATATGGACGAAGGCAAAGAGCGGCTTGTGAGGACGCCGTGGGATGAAAATGAAATCCCTTTTGAAAAGGCGGCTGAGATTGGCACGAAGCGTGTGATAAATGAACACTCTACCATCA
>Ga0131853_10013238_pt1 | contig 15120 bp, 6 predicted proteins | sample TergutLab28metaG_FD_92764 | JGI IMG/M metagenome (GOLD analysis project Ga0131853, IMG submission 92764) | Labiotermes labralis P1 segment gut microbial communities from Petit-Saut dam, French Guiana - Lab288 P1 (version 2) (version 2) | ecosystem: Host-associated > Arthropoda: Insects >...
GTGAGTGAGTGAGTAAGTAAGTAGGTTAGGACGTAAGTATGTAAGTAAATAAATAAGTAAGTATGTAAGTAAAGAAAGGAAGTAAGTATTAAATATGTGAGTGATTAAGTAAGTAGGTTAGTGGGTAAGTAAATAAATAAGCAAATAAGTATGTAAGTAAAGAAAGGAAGTAATTAAAGTAAGTTTTAAGTATGTGAGTGAGTGAGTGAGTAAGTAAGTAGGTAAATAAGTAAATAAGTAAGTAAGTATGTAAGTAACGATAGGAAGTAAGTATTAAATATGTGAGTGGGTGAGTGAGTGAGTGAGTAAGTAAGAAAGTAAGTAAATAGGTTAGTAGGTAAGTAAGAGGGTAAATAAGTAAGTAAGTACGTAAGTAGAGAAAGGAAGTAAGTAAAGTAAGTATTAAGTATGTAAGTGAGTGAGTGAGTGAGTAAGTAAGTAAGTAGGTTAGTAGGTAAGTAAGAGAGTAAATAAGTGAGTGAGTGAGAAAGTAAGTAAGTAAATAGGTTAGTAGGTAAGTAAGAGAGTAAATAAATAAGTAAGTACGTAAGTAGAGAAAGGAAGTAAGTAAAGTAAGTATTAAGTATGTAAGTGAGTGAGTGAGTGAGTGAGTGAGTAAGTAAGTAAGTAGGTTAGTAGGTAAGTAAGAGAGTAAATAAGTAAGTAAGTACGTAAGTAAATAAAGGAAGTAAGTAAAGTAAGTATTAAGTATGTAAGTGAGTCAGTGAGTGAGTAGGTAAGTAACTAAATAAGTAAGTAAGTGTGTGAGTAAAGAAAGGAAGTAAGTATTAAGTGTGTGAGTGAGTGAATGATTGAGTAAGAAATTAGGTTAGTATGTAAGTAAGTAAATAAGCAAGTAAGTATGTAAGTAAAGAAAGGAATTAATTAAAGTAAGTATTAAGTAAGTAAGTGAGTGAGTAAGTAAGTAGGTAAGTAATTAAATAAGTAAGTGTGTAAGTAAAGAAAGGAAGTAAGTATTAAGTATGTGAATGAGTGAGTGATTGAATAAGTAAGTAGGTAAGTAAGTAAATAAGCAAGTAAGTATGTATGTAACGAAAGGAGGTAATTAAAGTAAGTATTAAGTATGTAAGTGAGTGAGTGAGTGAGTGAGTAAGTAAGTATGTAAGTAAAGAAAGGAAGTAAGTAAAGTAAGTATTAAATATATGAGTGAGTGTGTGAGTGAGTAAGTAAGTAAGTAGGTAGGTAAGTAAGTAAAGTAAGTGAAGTAATACAGTAAGTAAAGCAAGTGAAGTAAGAAAGTAAGTAAAGTAAGTGAGTGAAGTAAGTAAAATAACTAAGTAAGTAAAGTAAGTAGTAAAATAAGCAGTAAGTAAGTAAAGTAAGTACGTAAAGTAAGTAACTAAGTAAGTGAGGGTGGGGCTGCAGATTATGAACTTGTGCATTTCTCCAATAGTTCAGAGCAGTTCAGTGTCCCACACAGTCTGTTACACAACAGGAACACGAACTTTCTACCTAAGGGATAAGCGGCAGGGATTTAAAGCCGATACCGTGCCTGCGTCTAGCAACAAATTTAAGGCAAATGTAGCTATATCCACACTCATCTAAAGCTCTCGGAGTTTTCTGCTTAATTATGCAGAAGAACAACTTCGAATTTACGTTTCTATTATTTATTTATTTAAGGTTTGCGTAATGACGATATCAGGTGCAAAGGCAATGGCGACAGACGATGGCAAGATTACTGAAAAACAAATTGGAAATGACCGTGCGTGACCTCACTTGAAATGCTATTTCGATATTTTTGTAAAGCGACCGAGCAAAACAACCGTCAGTATCAGTCCATTTTCGGGGCTAATGTTCGAATACGGGACCTGTCGAATTTAGAGCCGGTTTAGTATCTCTTCGACGACGATCTTCCTTTTCTTTTGTCTTTTAATGTTACGCTACCATAAAGACAGTTATTTTACTGCGTTTCTTACATTTATTGCGTTTACAAACCAAGTTTCTATGCCTTTACAAACATTGTGACAAATGACATGTTACAATCCACAACTTTCAGTTGTTAGTAGATTATTAATCGCAGTTTCGGACCTCTCAATGCAAGCCGCTTTCCCAGCCCAAAACCCTGTATCTCCCACATGCACCACAACACCAACAAACTCCTCTCCCCTTGCCACAGTCTCGAACACGCTCTTTACTCGGATAACAATACCCATCGCTGTCGTGTGTTTGCTCGCGGCAAAACACATCAAAAGCCTGTTTAGTCCTCACCCATTTCAAAGGTAACAATGGAGCAGGGTAATGCGACTAAAAAAACTACATCCAATTATCCCGACATATACAGTTAATGTCAATAGAGAAATGTATTTCCAATGCTAAAGTGTGAGAATCGGTGACAGAATAACAGAAAAGAGAGAGACGAGAGTTCTTTTTTATTATACGGCTCCAGTTGACTACAGCAACGACCAGAAAGTGAATGCGTGGTTAAATCAACCACTACCAAAAAAGGCTTGCATAAATACGAGCATTTAGAGTTAAGTGGTAAATACGGACACTTGCTGTAACATTAAAATGTTTTGCGCTTTGCCGCACAGTGTGTTTAGGAGTTTCGTATGATTTGCACAATAAATACAGAATATTTCGCTACAGATCATTAATCTTATAGAGGTTATGTCCGCAAGAGTTAAGAACTGAACTTGTCTGTCTAATTTAGAAGGTTTTAGAAGGTCTTATGAATTAAAAGAGTTACAATTATTTGAAATATGGAAAAGAAAATGGGCCACATTCCTCGTAGTACGAACCGCATTGCATAAAATTTAAATATTACAGTACACGGGAAGAATTTCGTAGCCATGTAGTAAGTTGATGACAAAGTCGGAAACAAATAAATCATCTCACAGAATGGAGAAAGACAACTAAACCTTACATACAAATCAAGTCGAAGGAATAAAAAATGTAGGCACATTTAAAGACGCTTAGGAAGTTTGAAAGAAACGGTCGGTGCAGTGAGTAGGTTAAGTGCTGATAACCAAGAAATGCCAGTTCGATTCCATGCACAGGTAAAAGATTTATCTCTTAATACCAAGTTTCCAGACTGGATGAAGGGTCCACACGGCCTCATCCTCAATGGGTTATAGGAAGGGGGGGGGGGTTCCCCGCGATTGAAGCTTACCGCTCACTTCCTTCTAATGGGAGAATAAAAATCCGCGTAAACATATCTCAAGTCCCCCCAGTGCTTAATTGCCATGGTGCTTAATTAAGTACACGGAAAACTTCGTTTCATCTTCATGAAGTCGGAAACGGCACAAACCTAAACCATGAAGAGTGGATGGCAAGAAGGAAGGAAGGGAAAATGGAGGGAAGGAAGGAACGAAGACAAGAAGAAAGGATGGTAGGGAGACAAGAAGAAAGGAAGGAAGAAAGCTGTCTATAGTTTTTGCCAGGACAGCATGTCACACTTACAGCTGCACACTACAGAGAATACACTGACATGAACATAAAAACCGCACTTAAATTTCGTAAGTATTCTTGTTTTTAGATATGAGGTAAATAAAATACGCTTTCACGATCTCTCACTGTTAGCCCAGATGCTGCTTTTCCTTTCTGCTTTGATGCTAAAGAAGGAAGCAGCAGCCCTCCGCAAAGTTCAAACACAGCCCAGTTGGGTACGCTGCAGAATTGCTTTCACGTTATTACAGTGTACAAGATAAAGTTTTCCCTGCCTACTTCATGAAAGCAAATAGTTGAGTAGAGGTATAACACCATTCACTTTCAATCAATACACTAGATGAATATGAGTGGTTAACTACACGACACTACCGCTGTACCCCACGGGACAGAAAGTCGGTACCCATCGAAAAAGAGATTCGGTAGTCTCAAGAGCCAGTTTGGACTTTTTGGGTAAGGATCGAATGCCGGACCGTCCAGCCCGAAACCTACGTACTGTACCGAATACGCTATTCTGACTTCTCTTAATAAATTAAATATCCTAAAATTTTTGCGGACTGGGGGGGGGGGCAACCATTAATTAGCTAAATAATCCAGCAAGATATTGATGGATGGAGGACAGTGTGACTGTATGTGAACAATGGTGAATGGTTTCGTGTTAGCTTTAGTCAGTCGAAAGAGAACTTTGTGCAAATCATGAAATAATTTGGAATGCCAACTTGATGCAACTAGGTAATTTTATTGATATATTCTTAGCTCGACATGTTTTGGGTACATACGCCCATCATCAGGAACATTAGATGTTGAGTTACAGCATATGGTTTTCTGCACCGAGTTTTGGATGGGTGGTAGTCTTGAGAGCCGCTGCCTAGGTCGTGTGTGCGGTGCGGATGTTGCTGTACGACACCATCCGCACCGTAAACACGACCCATCCAAAAATTCGGTGCAGAAAACCATATGCTGCAACTCAACATCTAATGTTCCTGATGATGGGCGTATGTACCCGAAACATGTCGAGCTAAGAATATATCAATAAAATTACCTAGTTGCATCAAGCTGGCATTCCACTTTGTTTCATGAGGAAGATGCACGGTCAAACAACTCTCAAGTTTCTGCATATCATTCAGTGTCTGATATGCAGACTCAAGCACATCTGCAACTTATGTCACCCCCTCGTAATCGCACGTCTATTTGGTAACGTTCGTAAGGCTGAAGCAGCCAGCAGAAATCATATTCATGTCAAGATAAACTGCAAACTGGAAACTTTCGAATGTTAATCACCTGTTGATACAACAAACAAAATCATTATGCAAATTATTGTTTTCTGGAATTAATTTATACAATTTGTAACAAATTTTATAGCACGACGCTAATTCACCACGAAATTACTTGTAACCATGTTGTCCAAAGGGAGTTTGATCTACTACTCCCTACATTTTTCGATACAAAACAATCAAAACAATTGAGTCCTACTTCAACGTGTAATACTGTTGTGTTAAAAAAAATCCAAACAACACAAAATATTTCGTAAACTGGATTTGTTTCTGTTCTCAGGTAAAATTGTTAGGTGACACATACTTACCTGGACCGTCAAGAAGGGCTAATACGTGTATATAATGTCTCCAAATTAGTGGGTGTTTCGTGAGAATGGAATCACATCCTGTTTCCGAAAAGCCATCTTTCAAATCTTCCATTTTGTAAACAACAAACAATGCAGAAATTCTAGAACTAAGCAGCCCGTAATGTAATAAAAGATCGCCTCAACAATACAGAAATACGTTAGAATAATTTTTGTTATAATAACAGAATATATGTTACGGCCACTTGTTCAAACACACAGCTCTGTAACTTAATGGAAGGGTTCACTTTCTGAACTTTCACATACCTGCTCTTAGTCTCACATCTCGGCTTAATACTCGACCCAAAGCATTGCTGGCTACACAGCGGTAAACCGCCCGATGAACATCTGGTCTGAATTCCGCAGCACTAAAGGCCGGGAATGCCAGCGAGCCATTCGGTAACTGATACCGCAATCCTGAGATGCTGTTGGCCGGACTTCCATCTATCAAGAGCCAATGCACGGTGGGTTTAGGGCTTCCCCGTGCACTACAATCCAGTCTTCCGCCAGTACTGTTTGAGAACTCCAGTCTATGAGGAGGTTCCAAAACCAGAAGTGGCCCTTGACCATCCAGAATTCCGCTCACTCCTGCAAGTAATACAATAATATAAAAAGTCTTTAAAGCCATGTAGCTAAAAACAAAATAATATCCAGGCTAATAAAGTTTGTGTATCGTAGGAGGTTACAGCCCTCACTTACAGATGAAATAAACTATTCCTAATGTGGGATTACTTTCTCTTGGGACATTTCTCTTCGTCAGTGGGTGTTGTTTCCCAATGTTGTCCAAATGGACGTATGGAACTTGAAGATAGGAACATTGTACAACCTCGAAACGTTGAAGATACAACCAGTGATAGAGCACAATATCTCAGAAGAAGGAAAATCTTATCTGCACCTCTTCGAGAGCCTGTAAACTTGCATATAATTTGGAAAGCCAACACGATATGTGAGCTTGTCACTGTGGCGAATGTCAAAATTACGGTGTTCTGAATGTGGCGCAGTGTAGGATGGTGGGCTATGGGGATAAATGTTTTCGGAGGAACGTGAAGCCGCCTGCCTACATCTTCTGGATGTATGATGTGGGGTAAACGTACTTCTGGAATACTGCAATATACGGCCTCAAATCCCACCCTCATACTTGTAAATACGTTATTACCCACCGTTCCTTTTTTATGTCATTCATGATGTTTGCTCGCCGTAGGTACATGTATTGCTTACGTTTGTCGCATGTGATTCTTCTGTCACACTAGCGTCAATACTGTGCCTATCGGACAATACAGCCTAGTGTGCGTCTGCGCATATTTGATCTCTGCAACCACGGTAGAGTGTTCTACTACAGTGCCTACTAAGGTAATAATGTAGTCAAATTGTCTGTTGTAACAACAACAACAACAACAACAACAACCACTACTACTACTACTACTAATAATAATAATAATAAATATAATACCAATCTAATCGGAGTTTAAATAAAGAGTGTACCATTTTTCCGGTAGTTTTTTCTTCAGAACATTTCAACCAAATAGTGATTAACCCTTACTCTGCTAACGTGGAGAATATGGTGAGCTCCTAATAATGAAAGCAGATGGCAGATGGGATTTAATTCGGCGTTTAAAGGGTTAAGAGTAAACCAGTGTTATGTGTTACCCAACAAACATTCTAGTGTAAAGCGTCGTTAATTCCAGTAACAGTTTTAGACTTCCACAACATTTCGTGTTGTGTGGTTTTCGCTTCAAGTACTTTAGTATTAAAGCAATGGTCTCTGACGTAGTAGTGATGGGCTGGACTCGCCAGATTTCATCATTTATGACAGCCGCGCCAAACTGCGTGAAAATTTAAAGTGTTGTTCCACAAAAGAGAAGCACGTCACAGAATTTGGTGGTTTACACTTTATTTACAAATCAGACGCACTTACCTAAATCTTTATATTTATTTTTATTCAACAGAATTTCCAGTTATCTTTTATGTTTCACATAAACTTAATTTTATTAAAGAAATTATAAAAATATTTTATAACAAATTTATATATATATATGTATATGTTACTGTTTACACAGTTACAGTTCTTGCATTAAATAAGCAGCAGTGGAAATCCCACACGTAGAGATCCTCAAGCTTTTGGGTTGGTCGAGGCCACAACAAGTGTTTACTGTAAAAAGGTAACGTGTTACGCAATGCTTTACGAGACCTCGGTAAGAACAGACACGTTGGAACCATGCAAGTAGTGGACAATGGACATACGGTTTTGTAACTTCAAATTGAAGGGGTCCGTATGGGTCAGGGTCAAGGAAGACAGTCTCAAGAGAATTAGTGAAGTGGTCCACAGGGCAGAGTCGTTGGGAATACAGAGGTTCAGTAAGAAATATTTCGGTACTGAAAAAATAAGGATATTTACGATTTTTACCCCATCGACACATATTATTCGAGTGACCAAATCTACTTCAATAAGAAGGGCGAGGCAAGGGATACGTATGTGTAAGAAGAAAAATATATAAATGGGCTTGGTGGGGCACTTAAAGGAAAGAGAGAGGACTTGGAAGACGGAGGTGTAAACTTTGGTCTAAGCAGCCGGTGGTGATACGATATATAAATAAGGAGAGAGGAAACGGTCCGTCACAACTCCACGGTGACAAAACTATTTAATTTATCTCAGTATTTAACCAACTTGATGCACAAAATTTGTTTCACAATAAGTTTTATTTCATGCCTCTACATGTTTCGAGCACATGTGCTCATCATCAGGAGGTCAAAATTGCATTATGCATCCTCAGGTATCATCTCGTCCACGAGACGGCCACCTATAGGTGTGATGATACCAGAGGCTGTGTAATACAATTTTGACATCCTGATGATGAGCACATGTGCTCGAAACATGTAGAGGCATGAAATAAAACTTATTTTGAAACAAATTTTGTGCATCAAGTTGGTTAAATACTGAGATAAGTATACCGAGATGCACGGTCAGCAAAACGTCAAAAATTATTTAATGTCGAACGCAATACGTATTTCGAACTGACGTGACCTTCATATACAAATATTGAGGAAATCGTGTAAAAATTTCAAATTCTAGTAATACCACTGAGACCTCAGGATTTTACAAATAACACCAGCAAAGTTTAAAGAATGTTTTGAATTCAGTTTTGCTGAAAATTGCAAACAAATGTTGAAATGCGATACAAACAATTGTTTAAATTTGATACTCCTTTCAAAACATATAAGTTATGTGGTACTTTAATTTCCAGTTTTTGTACAAGTGAACACGCTTTTCAGATTTCGTTGGCGAAGTTCAATAACGTCTTGGTTTACTCCAAATTGAACACAAAATTATTCACTAAATGAACAAGTTTGGATATGAGTAACAAAAAATGATGAAACGCAACAATATTTACAAATATACATTAAAGGGGTGTAATTTAAAAATAGTCGTTATATAAAAGAAATATATTTATTTAGGCATGTTTAGGACGGTCGATGTTTCCGCGCAAGTATAAAATTCTTAAATTGAAAAAGCGGACGGATGTTAACAAATGTGTGTAACAGCAACTAGCAGATATCACAGAAAGTTAGATAAATAATATCAGGATGGTTACGTTGCAAGACTTACGTGATTTTAGGATAATGTTTACGTATGTAGCAGGGTTGGGTCCGCACTGCACACAGACCAAAGGAGCACTGAACTGGATGAAGTGTGACAGTGGTCATCGTATGATTCATGCTGTATCGTGGCCTTGAAAATATCGTTGGCCTGTTGCGTGTATTGATTACTGATGTGGTTACTGTTTTGGTTTCTCTATAAATATACACTTTTTCAACATTATTAATGTGCTGTCCTTTTTGAGTGCGTAAGACTCCCATTTTATTGCCTATTGTACCTACAGAATTTGATGTGTATTGGACCGTGCATCATCTTGATAACTGAAGAATAAATCCAACTAGATGCCACTTATTACTTTACTATGCTTATGTTAGGCTCAACATGTTTCGGGCACCATTATGCCCATCATCAGGAGCTCACGACGTTAGCGTTGGTTACCACACAGGCTGTGTCCGGACCGGAGGCTGTACAGCCTTCTGTCCGGACACTCATCCATCCTGCCTGCACTTAACCTCCAACCAGCAGCAACTCGAGAACCAGACGGCCTATGTGGTAACCAATGCTATCGTCGTGAGCTCCTGATGATGGGCATAATGGTGCCGGAAACATGTTGAGCCTAACATAAGCATAATAAAGTAATAAGTGGCATCTAGTTGGGTTTATTCTTCAGTGTACCTACAGAAATCTGCAATTCGAGTAGATGGTTAACTTTAATTATAATTGTTCTTACGAAATACTTGCACATGTTCACCAAATAAGTTAAAATTTCTTGCGGTTTTCTGACGTATCTTTCTCTACATTCAGCGGAAGTTACACGGTTCACACCTGAATGCAAGTACTTCTTATTGCAGATCGGATTTTTATTTCTTAATATTTTCCCAACGGATTTACTGATTTGAAATTCCACGTTAATCTTTTTCTTTAAATAATTTGGAGATGCATTTTCTATTTACCAGTGTAAGTGAGATTTATATGTTTTGTGCTTCATTTTCTTTTTGAGAGTTGATTGTTGACGACTTAGCACAGTGACAATATCAGGAGGATAACAATTGTTACGTTAGGCTTCACGGATTCTTATGCTTCTTTTTCTACACTATTTAATGAAAGAGCCGTTATATGTTCAAGAGATATCTAGTAGCATCATGTTTATTTTCCGGAGTATGGCAAGCATTTTCCAGTGTCATAATTTCCGTATTAGTTGGTTTCCTGTATATAATATTTCGAAAATAATCTGGAAACCTAGTTATTGCTATGTGTACGAAATTTACCCTAATCAGAGATTTTTTCTAGTGTAAAAGTTAGTTTGAATGAATGTTTTTAAAATACACAAGAACATGATTTAGCCAAAATATTTTTTTTCGTAGACCATAAGAGTACTGTCTACATATCGGAAGTAGCGAAACTCTAGCATTTCATGGAAATATGTATAAAATTAATATCATGTTACACTAAATACATTTCACAATCAACTCGCAAGAAAGTGTTTCAATTGCTAATATTTCTACCATAGCAGGAAAAACAATTTTAAGTAGAATACTGCATAAACTAATTTTTTCTACTTCCATATTACAAGAAAGTTTAAGTTTAATGTCCCAGTTAGCTATTCAATATGTACGTTTTTCTACAAATCTTCTTAATATCGAAGGACACCTAAAGGTGCTTGTATTGTAAGGGACTTTTTGTGGCAATCTAAGCCAAATGAAGGAAACTTAATTTTCACTGCCCTTTATTGCTGCTACCTGTAAATGCAGAACGAATATGTATTTAAATAATAACAAATCATATTTAGTGCAAACATTATTCTACACAGAGCCACATTTCGCAGCTGACATTGCTTTAGGTTGCCAACTCATGCACCAGTCTGCACCGGGTTTTCAGAGCAGCGCAAATCAGCTCCGCTATACATAGATAATCAATAGCGGGGGTAAATGCAAACAATGCGTTGGAGAAGGGCACAGCTTTGAATAGCGCCTTAAAGAGAATATTTTCTAATTAGGAACTTTAATTATGTAGATTAAAGTTATAATATATTTTTAATGAAGTAACAATACACAGTGTATGACATACTGTACAACAGCACAGAATACAGGAAGAAACTCGAGGCAGAGTGTAGTTCAGAGATTACTTGCGAGAGGGACACACCAGTCATTTTTTTATGTTTTGCTGACTATGCATTTCAGTATATTTATCTTAGTAATTAACCAATTTGATGCACATAATTTTGTTTTACAATAAGTTTATTTCATGCCTCTACATGTTTCGAGCACACGTGTTCTTCATTAGGAGGTCAAAATTGTATTATACAGCCTCTGGTATCATCACACCTATAAGTGTGATGATACCAGAGGCTGTATAATACAATTTTGACCTCCTAATGATGAACACATGTGCTCGAAACATGTACAGGCATGAAATAAACTTATTGTAAAACAAAGTTTTGTGCATCAAGTTGATTAAACTTTTGGCGCCGGAATTATTTTTTTAATTTTAGCACACCCTGTATATAAAATGTGAATAATACAAGAACCAAATACGTTAGAATTATGAAACAAACTGCATTTTGAAGATAAAAAAAACGGAGAGTATATAGCATGTTTAAAATATTCAGTACCTATATTTGTTGAATAAATATATAAAATGCAACTTTAGAGGTTAGCGGTGCGGTACTACCACTATAGTTGAAATTAGGTGTCAAAAGGTTAATTACTAAGATAAAAACACCAGTCATGTTCTTAGTACACGTACCTGGGAAATTTAGTTGGTATTCATCAGTAAAGTAGTCATACCAAATATCACAGACTTAACTGCTATAATGTATTAATCATCCGTATAAAATCGCAAGCTGAAGAAAATATTCGCATGTGTCGGTGTGGGGTGTCACAATCCACAACAATGAAACTGAAGTCCGAGATTTGAAATTTTCACATCGGTGTTGCTCAAGGCTCAAATATTCTGGGATATAACTTAGTGTCGTTAGGAGTGTAGCGTCCGACGGTTCGAAGGATAATAACGCCTTCGTCTCCAGGATTAAGAAGTCAAAGAAGGGCTGGGTTCTTCTTGGAATGTTTGACCCTGTTCGAGAAGGTATTATAACCATTCGAAATGACGTAAGCTGCACACTCAGCGACACAGTGTTACATCACACAACACCTCAATCTTCATTACATGTTCAACCATTATATACTGTATAAATGTTATGACGGTCCTTTGGCGCTTCCGTCCCTCAAAGGCGCACCTAAACCTAGCTTTTGTTACTGAGTGTAGGAAATTATGGGTAAAACGGAGGTGATTTTTTGGCATTTAATGATACTATATTCAGAGAAAACTTTTTTTGAAAATCGCCAACTTTCTTTAGGAGTTTGAGGAAGGAAAACAAACACACAAACAAGTAAGCAGACACATAATCAATAGGCTGTACATTAAGTTTACTTTCTTTCATCAAAGAAAGTTGCCTGGAGATTTTTATTCTGTAAGTTTCCTTTTAAACGACACACAACACAAACCCTTCGAAGTTATGAAGATAATGAAATGAACATGAATTGCAGGAAACGGCTAGATATTAGCTGTTTTAACTTCTTGTGGTTAGGTTAGGGTATTACAGTAATATTTTCATAAAAATGAGACAACGAAAATAAACTCTTCACAACTCCTGCTACGCAAAAGAATCTCCATGTCCTTCAGACACAAACAGACGTGACATCCACCGCGACACAACATACTTATCGAACAAATCGTTTCCCGCTTGTCATACACAGCACAGACTGCCATTCAGTGCCCACGCTTTAATATGTATTTGTTTAGCAATAATCTATACTCAGCATGACAAGAAGCCGGGAAATGCTATGAGGTTTAATCATTCATATAGTTGTGGTTATTTAATCAGGCGTTATTAGCTCGTGATTTACAGTATCCCATTTTAGGATTAGTGAGTTATGGTTTGCAAAATACATGTAAGGAAATGGTCGCGGTTTAAATTCAGGAAATATGTCGACGTTTGCCAGAAAATACTGAAAAGAAAAATTACAAAATTCTCAGCTGGTACAGCCAGTCTTCGCACTTGCAATTGTGTCCTTCTCAACACGAGGCCGGTGTGCCAACAACTCTGAACCGAGATTTGTTTGAAGTTTATTATGTCAAAGCTGTGCTGTTTAAATCGAACAGAAAGAGTGGCATTTGATTTGAAGTGGGAATTACTTAACGCTGGTTCTGCAAATGTGATTTACGTATAGGAGAATGCCTCTCTTAAATTCAAATACTCGCATTTCGACTACGTTAGTTTCTTTCCCTGGGTAGTGGCGCTGTGTATCCCTGGCGCGGAGTCTCTGAGCCCAGTCAGTACTTTCGAAAAATGAAGCCATACTTCATCATTAGCTTGAAGCAGTATTTCTCTGCCTTGTCACAGGGCAGACGACACAGAATGAGGTAAGAAGAAGACGCACAGAATTTTGGTAATAATGGAGCAGAAAAAAGAACGTTTCTGCAGCCTCGCTTCATGTGCTTCTGATACTCTAAATATTTCGCTAGCAGTTTTCAATTATTTATTTAACGACGTTATAAGTAGTCACGAAAAGGACGTAGAAGGGGAAAATAAGAAGTTTTTATCCCGAAATTTGTCTGGAGGAGCTGAACGAAGGAAAAATATCAGAGGGTATCATTCGTACAGAAACAGCTTTGAAACTGAGACTGCCAGAATATGAAGCATTCCGAACTCTGCTCAGATGATCAGGCCATGCACTAAATGACATGGAACCACATTTATTGTTGACTTTCACAATTGCATATACATTATAGTATGGTATTTCTAACGTTAAAGTAAGTCATTACACTTCTTAAAAGAACTTATTATTTACACGTTGAAGTAGATTTTGTTTTTCGTTAAATTTATCGGTCATAAATAACGTCAAAATTTCCGCCCTTTGAAATATGTTATAATATCGATTAACAAATAATATTTTCTCCAAAATTTGTAGGTGTATTCATAATCTACGTATCCAGTTACATACACCTCGGTATCAGTGCACATTACACCTTATGAAAGCAAGTTTTGACATTCCTTAATTATACAAGCAAAAACAAAATAAATGCAGAGGGACATGACGTGGCAACACAAATTCTGATTCATTACTAATTACTAAACACCACAAAAGTTCTATTACACCGTCTTGGCTGCCCTATTGTGTACATTTTATAAAGTGTAAGGTAATATTTTCGTTGTTACACCGTGCATGTTGTTGAGTTACTCAATTATTATACCAACTACTGCACATATATAAAATTTATAAAATTTACACATTAGAACATTAAAACGCTCCGACATGTTTCGGCCCTAGGACCGAAACATGTCGGAGCGTTTTAATATTTTAATGTGTAAATTTTATATATGTGCAGTAGTTGGTATAATAATTGAGTAAGGTAATAATATAAAATATTATCCGGTTATTTAGGTTTTCTTCAATATTCGTCGTGGTAAATGCGTCTTAACCTCCAAGTTCCACGCTGCTACAAACAAAAGTATTGAATATTATGAATCTTAATTTTGTATTTTTGTCTTTAATTACAGTGAACCATTCTGTAAACGTCTGGCAAACGGCGGGTTTAAGGAAAAATACATCTACAGAAAATGGGCCCTATGTTTCAATTTTTGTTTACTCATCCCAAATATATTTAAGCGAAATATCATCATAAAAGTATTTCGGCCTTAATGTACCGTATTGTGCCTGTTAATGTCTCCGATTTTGATCAAACTTCAATATGCTTGGCTCATTTTATGACTCCCTTCCCCCCAGCCCAGTTCTTCCGTGCGACAGACAGACACACAGACGAACAAACAGATAGATAGGCATGATAGAGGTATTAGTCGTTCTTCGTAAATTTCATAAAGTCCTTTAAAACGAATCTACCAGTCACGATGTAAATATCAGGTGTGGACCAATTTCCTGCCACTTATGCTCCCCTAATACTAAGCTTTTGATTTCTTTTTTGGGCATAAGCGAAGTGTAATGTTTTAATGAAATCTGTGCAAGATATCGAAACTCTTCGTACAATGTGATGACACGAACGTTGACCACCACACAGGCAGAACTGCACCTTCGACTCGATGTGGTCGGGGCCACTAGGGTTTTCCACGTGGAAGAGAATTAAAACACAGAATTTTGAGCTGGTTAAAGTTGGAAAAACTCTGCATACCATTTTTTATTATGTAATAATTTTATAAATATTTGAATAGGACTTTTGTGGATATTTGCAAAGGCCTAAGAGGGTTAAGTTCATATATATCTGTTCATTCATGTACCGATAAGAATTAGCAGATCCATGTTCAGTCATTCATTTGCAGGTACAGTCAGAACACTTACTTACTTACTCACTCCATGGTGCAGATTCCTTCTTGAGAAGCTAACTGGTTTGCAGCTAGTCAAGAAATTCCCCGCTTTTCACGGAACCCGAAGGTTCATTACCGCACTCACAAGCGTCCGCCACCTGTCTCTATCCTGGGCCAGCCCAA
>Ga0131853_10013239_pt1 | contig 15120 bp, 4 predicted proteins | sample TergutLab28metaG_FD_92764 | JGI IMG/M metagenome (GOLD analysis project Ga0131853, IMG submission 92764) | Labiotermes labralis P1 segment gut microbial communities from Petit-Saut dam, French Guiana - Lab288 P1 (version 2) (version 2) | ecosystem: Host-associated > Arthropoda: Insects >...
CAAAGAATGCCACAAAACCGAATCCCTTTGAAATCATACCACTACAGACCACAAGGAAGGAGAACAATTGGAAGACCGAAGAAGCGTTGGCGCGAGCAGCTGTAACTCTGGAGACGGAACGGACTAAAGGGTCCAATTCTTGATGTTTATGATGATGATGATGATGAATTTTAGTTCGTAACATGTGTTTAATACATGTAAAGCAAGTTGTGTGTTTGAACGCACGCTAAGAATATTGTTCTTGGATTATTAATGACGTAAATCAACACTGTACGTTTTCGACTGTAGGGTATTAAACTCCAATAAAAGCCAGCACTAGCAGGTTGGCAAGTATTACAATATATTATTTTACGAGTATATAAAATTTTAGTTTTGATTAAATTGGTTCGATATAATGTACAAGAACGTATAAGTCTTCATTGTTATACCCTAATCTTTTCTCTACATAAAAAGTTAACCTCAACATATAATGCATAATATAAGCCTTCAGAACTCTTAGGGCTATTAAATTATTTATTTATTTATTTATTTACCTTGATATTAGTTTAGTGTAAGGCAAATAATTTATAAGCTAAACAAGAGAGCAAGAAGGAGCCTTCCTGGCACATATTATGGTGTATTTTCTTTCAAGATTTTATAACAAAAGTACCAGCGTAAATACCTCTATCAAAATCTTATTCCTTTCTCAGTAGTTACTTAAATATAAACTGCTTTAATTTCCAGCCCATGTGCCTTTGCCAATCTTCTCAGCCAGTTCCTTAAACCTTTGTTTCTGTTTCAACAGTTCCACAAAAGACAAGACTACTTTTCGGCCTTTAATTTCTACCTCTCTCAGGTTTTGTCACTCCTCTGAACGATTTCTTTAAAACCATCTCCGTATTTCAAGATTTGTATGCCCCGAATCTTCTCTGCTCCATAATTTCTACTACATTTCATTGTTTGCCACTTTTCTGAAGGATCCCTTGTCAGATGAAATTTGAAGTTAATAAACTCTGAAAGGCTACACTTGGTGTAGCGTGACGGCGGCATTGTGTCTACAGAAACTGCTGAACTTCCGTCTTCAGTGTATTGAGCGGTTCTTCGTGGCAATAAAGCAGGGAATTCTTCATTCTCTTTGTGTTTAACTTTACTTCATCATCACTTCTGTGCAAGATGTTTAGAGCACTTCTTGTTCATGAAAGGAACGCCAACGTGAATGAGTGTCGGTGATGTGCGGAAATTAACGAGTTACGCCCATGCTATAACGAAATGAGAGATATTCATGCTAATGATTACGATAATGGTGTAATAATAATGACAATGACAATGACAATAACAATACGAATAAAACTACATGTACAGTTTCGCACTTGATTCTGAGATTGCAGCAATCATAATTCTTGCTGGGCAGATCTGGCGATTTATCCTTATGTGGAGACGCATGAGGTGATTTAGCTCTGTCGTGGTGTATTTCAGCCCCTCTAGGCCAATGTAGAAGTAGAGGGTGACCCACGGGAATCTGACATCTTTTGAATGGGTAGTACTCAGTAGGGGGGGACTGTGCCAATGTGTGGTTTCAACAAGATAGTGCCACAGCGCACACTGCAAACGAGTCAATGACCATTGTTCGGAACATGTTCGGAACATGTTCGGAACATGTTCGGAACATGTTCGGAACATGTTCGGAACATGTTTCCCGGGCACCTCATTTCCCGTTTCGGAGACGTGCCGTGGCCCCCTCGCTCTCCCGATCTTTCAAAGTGTGATTTTTTTCTTTGGGGGTATTTGAAATCGCGTGTTTACACTCACAAACACCGTACGCTGAATGATTTGAAGGAAGCCATCTGTCAGGAAATTCGATCGATCGTCAGTTGTTGGTCCGTGTCATGGAGGATTTTAAAAAAAAGGCTTGAAAACTGTGTCCAAGAAGACGGTCGTTATCTTACCAATATCATTTTTAAAACTTAACCATCTAGTAGGGCATGTTTTAAGCTTCAAATTTTGTATTAATAAATGTGAATTTACTTGAAACACAACTGAGTACTGTTTATTTTAAAGATGTCAGGTTCTCGTGGGTCACCCTGTACAAACTAGAATTAAGTCTTGGTTTAACATTTCCGCTTATCTGACAATTATTATTCAGTAACGATCAAGGATTTATAGATTGAGATGCTAAAAATGTCGTTATATACAATACAAATAAGATTCTTACGACTGTGAGAAATTCTGCCGAGTTAATTTGGAATGTGGGGCTGTCGGTGGGGGAACAGATTCTTCTGAAACGTTCAAAAACCAAAGAAAACTTTCTCGTCGCCACAGACAAATGATAACTGAATACAAAACATCTCACGAAATAGCTTGAGTACGAGAGACTAGAACAATTAACAGAGGATCAAACCAGGAACTAAAAGAAAAGGAGGAATTAAGAAATATTACCGTGACGGTAATTAGGATACAGTGTTAAACACTGAGAAAGAAAAAAATGTTTTAATGGCTCCGTAAGAATATACTGACACACCTAATGGATATTTTATATAAAAAATTGGATCATAGGAAAGTAAAATGTGATTTGTGGAAGTCATTGCACTCTAAATATAAATATAATAACAAAAATAACATTACTAGTTGTCGTTATAATATGATAATCCGCACAACAACGTATTGATGTTGTGTTTGTGTATGCTACTTATGACTTTATCGGTCCCAGTGGCCGCGCGGTCTAAGGCGTAGGTCTGCGGGCTCTCGCCCGCTGAGATTGTGGGTTCGAATCCCACCGGGGGCATGGGAGTTTTTCTGTTGTGAGTTTTGTGTGTTTTCAGGTAGAGGTCTCTGCGACAAGCTGATCACTCGTCGAGAAGAGTCCTACCGACTGTGGTGCGTCGTTGTGTGTGATCTAGAAACCTCGTGAATGAAGGGACTTTTGGCCAAAAACAAACAAAACTTATGACTATATTTCTGCAAGCAGGTAGTCGCTTATATTGGGGAAAGAGATTGTCCCTTGTGACCAGTAACCGATGTGTTCCAGGTCAAAATAATTAGGCTGAAGTGCTGTCGTGTTTCGTGGGTGTGAGGTTTTACAGTTATTTTCTTTAATGTTCTCTGTGGCTAGATCTTTGCTTAAATTTGACTTCAGAATTTTTGTAGACGATAAGCCTAGAAAGTGGCGACCAGTGGAAAGAAAGTCATGCAGTGATACAGACTAATAATTTTGACAGGATCTGTATGTTTTCTCCCGACAGTGGGGTTACGTTACTCTATCCACGCTGTACAAATCAAATGCATTCTCTTAAGTAAAGGTCGTGGCAGTGTGACAGTTCTGATGAGGTTAGAGAGTGGTAGGCGCGGTGTGGTGCAGAACGGAAGAGCAATTATGCCGGCTTCAGCGCAGGTTGATAGCTCATACACCCAAAGACTTTAACGATGACGTTCCCTGTTTGTGCCAGAGCCCTGCAACATTCGTAATGGGACTGACGACACGCTGCGGTCTTCTGTTTCCTAACAACATAAATTTATTGGAATGAAAGAGGGAAAACTTCATATCACGTCTTAAACAAATCGTTGGCATATATGCATGTGTGAATTTAAGCACTAATATTTCAATAATATTTGTAATATATGAGTGTAACAAAAATTTGCAGTACGAAATTTTACACCGTGTTCCATAATAGAATACCGATATTTCAGATTTTAATATTTATTGAATGGTATAAGTCAGTGACATGTAACACTCTGTGACTAACAACGAAGAGTGACATTTTGTTACTGTAGTATTTAAAAAAATCTCCATTGGTAACGTCAATGCGAAATTCTCATATACATACTTAGCACAACTAGTTACATATTATGAAATGAAAATATTACTCTTTGACACTTAGCTCTTATGAAGTATAAATTCGTAGTTTTTTATGTTTTGCTGACCGTGCATCTCAGTAGGTGACCGTCCGGTGCACCGGACGGCCTCCTACTGAGTGTGACGATACCAGGTGCTGTGTAATACAATTTTGACCTTCTGATGATGAGAACATAGTGCTCGAAACATGTAGAGGAGTATAATAAACTTATTATAAAACAAGAATTTGTGTATTAAGTTGGTCAAGTACTAAGATTATAAATTCGCAGTGTTCATATGTTCCTTTCAGGTGTAAGAATAATTACACAAATAGCTAATTATAAAGTCTGGCTTCTTTAACAGAACGTAGTGAAATATTTGATGTAAGCACAGCTAATAAACCGATCAAACAAATCATTGGCTGTAAAAACCAAAATTGCATTTAGGTCTACAGTGAAATTTAAAAAAAAAGTATTAAATTCGGGAAATGTGTGCTACCATCCAGAAGGTACTTCAAATTTAACGCTTTCTCTCTACAAGAATATGAAATTGAAATAAAAGAAACTGTAGTTTTATTGGTTTGTTTCATGTGGATGTGCAACACGTAGTTCCACATTGAGTGCTGAATAATTAGTGAAGCTTTATTTAAGTAAATATTAATATTGAAATTTATATTCGTGGTTCCGTGCTTCGTAATTATAGGTTGAAGAAATCCAACGAGATGCAACAGTATGCAGATATTTATTTACTGCTAAATTACTGTACGTGTTTCCGGCGTCCATCGCACCCATCATCAGGAGTACATAAATCTGTAGGTGCAGCCTCTGGTACAGATCATACTGTAAAGTACAGAAGTTAAGCTAGAAGCGTAATATTAGTTTAACTTTTGTCTTTTACAGTATGATCTGTACCAGAGGCTGCAACTACAGTTTTATGTACTCCTGATGGTGGGCGCGATGGACTTCCGAAACATGTAGAGTAATTTAGCAGTAAATAAATATCTGCATACTGTTGCATCTTGTTGGATTTCTTAAAACCTAATACTGACATATGTCTAAAAGAAATAAACTAGCAATAAACGGTCTCTGTAAACTTAAAAGTTGTGGCTACTTGAGCTACAAGATTTGATGAATGTCTATGAAAACATACGAGCGATGAAACAAGGAGGATCTGGAGAATTTTGCACTGAAGGTGTTTATCAGTTGTGTCTTTCACTGGTTATTGTTTGGGTAATGATTGCAAGGTATATATATATATATATATATATATATAATTTTATATTGTACCGTCTTTAGTAATTCTTTCTTCACTAGATAATACTGGGCATTGAAAGAAAGGGCAATGAAACTTTACAAAGAGGAGCTTCAAGATTTTCATACCTAACCACATATTATTTGAACAAAAAGCGAAAGGAAGATCAAATTGGCGAGATTGTTGGAAGGCACAAGAAATGTAAAAAATACAGAAACTTCATATGGAAGGCTGAAATGCGAAACGTTACTCTACATCAGTTTATACTAAAGTTGAAAGATACTGATAAAATTTATTCGCAGATATTGCGGGATATATGTCTGCGTTATATTAATGTAGGTAAGAATATGGGCAAGTTGAAGCTTTCATCAATAAAGCAATATAAAACTTCGTGCGTAAGTGTTGGAGTATATTTTGGAATATTAGTTGCCGGATAAGCATTCTATTCTGTTGAGTTAGGCAGTGCTGTTTCGAATTCTGGAATAATAATACATTACGAAATTTTATTGGGTTAAGCACCGAAATGTACTTTTTGGAAAGATTGCAGTACTCCTAAAAAATGACTATGTACCCTTTGATTAATTTTGGCGAGCAAGTTTTGCTCGAAATTTTCTAAGACTTTAGTATCTTCCTCAGATAATTCTGTAGGCGTCGTACAAAATTAATGCTGGCGGTAAGATGCTTAAAATATTGATGAGAGGATTCAATTTCCTACTACACACCAAAAGTAACAATGTGTGAAAAAATTTAAAAAAGGCTGTGTTTACTTCCTGCCGTTTATAATCACTTTTTGTGAATCTTAAAATATAATTTGCACGTCCATAATATGAAAGAGACAAATTTAATCCCATTATTTTTTGTATAAACTAAAGATGTAACTTGAAACATATCGGTACTGCGCACTCATTTTCTTATGGATTTCTATAAAATGGAGTTCTTTGATAGGACTGGAAATCGCCACTTATTTGGACCGAAATGAAAGATTATTTCAGTTCTTGCACTGGATTAAATATCGTAAGTGCATATCAAAATATTTTCAAAGTAAATTGATTTTAATTCTCTCTGTAAGATGGGAACATTCATTTCGGCCAATTCTCGGAATTCTTTTGTGGGAGCTGGATCAAATTAATATTAATTCCCTGTGTTTTATCCAACGTATAACTTTTTAAACAGAGCAAAGAGTACTAAATGCTTCCGTCGTCCGCGAAAGGGGGTTTAAATTTATTATTTCTTTGAGAATAGCTGGTCTCAGTTTCTTCATCAACTTCTTTTTTCAAAAGATTTACGAAATTAGAAATCGCTTTCTACCTTAAAATTTTACCAAGTTCTTCTTAGGAAATGTATTTTTGGTATAAATTATTGGCGATGTAATATACTAGTAATATACTCAGTATAAAAATATTTTATTCAATATGACCACCACTAATTCCGTGAAACTTTACAGGTTACATAATTCTGCCTAACAGTTGAAGGAAATGTCAGAACTCACATGCGAGTACACATGGAAGTATTAATTCTTTGTGAATATCTTTAAGTGGAAAGACTTGAGGTCCCAAATCTATAATAAAAAATATAATATTAAAAGTTAAGGCAAACTTTTGTACATTGTTTAAATGCATCAAGATAAAATGTTATTATAGAACAAAAATTATTATTATTGTCTTTGTTATCATCTTTATGCACGGTATTTGCAATTATACACCTGAAACAAATCATGTTTCTATGATATATAGTGTTGCAGCTGTCCTGTATTTACAATTTGCAGTAAATGTAGATTTATTTCACCCGTGAAATATGTTTTGTACATTTACATTAACACTTTCCGCAGTATGTGTGCTGTGCTCAATATGGCTGTTTTTGTAGTTCCTTAATTTGGTGCTTTCCCGGTATGTTGCTCAGGTATTGTCCGAATGATTTTGAAATGTTTCCAGTCGCCTCTTTTAGTACCGGTATCACTTTTGCTTTCACATGCCGCATGCGCTGAATTTTTATTATGAAGTCTTTATATTTTAAATTCTTCTCAGCTTCTTTCTCCTTCATATTTCTGTCTACAGAAATTGCAACATCTTTTAACATTCGTAGTCTTTTTTTATCATCAGGAATTGTTAAAAATAGGTCTGTTAGTTTGCACTATTTTGTTCCATAATATGTTAACCTTTATTTTGTGACTTGTTTCAACTGATTTTGGTACATGGTCATACCAGTGATTGTTGTCTAATTTTACCCCCGTTTCCTTGGATCCTGTCTCTTTATGTATGGTTACTTTGTCAGTATTGGGCGTGCTGATTTGAATTGTTCCATTGTCTCATCAAACTGTTTACAGAGTCTGCATTTGCTGTGTGTTTCTGTTTGTAATATTTTTGTCGCATTTGGTTTGTAATGTCTAATCTTGTGCTGCTGTTATTTCACTTTCATTATCTTCTTTCAGCTTCGACAGCCATAGGATAGTGTCTTCTTCTGTAATAAGCTGTGTACCCATAATTCTAATAAACTGGCCATGCATGACTTTGTTTTCCCATTTACTCTTCGGGGACTCTCTAATTTTGTTGTTATATGTTAAATGGTTTCTTTCTTCTTGTCACTGTTCTCATTTAACTCTTTTAATTTTTCTGCTATCCTCGCTCCCAATGTAATTGTTGAATTCATATTTGGTTGACTGCGTTCTTGACTTTTAACAATATTTATAAACTGGTATTCTATACATTTTGTGTTCAAAAAGTCCGCAGTATTGATCATCTCTGCTTTATATGTCACTTCAAACTCTAACAGGCCTCTTCCTCCTTCTTTCTTTTTCACACATATTCTATCTATATAAGCTTTTGGGTGATGCATATTATTAATTGTTAGTACCCTTTTGTTTTCCAGTCAATTTTTTTATTTCCTGTAATCTCCAATAATAATACCAAAACTGTATCTTAATACTGTAACAGCTAATGCTCCAATTACTGTAAATTTATTCTTTGCGTACGACTCGGTTTTCAGTGTCATCCTTAATCTCCTCGTGTATTCCTTCTTCAATCTTCCTCTCATATGTTGATGGTGAATGCCCTCACTTTCTTCAGCCCCTAGGTACTTGTATGTTGTTCCCTGTTCAAGCTCTTGTATTTCTCTGTTTAAGTAAAGTATTTATTGTTGTTATTATTATTATTATTATTATTATATTTGCTCACCTTAACTTGCAAGAATTTAAGTGTAATGAAACAATTGCTCAAAATTATGACATTTTGCCTAATTTAATGTAAATCTACAATGCAATAGTTGTTTAGGTCTAACGTGCGAATTTTTCGACATTACTTTTCAGTATATTTATCTTAGTAATTAACCAGCCTGATGCACAAAATTTGTTTTACAATAAGTTTATTTCATTCCTCTACATATTTCAAGCACCATGTGCTCATCATCAGGAGGTAAAAATTTTATTATACATCCTCTGTTATTATCACACCTATGGGTGTGATAATAACATGGTGCTTGAAATATGTAGAGGAATGAAATAAAATTATTGTAAACAAAATTTTGTGCATAAATTTGGCTAATTTCTAAGCTGTATGTACTGAGATGCACGGTCAGCAAAACATAAAAGAAATTACTTTTCAGGTTTTGTAAAGAATGTTATGGTGTTCTCTTGTGCAATGACTCCAAATAACTACAATTCGTTTTTACGTTTTGGTACGTTTTGTCACAGCATAAACATGCGAACCATATGCACTCGTCCAGAAAGTTATGTGATATTAACAATTTTATGCATTAAGGTTTATTTAATCCATTCTAGTATTTCTGAAATACCACACAATATCTTAATGTTAACAGTAATGATGTATGTAAATAACACAAGAAAAATATGTGACTTCTCTTATGATTTCTTATTCACACTCCCATTTTAAGAAATAGATCTCAGCACTTTTAATCTAAGGGAGTTTTAAAAACTAAGTATTTAATGTGTAGACGCCTATGAGGACTGATGATAGCTTAAACTTTTGAGCCGTAATGTGTGGCTTATACAATTTGTATTAATAAATGTGGACTGGTCTGAAATATAGTTCTCTTTAGTACATTATGTACACAGAAATTTCCCATACAGAATCTCTGATAAGGCCCAGGATATTATAAAGAACATTTATGGAAATATGGACGCAGGAATTAAATATTCTCAAAGACTTGTAAATATATTATGTCATTGTAGAGTATTTATTTTTTTAATTTAATGTTTCATCTAATGCCAAACCCACTAGTTTGATATGTTCCATATTCAGTGCATTAATTTGAAGTACGATATTTATAAAAGGACCAACAAATTCTCTTCGGTTCTAGGAATATAATTTTTTTACGTAGTGACCAACTACATGTTTCGCCCCTCATGTCGCCACCTTCAGTGCGGTAACTGCAAGAGTACAAATGTATTTATAGTGTAGGGATCACTACAAAATTAAAATCTGAATCACAACCCTGCACATGTCTGCTATGTACGTCACTCTATGGAATCACACTAGAGACAAAAGCTTTAATTATAATATTTTATTCTCACCACTGTTTTACCATTTAAGAGAAATGTTATCCAAAACTGCATGATTTTAACTTTGGAGTGGTTCTGACGCACTAAAAATATATTTATGTTCTTGCATTTACCACCCTGAGAATGGCCACATGAGTGGATGAAATATTCTGTTGATCACTATATAATAAAATTACATCGTAAAAGCGAAGCTCATTTTTTGGTTTTGTAACAAGTGCTAAATATAAAAGTCACTAATTTTCTAAAATTTTAATACTTTTTTATTATGATCTAAATAATACAATTTTGAATATCCTCCAAGCATTTAGATACATCCTGTATAGAATGAATATTTTCTAGTGAGTGAAGTATAAGTACAAATTTTAGACAAAATTTGTTTGCTGCTATAAATGCTTTCCGAGATTACACATTGAGGTTTGTTTCAACATGTAATAAAATGCGTGTATTGCACTTCAGCTGAATCATGTGTCAGCACAAATGTCAACATCAGGACCCTCTCCCGTTACTGAGGCTGATGTTAAGTGTTAGGATGGTTTTATAAAAGCGGACATCCACTTTGTTGTTCGGGACAACGAACAGTATGATTCAGAATAATGGTGCCACTGTCGTTAACATAACTCACGTCCCGCTTCTCAAAAATCTGTTTCTCCGAGACACAGAGAGAGAGAGAGAGAGAGAGAGAGAGAGAGAGAGAATGGATTACAGGATTTTTTTACGTTTTGTACGTTGCAACAGCAAACACTTTCTGTAACATACGCTTTTACACAACAAGTAAAATAGTTCTTGTTTAAATTGCGGAATTTTTCATGCAATGTGGTATAATACCAAGTTTTCATTCGGAAGCCAACCAAACTCTCTTAAATCTGATGGAATGAAACATACCTGTGGGGGTATAAAGCTATTTTAATTAGAAATGGCGAGGCAGTACTATGATACCTTACACCCAGACATAATATAAAATGAAATAACAAGCAAAGTGAATCAGTGAAGAAAACGCGTGAAATAATGAGCCTGTATTTATTGCTGGTTTTTCAATGAAAGATATATTTCCTTGCATTTAAAACGTAAGATTTTTTAGGAAACATAAGTATTACGGATGAATAAGAACGTTCTGTTTAACCGTTTAAAGCCTAGCGGTTACTTACGTATCATTAGTCATAACATACAAAAATTCTACTTTCTTCCCACAAAATATTTGTATCGTTTGTACGCGTCTGAGGAAAAACAGCGAAGTGTTCCTTATACAACCTTCAACGACCGGCTTTTATAGCCGAGGAGAAAAGTGTTTACTACGTGGTACGATCTGGGCCTTTTAATAGAATGGACAATTTTTCGTCCTTAAATGGTTAATATGCAAGACATAAGCTTTTGTCCACATCCGAGATCGGTCTTCAGACTCTGTATTAAAAAGATCAATTATTATATTTACCCATGCTGCAAAAGTGCTCAACCTCTTTAGCATTTGACTCAGGCGTTCTTACTCATGATAATCCTGGCTGTTATACGTAATTGGGCATATTGTGAATTTTCTGCACATCCATATAACTCGAAGGAAACATAAAAGACGTTAAAATTTTAGGTTGTGGTAAAATAATTTTTAATAAATATTGTGTGCAATTCTGGTTGTTTCTGAACTTATTGCAAGTCATACTTATTTTGGCACATTATATAAGACAGTATACACAAGCACGCATAGTGGAAGGTCATAGACTTGAAGATCACCATAGGTACAGGACTGAAGGTAAATTTTGGCAATTCAAAAATGACTGTCAATACGATATAGTGAGTGACTTTTAGAATGTGTACTTTTAGTCACGTTTCAAACTTTTCCATTCAATTCAATAATTAAAGCAGTCCCATTACAGGCCTGGACAGGCCCAGAGGGTTCCAGGAAGTTAAGGCTCCCAGATTTCGTGACAGCTGCACAGGATGGTGGTAGGTTGTCAGCCTTACGCACCGGCCGCCTTTACCCCCAGGAAATGCTTCTGTTAGAGGCTGAGTCGACCCCAGGGCCATAGTGCAATCGGAAGGATTTTATGTCAATGAAAAATCGACTGACACCAGCTGGGATCGAACCAGCGACCTCCAGATTTGTAGCACAGCACCTTAACCACTGTGCTACCGCGGTCCCAATTCAATAATTAATTTTTATATATATTGACTCAAGAGTTTAAGGACCTTCTACAGAAAGGGAGCAAGTGGAAGGGAAAAAAGGAAGCTAACTAAATGAAGATTACGGCAAACCCCTGTTTAAGACAAAAATATTTATTGCAATTAAAATCGTCTCTTATCAAAATGAAGGAAAAAATATTTAGGGTTAATTGTAATTAATACAATGAAAGGAATATGTGTGTATTATTAATAATAATAATAATAATGATAATATTATTAAAAATAATAATACAAAATGCTTTTCAGTTCTGCACATTTCAAGCATAATAATCAATGACAAAAATCACCACTAATCAATAACGCTTACACATAAAGTAGCAAAATTGACGTAATGAAAACTATAACGAACTTGGTTTAAGATTTCGAAATTTTAGAAAGTGAACCTGCTTCGTTCTACAAAGTTTTTCGATATTTCTAAGAAACGTGTCACAATCTTCAAGGTTAAAAACTAATTATGGACTGTTTACGCTTGAAGAGAAAGGCGACACTTTACGTGAACACACCGGGGCTACTTATACTTGCTCAGAGATCCAACTTCATCTCCGAGAAGACAGGATTCCATCATTACACAGACGTGACAACGTAAAAACTCGCGAATACGATTAAGGTGACCATTAAAGTACAGATATTGTATTGAGCAGAGTGGGCTGGGTAGCGCAGTCGGTATAGCGACTGCGCTACGGGTTGGACGGTCCGGGGATCGAATCCCAATGGGGGCGAGATTTTCTGCATCTGTCAAGACCGGCCCTGGGCTCACCCAGCCTCCTGTAAATGAGTACCGGGTCTTTCCCGTGGCTAAAGAGCGACCGGGGCGTGACGCTGACCCCTCACCCCCTTTCTAGTGCCGTGGTCAAGAAAGAGTAGAGCTATACCTCTACTCCCCCTATGGGCCGTACGGCCTGTACAGAGCCTCAGTGCCTGTACATGGGTGCACTTTACCTTACATTAATATATTCATGTCATTCTTGATAAGACAGTTCGTAAATGAAAGGAACTTTGCAATCAAAATAAGGTTATTATTTAAGTAATACATGTTAATTAGATTTAAAAATTGTATTACTGGAGTAAACGTGTTTGTCGTTTTGCCCGGTCTTGTCTGCAAACATCTCATACACGCATCCGTAGTAAGCACAAGGATTTAAGCTGCCACAACCTGTAGGTTTAAACGTATAGTTGTTGACTTTAAAACGCACAACAACAGTTACTTTTGTTAGTTAAATGGATTAAAGGTCACATCTGTATACTGATAGTTATAGATACTACGAAAACTTTAAGATATTCGTTGGTGTTGTTTTGACGTTTGCAGTATTGGAGTACATTTGATACACTATTTGAAGCTACTTGCTCCATCTTTAGGATTAGGCAGTATTACGCGAAATGTAGTTATGAGTCATGCAAATAGAGATATAGGAGCAAGTGTCTGAGGAGAGCGAGAGCGCTTTTACTAGAAACAATATAGCGTGTTATATATACCCGTAAATATTACACTATATGTGTGTATGTACATAGTAAATAACTATTAATTACATAATTTTAGAAATTAATCATGCAATATAAATTCCAATTATACTTTACGTTTATTTTAATATTATCATATTAAATTGAGAGCTAATAATAATGGATTCTTTTCGCTTTAACATAAATAAGCCATGCCTTCCGAAAAGCGTAGTGCCATTATTGTGAAGTCGTATTTAATTGAACAGTCTGTGTTTGTGAAGCTACTGCTCATGTCTGTCTGTTGGAGAGTAACCAGTTAATATGTGACAAGTCCATCGTTTGTTAGAACTTCTGATTATTTGTTATTGATTGTATTTTGAGTAATTAACTTACCCGGTGCTTGTTGATAAATTTGAAAAGTATAAAGTCGTCGATTTGAGGATATCAATGGGAAATATATTAAATATTTTTATGTTTAGAGTTTTTACTGGAGAAAAATTAATATTTTACTATTTGGGATACGTCAGCATAAAGATGTGTGAGTGATTATAAACTCTTTGAAGAATATCTTAAAGAATTTCCTGACCACATGTAAAAGTACAATGTGTCACATCTCATTATACAAGGGTATTATTATTCCTGTATTATCAGGACCTACAATTACTTACTTACTTACTCCATGGTACAGAGTCCTTCTTGAGAAGCTAACTGGTTTGCAGTTAGTCAAGAAATTCCCCGTATTTCACGGAACCCGAAGATTCATTACCGCACTCACAAGCGTCCGCCAACTATCTCTATCCTGGGCCCGCCCAATCCAGTCCATATCTCCACATCCTACCTCCTGGAGATCCATCCTAATATTATACACCCATCTACACTTAGGCCTCCCCAGTGGTCTCTTTCCCTCCGGCTTCCCCACCGAGAACCTATACATCCCCCTCTCCTCACCCATGCACGCCACATGCCCAGCCCATCTCATTCTTCTCGATTTTATCACTCGCAAAATATTGGGTGAGGAGTACAAATCATTTAGCTCCTCGTTATGCAATCTCCTCCATTCCCCATTTACCTCGTCCCCCCTAGGTCCAAATATTCTCCTCAAAACCATATTCTCAAACATCCTCAGCTTCCTTTCCCCCCGCAATGTCAGCGACCAAGCTTCACACCCATACAAAACAACAGGCAAAATAATAGTTCTATGTATCTTGATCTTTAAATTTTTGGATAGCAACCTGGAAGACAAAAGGTTCTGCACCGAATGATAGCAAGCATTTCCTGACTTCAATCTGCTCTTAATTTCTTCCGCAATACAATTTTGATTTGATAAAGTTGTTCCCAAATATTTAAACACTTTCACCCTCTCGAAGATGCTATTATCAATCCTCACACTCTGAATTCGTCCTGCATTCTGATCTCGAGACATGACCATGTATTTAGATTTATCAGCACTTACTTCCAGTCCAATCTCCCTAGTAGCAGCTACTAAAGCTTCTGCATTTTCCTTTAGAGTACATATGTTTCCTCCCAGTATATTAACATCGTCGGCATAAGCCAGCAGCTGATGTGTACCATTTAGTTTCAAGCCATCCTGGTTTACCTGAACCCTCCTAATGGCGTACTCTAAAACAAAGTTAAAAAGCATTGGTGATAGATCGTCTCCTTGTTTCAAACCATTCCTAATAGGGAACATGTCAGACACATTCTTGCCTACCCGGATTTTGCTATATGTTTCAGTCAGACTCATATTTACTAACTTTACAAGTTTCCTAGGGATACCAAACTCAATGAGAATCTTATATAAGACCTCCCTCGTAAATGAATCATAAGCCTTCTTGAAGTCTATAAAGAGCTGATGAACTTCTTCATTGTATTCCCATTTTTTCTCAAGTATTTGGCGAATGCAGAATATATGATCAATAGTCGACCTGTTGCGTCGAAA
>Ga0131853_10013242_pt1 | contig 15118 bp, 11 predicted proteins | sample TergutLab28metaG_FD_92764 | JGI IMG/M metagenome (GOLD analysis project Ga0131853, IMG submission 92764) | Labiotermes labralis P1 segment gut microbial communities from Petit-Saut dam, French Guiana - Lab288 P1 (version 2) (version 2) | ecosystem: Host-associated > Arthropoda: Insects >...
AAGGGGGATATCGTTTCGGACGTAGGACGCCTGCTTTCTAAGCGGTACGGATATCGTATCAAACTGCTAAATACCATTAACTTCGGTAAATCGCACCGTTATAATCCGTTCAGCTACATCAAAAGTGAGGCCGATATTTTGAAGCTGGTGTCTTGCTTGATAGCAAACACCACATCCGATGATAAAAAGGGCGGTGATGAATTTTGGAAATCTTACCTACTATTGATAAAATGCACCGCTCAAATAAAAATGCACCGCTCCCCCATTACGAGCGGTGCATTTGCCTTTCACATAGTTTCATTTTAGATTTCCACCCCATTTTTGAAGCGGAATGTAATCCCGCCGTCCACTCCAACAACTGCATAGTCAACGACTGCAGTCCACACGCTTTCATCAAAAGTTGTAATTGACACTTCGCTTTTTTCCATTGTGCGAATAAAACGCCCGATTGCTTTGCTTTTGCTGATACGCTCCGCTCTGTATTTTTCGAGTTCGTCTATCCGCTTTACAGCTTCGGCATGGCGCTCCAAAAGTGCCGTTGTATCGGTATTGTCTTGGAATGCTTTTCTTACCAATCCGTCCAACACATCCCGCTCCTGTTCAAATTTGTCAAGTTCGGTGTCAATGTCGGTGGTTTCGCCAAGTATCTGTTGTTCCAAACGGCAATCCGAAATGAGGTTATTTCGGTTTTCCATGAAGCGGTTAAAAACCGAAGGAAATGCCGCTTTAATATCATCCTCTTTGATGTGGGATGTTTTACATTCGCCTCGTTTGTATCGGTCATTACATCGCCAAATGATAGAACGGTACTTTGTATTGCTCTGCCAAACCTTGGAACCGAACCATGCCCCACAATCCCCGCACTTGATTTTAGTGGAAAAAAGTGACTGACAGCTAATGGGGCGACCGAGTGCTTTTCGGCGGGTAATCTCCACTTGAACCGCCTCCCATTCTGAGGGGTGGATAATCGGCTCGTGGCTGTCCTCAATGTAATAGTTGGGCAGTTCGCCTTCGTTTACCTTGTAGGTTTTGGTGAGGTAATTCGTGGTGAACGTCTTTTGTAACAGTTTCGCACCTTTGTACATTTCATTAGAGAGGATATTCCTAATCGTGGCATGGCACCACGTTTTTTTACCCATCGGCGTGGGTATGCCTTGCGAGGTCAACCACTTGGCAATCGCCGTGTAACTTTTACCCTCCATGAATTGGCGGTATATCGTTCGCACCATTTCGGCTTCTTCGAGTATAACAATCGGAGTGCCGTCATTGCCTTTTTCGTACCCAAGAAAACTTGACCACGGCAAGCTGATTACACCGTCTGCCATACCCTTCCTTTTACCCCATGTCACGTTTTCGGAAATGGAACGACTTTCCTCTTGTGCCAGCGATGACATAATCGTAATCAACAGTTCACCTTTGCCGTCAAAAGTCCAAATTGCCTCTTTTTCGAAGTAAACTTCCGTGCCGTTTTCTTTGAGTTTGCGTATGGTGGAAAGACTGTCCACCGTGTTCCGAGCGAAACGACTCACACTTTTTGTAACGATAAGGTCAATCTTTCCGGCAAGGGCATCCGCCACCATGTTATTAAAACCATCACGCTTCTTGGTGTTCAAAGCACTGATACCCTCGTCCGTATACACAGCCACAAAATCCCAATCGGGTCGGGATTGTATGTAGTTGGTATAGTAATCCACTTGCGCCTCGTATGAATTTTGTTGTTCATCCTTGTCTGTGCTGACACGGGCATACCCGGCGACACGCCTTCGTGTGGCACTTTCGGCGGTCTGCGCTGATGACAATGCTCTTTTAGCGGGTATTACTGTTACTTTCGGCAACGATATGCACCTCCCTCCACGGCTTGAATTTTCTGTATGAAACAACAACCTCTCTGCCGTCATAAAAAACGAAGGTCAAGTGCAATTCGGAATTGTGGACGATTATCCGCTCCACTTTCTCGGCAAAAACCACGCCGTCAAATTCAGTAATACCGAGGACTATTTCGGAAGCCAGCTTTAGGGTTCGCTCCCGCACTACAGGGGAATTGCATCGGTTGTAATCAATGCGAAGATGACGTTCATAACAATTCCATTCGTGATAATCCACACCGTTATTTCGATTTAACTTTCGACGGTATTTGTGTCCGCAGGCTCCGCAATCAATTCTTTTACTAAACGGAAATCCATCCACTTCAATTTGACCGCCGGGCATGGCTCTCCGTGCAAATTCTGCCTTGACCGTCTCGAAGTATTCTTTTGAAACAATACCTTCGTGTGTACCTTCGATTAAATACATGGGCAATTCACCACGGTTTTTAATCAGCCTTTTTGAAATGTGGTCGGTTACGAATTGGCGTTGATGTAAAATATCACCGCACATTTTGGGGTTTGTTAGCATCCTGTGAATGGCGGCACTTGCCCATTTATTACCCGATGGGCTTGGAATACCCTGTCCATTCAGCCATTTTGCAATGGCGGGAGTACCAAGCCCACTAAGGTACAATTCATACATTTGCCGTACCAGTGCGGCTTGTTCCGAATTAATCACCAGTTTGCCGTCCACTTTGTCATATCCGAAAATTTTGATAGGCTTGGTTTTTCCGCGCTTCATGTCGTTGCGCTTTCGCCATTTTACATTTTCTGAAGCAGAGCGGCTCTCCTCCTGTGCGTAACTGGCGAGGATTGACAATAACAACTCACCCTCGCTCGACAGGCTGTGGATATTTTGCTCCTCGAAAAATATGTCAATGCCGAGGTCTTTCAACTCACGGACAGTTTCGAGTAAGGTCACGGTATTTCTTGCAAACCGGCTGATGGCCTTGCAGATAACCATGTCAATTTTCCCCGCACGGCAATCGGCAAGCAAACGCATGAATTCGGGACGGGTATCTTTTGTTCCCGTTTCGTCAGCGTCTGCATATACGCCCACAAACTCCCATTCGGCATTGTTTTGTATGAATTTGCTGTAGTGGTTGACTTGCGCAGCCAATGAATGGAGCATAAGGTCTGAACCATCCGACACCCTCGCATAAGCGGCTACCCGTTTTCGGGTTGGGATTATCGTCCGTGTGGCTTCAATTTTCTGCACTTTTTTCTTCATCGCGGCCTCCTTTCGTACTAACCATATGCCCATAGACTTGGGGACATATCAAGCGGTTAACACTGGAGAAAAGCCACTTTTTTACCCCTTGTTCAGTTCCATAAAAAGGCTGTGCAGTTTTTGCATCCGTTCAAAATCACACCTTTTTTGCTTGCAAATGGATTCCGTTCGTTTTTGTTCGTTTTTTCCTGCCCGTGCCGCTTTCCGTGCAGGGACGCCATGTTTACCCGGACCGTAACCCTCAGCCTTTTGGCGTAACATTTCGGCAATATGTGAAGTTTGCGCCATATCACATTCAGCGGCTTGCACTTCGTTCACAACTCTGGCGAGTGTGTTGAGAATCCATTGTTCGAGTTTTTCTATGGATTCTTCATTTCTCCAAGTCTCCGCAAACATCAGCTTCCATAATTTGCGGACATTTTTCAAAGGCATTTCGATGAAGCTATCCATGTCGTAAATCCTACACACAAACCGATTGTTCTTGATTACGATTTCCATCGGCGTCTCCTCTCTCCCTGTAAATACTGCCCGAAGGCAAACCGTACTTCGTAGCAATCCGCTCCTCGGCCGCCGCCAATTCTGCCTCCGTAATAATGCCATTCGCTCTCCATTGTTTGAAAACGGATAAGGATGTTTTGTAGTAAACGACATTTTCAAACATGGGAGGATGCCCTCCTTGCCGAACACGCCCGTGAGCAGTATTTTCGCTTGGCATTGCCATAAGCAGTAAATGTCTTTTCGCAAGTCCGGCAAACGAAGTTATACACAGCTTGGCGGTTCATGGCTTCGGGATTTTTTGCCCACCAAGCCAAGCGGCATTTATCGGAGCAGAATCGTTTTTGTTTTTTGTGCGGTGTATTGATGAGAGGAATACCGCATTCGGGACAGCCGTTGGAAACATATTCCACATTATTTCTCCGGCAGTAGGATTTCACCGTGTTTTCAGATACGCCAAGTTCAGATGCAATGGCGGTGTAGGTTGCGCCTTTGCCGCGCAGTTCACCAACTCGCCGTTTTTGGTAAAGAGTCATGACGATTACCTCCTTACCTTTACAGCAGGAAAAGGGTAAAAAGTTAAACGCCAAAATAAAAAATACCGCAGTGCAAAATCACCACTGCGGCCTTAAAACGCTTCAGTTTGAAACGCACTCCATATTTTAAACATTACAATATTAGGCATCCGTTCCGTATGTCGGGTTCACGCCCTCACACGCCCCGCGCACCCCGAAACTCATATGCCCGCCCCACGGCGCATAAAGGACACACGCAGACCTTGCGCCGGCAAGGGCTCCATTGTAATGGCTGCCGCCTGCGAGAATCGCACGGAAGTTATCGTTTTCGAACAACCACATCTGCCCTTGCCCCATACCGGGCATTGAATCTTGCCACATCTCTGTACCCGAACCCGATGCGATAATATCGCTCATCCATTCCCACACGTTCCCTACACAATCACGGCATCCAATGGACGATACCGCCCGTTCCACAAACCCGGTAACCTGCCGCTCATCCGAAGTTGTCCATGCGTTGTCGTTATTGGTGCTTGAACCCGGCGGGCTTCCCATCGCAGCCTGTATAAATTCGGAGTACGATAATAACCGCTTTCCGCATAACATCAGCCGTTCAACGGCTCGATACCAGTTCATTTCGCGGTCGCCGGTAACAGGCAAGGCATTATACTTTGAAATTAAAATGCCGTTCGTATCTTCGCTTGATTGGTAAATATCTACCCATACGTTAACGCCGAGATAAACCATCCCTTCGGGGTTACATTTCGGACGATGGAAAAGCGTCCACACGCTGCGGGAAACTATGGCGTTGTACGTATTGCTCTCCCAGCCTTGACCCCGCTCCACCCCTGCCGTGTTTATCGGCTGTAACCCCGCATTGACGCGGCGGTTTACGCTGTAGTGGAAACCGCCGATTTTACGGGCGTTGGTTTCGTTGAAATCGGTCGGGTAGGTATTTTTTAAGGACAGTACAACCGAAACGGCGTCTTTATTACATATATAAATGAAGTAGTTGGAGCCCACACTAAACACATTCCCGATATCAAGGTTGGCGGTGGAAATTTTCATATCATTTTCAAAAACGTAAAAACCGCCGCTTGCCAATGCAACGGCGCTTCCCTTAAAAATTGTTAGTTCCCTGTCGCCCGTAGCTTCGATTCGCAGGGTTTCGGTTTCGATTTTTACGATGACACTGCCGTCGCCGCCGTTGTTCCCGCCGCTCACGGTTTTCGTTTGGAATACCGCCGTGTTCGCGTCATCCGTAACATCACCCGTATAAACGGCAAGTGTCCCGTCGGCATCATTTACCCATGACCCTCCGACGATAAGCGGGATGTCATTGGATAACAAAGTTTTGGGAATATTCGTCGTACCATTGATGTTTGTGTTAAGGGTTGTACCCGTGATGGTTTGCGAAACCGTGCCGGACAATACTCGGTTTGTTTCCTTAATGACCGTATCAAGCCGTTCATCTTCTTTTTGACGGAGGGCAGCTTCGGCATTAACGGCTGTCGAAATTGCCTGTTGCCGTGCCTGTGCTTCGGCTGCAATCGCTTCCGACCGCGCTTGCGATTCGGCGTTAATGGCATCTTGCCGTGTTTGTGCTTCTGCAACAAGAGCATCCTGCCGTGCTTTCGTTTCTGCAGCGATGTCTGACCTAATTTTCCCGTCTTCTTGCGAACGAAGCGTGGCTTCTTGACCCACGGTTGATGATATTTCCTGCTGCCGTGTCTGCGCTTCGGCGTTAAGCGCCGCCTGCCGTGCTTGGGTTTCGGCCTTTATACCCAAATCAAGCTGTTCGTCGCCTTTTATACGGAGAGTAGCTTCATCGCTTACGGCAGACACAATCTGCTGATTCCGTGTTTGTGCTTCGGCATTTAATGCCGCTTGCCGCGCTTGCGTTTCGGAAATAAGCGACAATTGTGAAGCGAAACCCGTGTGCCTGCTTTGTGCGAAATCCAAATTTGAAAGCGCCGCATGGTTGGTCGTTCCGTCTTCGCCTCCGTTCCCGCCGCCGTCGAACGACAACAACAAATCAACGAGGTTATACAACTTACCGTCTTCACCTATAACCCGCCCGGAACGCGGGGAATAGGCTTCGATGTCGTACACTTCATCGGCAACGGGAGCAGCGCCCCCTAATAAATCAACGATATTTACGGTACTGCCGTCCTCGGCAAGTATGCGTCCGCTTGCGGGTGTCATTGAATTTATATCCATTATCTCGTCCCCTTCCGTTATACTTGCAATGCCAATGTATTCAACTGCGTCATCACCGCCGCCCGTGGCCGCCGTGTACCGATGGTTTGCCAAACAATTGGAACGATGTCCGGCACATCGAACCCGTTAACAAACTCTGCCACAGCACCGAACGCCGCCCGTAATTCCATGATGTGGAACGGCCAATACATAACAAAGGTTTCGCCGGGGATGATTTCATCCATCCAAGCGAAAGCGGTCATATTGTAATAATTCCTGTTATTATTAATCACCGCTCGTAAATCCGTTATATGCCGCGCTTTTACAGCCGTTGCGTTGAAAGTGATGGTATCAAACGGCGAAGTTGCAATCGTTATATTCCGTGTAACGACAGGGCTGTCAAAACCGCCGTCCGATGTATGGACTTGGATTACATGGTTTCCCAGCGGCAATTCATCGGCGGTATAAATCGTCCGTGCGTTATCGCTCAACTCGCCGCTGGAGGTGAAATACTGCGGATGCTCCACCGTGTTATGCCATGCGCCGTTGCCAACCCGCACAAACACCGTCTGAAGCTGTCCGTCCGGCTCCGGCTGGACTTGGATAAACACCATCGGCTTGCGGTTATAGGTGACGCTGTTATTTCGTGGAGCGTCTACTATCGGTGCAAGCGGCGGCCTGTCGGGTATTTCGTTTTTGATGATGTTGCTTATACTTTCGCCGGAAAACGCACCCAGCGTGTCAATCGTCCAAACACCGAATTGGGTATAAGTCCCCGGTATCCGTGAAACCGCTGGGTTATATGAACCGGATGTCGAAGCACGGTTAAGTATCGCCAAAACCGTCCAGCCGCTCCACGTTATGTCAGCACCCGTATCGGCGGCCACGTTTTGAAGGAATACCTCCCAACTAAACGGTCTGCCTTCACGAATATTCCGAGGGCAGTGCTTTCCGCTCCACCGCTGATGTTGGACGACATTGGTAATGGGAATATTACGGCGGTTACAAATATCGGCGGCTAATTCGATTGCCCTTTGCACCGCTTTCGTAAAGTCGCCGTCAGAATTTACGCATATCTCAATACCGATTGAATTCCTGTTGCCGTTACCCGCACCGTCCCCGGCATGGAAGCCGTCCTCGTTTTCGGGTAAATACTGGACTGTTTCGGTATCGTCCACCGTGTAATGCCAACTTACGGCAGTACCGGGCGTGTTCAGCCAAGCGGCGTGACCCCTCGCGTTTGCGCCGACACTGGTGTTGTCCGTTTCATGGATGGTGACATATAACATTTGGTTGACCCTGCCCGGTCGGTTTGACGCTCCGGCGGGAATAAAAATCTGCGTAATATTCAACTCCGGCGGCACAGGCTCACCCGTTGATGTGCGGCTTGCGATTTGAAACCCGCGAATCGGGCTGAGACCGGGGGAAGCACCAGACCACGCCAATGTCACAACTTCATCGCTGTAAACAACCGGGCTTGCGGATACGGCAGTCGGCGCGTTCGGCGTTGTGTTCCTTCGGACGCTGTTGGATGAAGTCCTCCAGCCGGAAAAGAAGGATGAACCCGCTGAACCCCGTGTCCGTACCCTATAACGGCGAAAATTCCCACGGGTAGCCGAAGGGTTAACCCATGCGTTTACCGAAGTAGCTGTTGATGTTACAGTTCCCAAAAACTGCCATGCACCCCAAGCAGAGTTGTTCGTGGAATCCGAAAATTCGATGTCGTACCCCGTTATGCTGTTGTTCAATCCACCCGCCGCGCCAGACCACGAAAGAACGGCGTTCCCCTCGGAAATGGTCGGGCTTACCGATGCCGTTGTCGGCGCGGTGGCGGCAGTTACCAACATTGGGAGACTTAGGACGGTGTGTGCGCTGTTGTCTATCGTTCCGGCGATTATTTGCGCCTCGCCGTCAGACCACACTTGAAACCGCACGGATTGGTTAACATTCCCCGAAGTGGACGCGCAATTCACCGACACGTTTCGGACACGGGGAGCAGTACCTTCCCAATTGTCGTTCGTGTTGGCTTTAATCCGCACCGTCCGTTGTACGCCGTTGACCGTTATTCCGCACATCAAAGCGTGTCCGTTGCGGATGAAGGAATCAAACGTACCCAGCCATGCCGTGATGGTGAAGTTATATGTCATCTGGGAGTTGTTGGGACGGCTTCTGGTGTAGTTAATCCGATAGCTGACAATCGGTATCCGATGCGACACCACCAGCGTTACATTGTTAATATCAGCCAATCAAGCCAACCTCCCTTACTCGTAAACTGCAGAAACCAATGAATTCACCAAACCGCAGATGGTTGCTGACATCCGGGTATCGGATATGTTTATCGCTTCGATGGAAAGCGCACCCCGCACGACATAGACGGTCGCAATCCCCAATTCCCAAATGTCATTATTACGGGTTAAAGCGGGAGGTGACGGAGTCGGCGCGGGAGTGCCTGTTAAAACTGCCAGCGTTATAGACCGCCCCACGTTACTCCATCGTAGGATTATCCTGTCAATGCGCGGGTTTACGCCGTCAGCGGTAGTAATAGGCAAATCCAAAGGCGCGGTATTGGCGTAATGGTAGCCGTTAATCCACGCCGTACCCGGCTGAACCAATATTTGCATCCCTCCGGCAACACCCACCCGTAAATTGTCGGCGTTCCTGTGAAATATGCCGTTGGATACCAAGTCACCGAAATAACTGGCAAAATCGGTCGCGTCATATACCCTGTCACCGCTGGATGAATTGAAAAATCCGCTTTTTTGCATTTCTTTCGCACCCCCTTATTGGTTGATTTTTTCATATATGGTAAGGAGCGGCTTGCCAAAAGTGGCACTGATGCTCATGCCGTCCCTGTCGTAATTTTCTTCAAGTTCGGTAATCCGTGCGGTTATTTCCATGCCCCACTGCTTTGCTACCACACGGACTTTACTGCCGATGTCGTAATCAATCTTGTATTTCAAGTTTCCGAATTGGTTAACCGTGGCATCGAAGGCTTCCACCAATGCCAATTCCGCTAACCGAGCCAAACCTCTGTACCTTAAAGCGTCCTCGTACCCCGTAGGGAAGTTTTCACGTTGTAAGTCACGGGCATCCACGAAAACTTCAAACCTCCATTCATTCCAGCCGCCGCCAACTTGTATGAAAGTGCGGTCTGCGCCTTCCCCTTCGCCGCCGATAAGTGCAAATGTGGCAAAATCTTTTATACTCACGGTGAAGGTTTGATTGATGATGTTTTCAAACTCCCGTGAAAACACGCCCGAAGCCTCCGCGCCGATGTAGGGTTTTATGATGAGGTTCGTGCCGCTTAACTCCGTTTTAATGCCCACATCCCCCGCCTCGCACAAGCCTTGCACTACATTCAATAAATTTCTGTAGGACACTTGGGTTTCGACGTTAACGCCAAGCACAGACGGTTGGTAGGAAAGGAAGGAAATGCGCCGAGCGGCTACTGTTGCCGTGTTGAGGATATTCCTTCCCAACAACTGACCGATTGCCACGCCTAAATCCCCGCGAAGCACCTCCGTTTCCAACACAATCCTCCGCGCAAGAAGCCCCGTGGCAAATTTACCCGACACTTCGATGATTTCCCTTTCAGCCATTGAGATTTCCGCAAACTCAATCAGCCCAACCTCGGTATCTCCGTCAGACTTACCCAAGAAATGGCCTATTTTAAGTAGATTCAGCGTGTTCGGCGTTGCCATCGCTTTCAGTTCATACCCGCCGCTGTGGTGATAACGCCGTGTCCAGCGGAGATACTCATATTCTTCAACCACGCCGATTAATTTTCTGTTTGTGTCGTATACCAATAAATCCACCAGTTACACCTCGTCATCATTTTTTTGAAAAAAGTCCTAATAAAAAATAGATGGTCAAATCCCCAAATACTGCGGTCGGTACAAAACCGTCACTTCCAATAAATCCATGAAGTCAGCGGCATCGTAGCGCAGAACATTCCGTCCGGCGGCAAGCTGTATGAACGTAGAGCCGACATCCAAAAACGGAAAAGCGTTTGTTACAACCGTCCCTAAAATGTTAATGACACGTTTTTCGGCAAAATGGGTATAAATGCGGTACTCTTCCCCGGCGGTCATGATGGCGTTTATGCGGATAAACTCCCCCGTGTCCACGTTCGTCAGTTCGGGAATGGAAAGCGTACCCGTTGCACGGAACACGATTTCACAGCCGCAGGGAACGTCACCAATGTTGTCGATTTCAATTATCTGGCTGGGCTGACGGATTCCCAATTCTATCCCCGGCGGCACGATTTCCAGCGGGAATGAAAAGTTACCCATCCATGAAGCCAGTTCCTCACGGATGGAATTTAACGCCTCGAAGAACGGTGAAGGACATAACAAGGACACAAAGAACGCCGGAGCGCGGGCTATGTTGCCCTGCGACACCCCGGCTTCCTCAACGATGCACGAAATTTGACGGTCACGGTATATCAGCGTCCCGCGCTGTTTCGGCGTAAATATCCGCAACAAGTGCCGCCTGTAGTCAAACGAACCTTCCACGGTCGGTGAGATAATCTGCCCTTCGATGGTGATGTTCCGCATATCCACGCTTGAGGAAATATAAAACGCACCGTCTTGTTCCGGTGCGCGAAAAGTGTTAATTGTCTGCCGTATACGCCCCACGCCGTCCAAGCGTCTGAGGAATAACGGTTTCATTTGCCGGAGGTTGACACTCGCGCCGTCTCCGTTTACATAGGTCAATTCCATTTCATGCCACACCTCCGAATATTATTGTGTTGTAGTAAGGCAACTTCTGAATTTCCAACTTTATCATGCAATGCCCAATGCCAACTTTCGGCTGGCATTACGGAATTCCCGTGCCGCTTCCTTCTCGCTGAGTGCCTTCGGTGAAGTGATGGATATGTTTTGTGTCACGTTACTGGAAGCGACAGCCCCAGCCGCATACGCGCCGTCAAACGCCCCGTTGAACGCACCTCGTACATTCGTATCGAGATTGAAGTCGGTGGGAATAGCGTCCTGCATATCCTTGGAAACCCTGTTCATCATATCCACGAAACCCACGCCAATCCCTGCACCCATGTCACGCCCGATTGCCGCGAACACCGTGGACGGGGAACGGATGCCCAAGAAGCCCGTAACCGCATTAACAACATTACCCACGGCGTTTTTCACGCTGTCGATTACATTTCCAACCATGCTTGTAATACCCGACACCAAGCCACGCATAAGGTTTGCCCCCGCCTCAATAATTGCACCCACGCCGGAGCCGATTGCGCCGACAATGCCCGTTATGATTTGTGGGATTGCTTTCACGATTTCGGCTATTATCTGCGGCAGATTTTTTACCAATGAAATCAGCAAATCCACACCCGCTTGGATTATTTCGGGTATCGAACCGACAATGCCGTTTACAAGGCTTGTGATTATTTCGGGAATCGCCGTGATAATCGTTGCGATGATTAGCGGCAAGTTTTGTATAAGCGAAGTCAGTAACTCAATCCCTGCCTGTATGATTTGCGGGATGGATTTCGTCAGCGCATCCAAAAGTGCCGCCAGTATCTTCGGTATCGCCGTAATAATCGTTGTGATAATCCGTGGCAGTTCTTGGATTAGCGCGGTCAGCAAGTCAATCCCCGCCTGTACAATCTGCGGGATGGAATCAATTAACGCTTTCACCAGTGCGGTCAAGATTTGTGGTATAGCCGTTACTATTTCCATTATTATTTGTGGCAAAGCATCAATCAGCGAAGTCAGCAAATCAATCCCAGCCTGTATGATTTGCGGGATTGACGATGTAATCGCATTCAACAACGCCGTCAAAATCTGCGGAATCGCCGCCACAATGGTTGTGATTATCTGCGGCAACGCTTGAATCAAAGCGGTCAGAAGTTTAATCCCCGCATCAACAAGCTGTGGTACTGCCCCGACAATCGCTGTGATTATGCTTTCGATTATCTGCGGAATCGCCGCCACAATCGTTGTGATTATTTTCGGCAAAGCGTCTACCAAAGCCGTCAGAAGTTTAATCCCGGCATCCACCAAAAGCGGCACAGCTTTTACGATTGCCCCAATTACGCTGTCGATGATTTGGGGGATAACAGCGACAATGGTTTCGATTATTTCGGGTATGCTATGCACCAACGCCGTAATCAGCCGAATCCCCGCATCCGCAAGCTGGGGAATCGCACCCACGATAAAATCCACCAACGCCGTCACTAACGCGGGTAACGCCGCAATCAGCCTCGGTACAGCCGCCAGAATCCCCTCGGCGAACCCAAGTACCAATTGAAGCGCGGCATCGAGGAGCATGGGTAAATTGTTAATCAAAGATTGAACGATGGTGGTTACGGCTTCCACTGCCGCAGGGATGAGTTCGGGCAGCGCTTTACCGATACCCCTTGCCAGCGTGTCGATTATTTTCACGGCAGCCTGCGCGATGTCGGGTAAAGCCTGTATTATTCCTTTTATCAACCCCAACAAAATCTCAAGCCCGGCTTCCACTAAAACGGGTAATGTTTCGAGAATGGCTTTGCCGAATTCGTCCAAAACCGTAACCGCGCTGTCGACAATCACATCGATGTTGCTTGATAAACCCTGCGCCAACGCCTTGATGAGATTTATGCCCAACTCTAAAACGGTGGGTATGAAGTTTTGGATTATACCCGCTATTTCTTTAAACACACCGTCAAAACTTCCGGCGAGTTCTTCAACCGAGCCTTCGCCTTTTATCAGTTTCACGAATGCGTCCGACAAAGAGGACACAGACGGGAGCATCTGCCCCATGACCTGCGCTTTCCATTCGTTGGCCATTTTACCGACTTCGATTTGCGTATTCGCCATAACCGTGTTTAACTGCTGCATTTTACCCGCATCGGTTTGGGCGAGGGCTTGATTCATTCCGCCTACCGATTCGGCAACAACTTCCATGAGTACGGCAGCCCGTTCCGATTCCGTGCCGAATTTCAATATTTCGGCTTGTGCTTCGGTAAAACCGTAGCCATACCGTGAAAGTGCGCCGACTTGCCCGTTCATGACTTTACCAAGCATGGTAGCGATGTTTACGGCGCTTTCTTGTGAAGCGTTCGCGCCGTACTGCTGCGCTACCATATCGTTCATGACGGGGATTAGGCTTTTCAGCGTATCCGTTTTTGTTAAGTATGTGGCCAATTCCTGTGCGCCGCCTTGTTGTGTGACAGCGGAAACGACACCCAACTGCTCCTGTGCTTTAGTCAGTTCTATTATGGATTTGATTTGGTCGTCGGAAGCGTCCATCGTATTCCGCATGACCGTTGACAGCTTCATTTGGTTTTCGGCGGCTGTCGTCGCCATCTTCGAACCTTCGGAAACGTAGTCTTTAACCGCCGCACCTATTTCTTTAACCATGTTGATAATTGCTTTTACCCCGGCTTTTATTGCATCCGCAGCGAGGTTTGCTTTTAGGACATCGCCGAAAATAGACGTTTTTTTGCCCGTATCGTCCATCTCTTTACCGAGGTTATCGGTTTCTTTGCCCGTTTCGCGCAATTCTTTTTCAGTATCGGTAAGCGAATCGCCGAGTTTATCGGTGCTTTTACCTGTACTATCCAGTTCTTTGCCTGTTGAATCGAGGGATTTCCCGAAACGGTCGGTTTCCTTGCCTACATCACCCAGACCCTTCCCGAATGTACCCGCACCTCGTCCCGCTTCGTCAAACCCTTTTCCGGCGGCGTCCAACTCCTTGTTGTTGGACGCCAGTTCACGTTCCATGCCGTTTAGTTCGGCTTGCGCCTTATTAAGCTGGATTTGCCAGTTTTGGGTACGCTTATCGTTTTCGCCGAATGAAGTGGAAGCGTTATCCAATGCCGATTTTAGGGTTTCGATTTTGGATTTTTGCTGTTCGATTTCCTTGTTTAATAACGAGTTTCGGGATGTTAATGCTTCGATGGATTTGTCGTTCTTATCGAATTGACTGGCAAGCAGTGTCATCTCCGAACCGAGGACTTTGAAGGATTGGTTTATTTCGTTCAAAACTTTTTTGAATTCGGCTTCACCGTCTATGCCGATTCTCATGCCAAAGTCGGATGCCATTTTTTACCTTCAACTCCTCTCTAAATGGGGATGATGTCATCAATGCTTGCCGCCTTGAACGGCTTTTCGATACCCAAAAACTGCTTATGACACGCCCATAAATCCAAAAACAACCCCAGCGGAGTTGTCCAGAATTGTTCGGCGGTCATTTGTAATTGCACCGTTGCGTAATAATACAGCCGGGTAAAAACTTCATTGTCGCTTACCCGGCTGTCTCGTTTTTTGCGCCACCCGGCGTGTCACCGTCAGATTCGCTGAGTACGTTCCGCGCCGTGCCTTTGAACATGGCCTGTGAAATGGCTTCTTTGTAGGATGCCATATCCAGCGGCGAAGTGAGCAACTCCACATCGTCCTCGGTCAGTAAATCCTTGGGAGTGTCCTTATTTTTCAAGTTGTAAATAAGGATGGGCTGGTTCGCCAAAAGCGTAATCAGCCAGACAATCTCCTCGATTGCCATTTCAAAATTCTCCGCTTGCATTAATTTGTCACCGAGGTTCTGCAAGCCGCCGTAGCGTCCGGCGATGGCCTTGGTCGCTTTCGTGGTGAGGATTAACTCGTAATCCTCACCACCAATGGTAATCATTGCGCTTCTGTCATTATCCAAGGTTATCCTCCCCGCCGTCTAAGGCTTCATCGTCATTGGGAAATGTATCATCCGCGCCGTCCAAAGCATCATCGGATACTTCTTCCACTCCGCCGTTGATTGATACATCGCCGCCGGATACCTTTTCATCACAACTGTTCAGCCTATCCTCGCCGCCTTCACCGTCA
>Ga0131853_10013244_pt1 | contig 15117 bp, 10 predicted proteins | sample TergutLab28metaG_FD_92764 | JGI IMG/M metagenome (GOLD analysis project Ga0131853, IMG submission 92764) | Labiotermes labralis P1 segment gut microbial communities from Petit-Saut dam, French Guiana - Lab288 P1 (version 2) (version 2) | ecosystem: Host-associated > Arthropoda: Insects >...
AGGCTGAGTGGACCCCGTTCCAGACCCACTACTACTCAGAAAATCTGGTAGCGCCGGGGATCGAACCCGGGACCTCTGTATCTGTAGCCAGAAACTCTGACTACTAGACCACAGAGGCGGTCTTAACGATTAATATTACCATGCTTAAATGTAAATTGCTCCCTACGAACGCCACACGTGCGTATGGGGGGAGCAGAAAAACGTCTATAGCTCCACTCATTCTTGACCTAGGCACTACATCCAGGAAAGGGGAGAGCTTCCAGAAATGGGGTAAGACATCCCAGTACCCATTAAAGGGGAGGCTGGTTGGACCCCAGAGCTGGTCTGGTCGTTTTGCAAAAGATAAAAACGACTTTCCCCTAGGGGAAATTGAAAACACAATTTCTCCGCCGTCCTGCCCGCGGCTAGTTTGGTGACTAAAGGAGGAAACCCCGGCATTTTGCCGTGTGTACGTGTGGTTGGCTACGGCTTGGCGCGCTGTAACATGAGCAGATCGATGTGCTAGCCGGCCAGCCAGCCGTCCTCACGCGGCGATGTTCTCGCGTTCAGTCGGTGTACTGCTCGCGACTGGGGGGTCCAGCACCGTCCGTCGGCCGTCACGGAGCTGCCAGCGTCCATCCGCAACAGGAGTTTCACGTCCTATGGTACTGTCTCATACGATTTCAAAGATACTAGTCAACTAGAAACTAGTGGGAACTGTCAGTGCTACTAAAATTGTCTATTGTTGTCTTTAAACGCGGTGTTTTTGACCTGGTATGCCTCATAACACTGTGAGTTTTGGCCAATCTATGACGAAAAAGTTACCACCTGCTTAACTTTAATCAGCGTAACTAATAAGTAATAAGAGTTAATTGCTTAAAGTTAAATATAAAGCAGTGGGAAGTCACAGCTACTTGAACTAAAATATTTTCGATTGATCTGATACTGCAAAGCGCAGCGAAGCATCGTCAGTGTAACGCGTTCCAAATTTAGAATTACGTTGTGAACCCCGTCACTGTATTTAATCCAAAGGTGAGAACAATTTAAAGTCACTTCTTATCACATTTCCACAAGTGGTGTGTATTGTTACCCTTGTAACAGTACACACCACTTGAGTGCTGTTATAGTTTCATTTAGTCACGCTCTCAGTACCTAAAGATTACATAGCGTCGACTGTATTTGAATGAAATATGAGTCCGGAGCATTACTGGAATCATACTGACAGCGGAAACACTAGTACTAACACTGCCACTTTGCCCACCATGATTTCGGGTCTCCGGGATGATAAGTCGACGATTAACCGTCTGAGCTGTTAAGCGTAACACAATATTCGAGATGCATCAAACAAACCTTCGACAATATTAGCCGTTTAAATAAGAAAACTAACTTCAGTTATATATAAAGACTCAGTTCGTTCCGCGCGATGAACACACACTGTGTCTCAGGTATAAAAACCAACCAGTTAACGCTGTATAGGGAAAGAATCGCGGTTTGTTCTAAAATACACACAGAAACACGGCGTGTGCTGAAACGTAGTATTCCATAATGTTGAACCACTGAGCTCAGGTGGGTAACATTAAAATGTAGTTTTCATAGCTGAAACCACCACGCTGCATTGTGTGTGAGTGTGTGTGTGTGTGAACAGTTACAGCCATTGCACAGAGTATGACGGACTGTGTTAATTTCCAGACCCACGCGCGCACTTCGAGTATTTCGGCTTTGTGCTATGGGGTAGGTCAGAGGCTAAATAATGTTACGTCGTGTTTGTATTACTTGGAGCACTGCTACAGAAGTGAAAGAGCTGAGTGTTAAGAACCGTCTAAATACATTCTTCTTCAGGAAGTTTTTCTAGACTGTAGTTATTCTTAAAGAAATGGTTGTATATTTGTCTGTTTTTAAATCGCATTTACATGAAACGAATACGCCATGTCTGTACGTACACACGTCCATGAATATTGCCTTACACATCTAACATAATATAGGCCTACTCTGCATATATGTAAGCATTACCATAAATATTGCCGAGCCTATCTAACATGATATTTCCGTCCACATCCTAAGCAGTCACAATACAACACAGAGTGTAAGAATACGACACAGATGCTAGTGAGGTAAGAACAGCTGCTAACACAAACATTGAATAATACAGCCTAGCACAGTGGTATCAGTCGCCGTGGCTTTCAGTAACTCCATTAGTTCATCTCGGTACACTTCAGCGAGTATCATCCAAGTCTTGTTGCTGCAATACAGATGAATTTCATTCATAAGGCGAACACGTTCAGATATTTGATGATTTAAGGGCTTCTAGAGTCCTTCTTGAAAAGCAGTTATTTCATCACCTAGTCAACAAATTTCCCTAGTTTTTTAACTTGAAGATTCATTACCGCGTTCACAACAGCCCACCGCGTATCTCTGTAGTAACAGAAGTTATTCCACTCATCGCCACCTCATCATATTCAATGGCCATTTAAATTTTCACGAAGAGGCGAAAATTAAGGCATTAAACTGTCACATTAGGTGGGGTAACTACAGTCAGTAACACAACTAACATATGTCTAATAAAAGATGTTTTATTATAGATAAAAACTACATATTTCGGCCAACAGTGGCCATCATCAGGTTTTATCCGAAATTATATGCTCAAAAAGAGAGAGTGTTATACAATGCGCGCCACAGCGTAACGACGCTGAGATCTTATCATCTACGTGTCAGGCAAAGTTTATTCCTTATGGCCTAGGTGTGGACTCTGTTAGTCGCTGGAGTGGTCCTGTGGACTGAGTGGTATAGCCTGGATAATTGTGGTATCCCTGTTGGCTCCTGAGGTGGGGGGGGGTCTCTGCGGGCTGATCAGTACATCATCCTTCTTATGTCTCAGAAGCTTCTATTACCGCCGGGGGTGTCTACAGTCCTTTTTTTCTGTACACTAGTATATTGGTTATTCTGTGGGAGAGAGAGTCAAACATGTGCGAGTGCAGGTTGGTAATTACGTGGTGTGAGTTACTTTCCCGTGTCTATGTTCTAGATGAACGATACTTACATTCGTGTGGTTTTCTGTATCCTCTTTGGTTCGTCTAGGGTGTTCGGGAGCTCTTTGTTCTTGATGTATGCGTGCGATCCTCTTTGTAACTCGGTGTGTGTCAATTGGGATCATATTATGCGTTACTCTGGCGCCATACATATGGGCAGGGCACATGAGTGTCATAATCTTGTGGGAAAATATAGTTTCCGTGTGTTGTACAGTTCACTGTTTCCTTATTATTTATCAGCACGGTGTATTTGGGTCATTGTTTGCAATTGCTCACTGTTCACTATATATTCTGAACGCGTCTAAATGGTGTCCTATATATAAGTAGAGTCCCTGCGTGTGGTAATCCGCACGGAATATATAGTGTACCATTCAGTTCACTATTCACCAATTATCTCCCGGCTCTGTGTAATTAGGTCACTGTTAGTGAATAGCTACAGGTATTTAGTCAATAACACAACAAATATTTCTAATGATGTTTATTAGAGGATGATAACAACTACATGTTTCGGCCTATTCCGGCCATCATCAGGTCTACATCCGAAAGAGTGTTAGTGTTTATAAGATTTATGCGGTTATGTAACGATGGTGAGATCTCATCATCTGTGGTTTTGATTATTACTACTATTAAGAGGCGTGGCTGGGGGGGAGGGGTATTCTGTAATGTGGGTATTGTGCTGACTTGGGGTGCAATGCTCGCGTAGGTGTCTATTTTCGTTGCAGCTGACCTATGCGGGATTCCGGCTTATTATCTATCCATCATCGATGTACATCGTCGATGAGCGTTAGCTTATGGGTTCTGTGGAAAGGAGAAAGAAAAGAAAAATGAAAAATGATGTGTGTTGGTGCGTGTGGGTTGGTAACTCAGTGCGATGAGTCCCAATTGAATGGTAATTAAAAGTCTGTACTCACGTGTTGTTCACTGCTCACCATTGTAGTGTGTGTCGCGCGGTGTTTTCCATGTGGCTCCTTCATTTGTACTGCTGTGCTTCTGTCGTGCTCCTTGCGTTGGTGGTAGGGCTTGAGTTTGGGTGGTGGGTTTGGTGTGACCACCCTGAAAGGGATAGGAAATTTTTTTTTGGGGGGGGGGGGTGGTTGGCTGGTGGGGTTTTAGCTGGACATCGAAGATCTTATTAGGGAATATGGTATGCTCGTCATTCAGATGGTTGTTTTCAGTGAATTCTGCATAAATGTGGTATCGCTCTATTGTATTTAGGTGCACTCCTTTGTTGCGGCGTTGTAATATTTGCATTGTGTTGTGGATGGAGCTAAATGAATGTGTGTGTGTGTTCGATGAGGTGTTTGGCAAAGTTAGAGGTGTGGCTATTAGTCTTAAATGCATTTTTGTGTTCATTAAATCTCAGTATGAAGCTCCTTCCCGTTTGTCCCATATACGCCTTATTGCAATCGGGGCATGTCATTTTGTACATCCCGGACTGTGCGTATTTGTCTGATACCTTTTTTTTTTTTTGCATTAGTAATCTCTGGATGGTATTACTGCTTCGCAGTGCGATTTTTAGGTCGGTCTTTTCGAACAGGTCAGTGATGAAAGTTGTCTCTTTACCAACATAAGTGAATGTCGTCCATTTTTGTGTTGTAATGGTCATTTGTCTGTCTGGCGTGGTGGCAGTTTGTCTAGGGGGAGGGGGGGGGGGAGAGAGGTGGGCTGCGCGGGTGGATTGGGAAGGCATTGTTAAACATGATGTTGCGAATCGTATCTTCTTCTAATTTGTATTCTTCCTCGTGCAGGTTGTATGTGTTTAGTCTGTTGTACATGAACCTTATGGCGGCATATTTGTGTTGGGCTGGGTGGTTGGAGGAGTATGGGACGTCGTATCTGTGAAAGTGGGTTTTCTATATATGGATGTCTTCCAGCTCGTGGGGGTCTTATGGATGGTTATGTCAAGGTAGTTTATCTTGTTGTCAGTCTCTGTTTCTGCTGTAAATTTTAGGTTAGGGTGCATTGTATTGAAATCGTCTTATATGTTCTGGATGTCCGTGTGACTAGGGTTGTAAATCAGTAAATGTCGTCAACGTAACGGAAGTAACCTATGATCTTGTGTCTGTACGACAGGTGATCTAAATGGAAGTGTTCTAGGTTTTGTAGAAACAACTCTGCTATCAGGCCTGAGGATGGGGCGCCCATTGCAAGTCCGTCTTTTTGGATCAAGATGTCTCCATTTTTAGTGAAGTAGTTTTGTTGGGTGATGGTGGTATACCACTTTATTAGTTCCCGTCGGGTCTGGAGGTCTATTAAATTTTTCTCTAGAGTATTGGCTTTGACTTTTCGGGTTTCAATCACCGGGATGTTTGTGCAGAGGTTGGCGATATTCAGTGAGCCTAGGGCAAAATGGGGGAGTATAGGGGTGTCATTAACTTTCCTGATCAAGTCCTTAGTGTTATCTAGGTTGTACTTAGTGGGTAGCGGGGCTAGCAGTCTGATTTTCTGGGTGAAGAGTCTGGCCAGTTTGTAGGCTGGGGTTCCTCTTCAGTTGACTACAGGTCGGATGGGGTGTTCGGGTTTGTGTAGTTTAATTAACCCTTTGATTGGATGGTGCCGAGGGGTTCATATTTATGTGATCCCATTTGGTGTCTGGCGGGATAAGTGTCTTGCTTTCATTTATAACCTTTCTGACTTGTGACTGGAAGGATTTGGTAGGGTCTCTTGTTGTGGCTTGTAAGTTATTTGCCCGTATGAAATCTGTTATTTTGGAATTATATTGTTTTATGGGTGAAATTACCAGGGCGTTCCCTTTATCTACGCGTGTGATCATGGCTTCATTTTCTTTTAGTTTTTTTTTATATTTTTAATTATCCTTCTTTCTGGGTGTGTGTGTGTGTGTGTAGGGGTTGTTGTTCTTTTGCAGGGTGCTTATGCGCTCTGCCATCAGTTTCCTATATACTTCGCGGTCAGTAGGAGGGAGGTGTGATATGGTGGTTTCGGCTTCCAAGGCCAACTTTTGAATCCAATTCCTGGACTTGGTGTGTATGTTGCATTTGGGGCCTTTCTGCAGTAAGGACATTTCTTGTTCTGAGAATGACATGTCTGATTTGTTAACGACTCTGGGGTAGAAACTGTGATTCACTTCGGGGGGTTTTGTCTGTTGCTGAGTTAAGTGGATAAGTTTTTTGTCCAGGGTTTGGTATCTCAGTCAGAGCTCTCGTTGAAGTTTCTCTTCGATCGTGTGGTGTATGTGCGGCCATAGGTTGTTCGAAACAATTAGTTTTTATCTATAATAAAACATCATTTATTAGACATACATTAGTTGTGTTACTGAGTGTAGTTACCCCACCTAATAGTTACTACACACAATGGGGATGGCACGTCTCAAAATTAAACTGTCAGTTGGACACTGCGAACGTGTCTTCCAGCTCTAGCTCTTCCTCACCCCTCTTCTTGTAATGTCTCTGACTGTATAAACAGTTGTGAGTGTGTGCGTTGTTTTATACAACACAACTACATCTAAACTCTGTCAACTCAGAAATGAGTATGTTATCTATGGCTACGATCTGACAGCCAGCATTTCCTTTCAACTGGGGCAGCGAATAAATCTAAAATATAATAAATGTGTCTTGTTCAGCCCTGAGAGGCAATAATGAACAGGAGTGACTCAGTGACTTGGTGAACTCTCAGTAACAGTAATGAGTAGGAATGACTCAGTGACTATGTCAGTTCTCAGGAAAAGTATTCAGCAGGACTGACTCATTGACTCTCAGTAATAGTAATGAGCAGGAATGACTCAATGACTTGGTCAGCTTTCAGTAATAGCATTAGGCAGGAATGACTCAGAGACATGATGAGCTCTCAGTCACAGTGCTGAGCAGGAATGACTTAGACACTGCAGTCACTACCTAACGGGATGGAAGACCGAAGTTCAATTCCTCGCACGTCCAACGATTTTTCTAAGATTTCGATCTTGTGGGATGTGACATCGCGTTGATGGTTAAATGCTTTCTGTCACTTCGAAGGAACACGCTGCATCCACCTTGAAGTGATCATCGTCCATGGACCTTCGAATCGTCGAGACCCACTTCTCAGTGATGCAACGTCATATCCCAAAAGACCTGAATCTTTGTGAAAATATGAAAATTCGCCCACCCAACCAGTATGCTATATGCGGCCTCTTCCCCCAGGAATAAAGACGCCGAGGCGTGAAAATGACCCCACACATCCATCTATGTCACCGACAGAGAATGCGTGGAGCTATACACTCACTTCTCCACACGGCTTTACGGTGTGGCGGTCATTGAACACGAACACTAATACAGAAGCAAAGGCCCTTCGCTGAATTGTGTGTGCAGTCCTCTTCGTAGTGTGGCTCCTCGCAGCTGCTAGTCGAAACACACAAGACACTATTCTTTACCATCAGCAAGTGCACAAGGACCGTGGCCACCTGTGAAGGGCAGGCTATCAAAACGGTAGCACAGTAGAACCGCGAGGGCTGACTACCGAACAGATGCCATCACGCAGTCCCAGGCACTGGAAAGCCTGGCCCTGAAGACGGAGGCACTACGTTCCTCCGAAGCAACATCCCTTAACCCTTCATTCTTCAAGAATAAACTGGTTTATATAGATCTGCGGTGCAATATCTGAAGGTCCAATGAATTTCCAGAGCGCATCATGGTGTAATGAACGGAAGAGAGCGAGAGTGCAAGTGGAAATAGCAGAAATAAATTTCGAGGGATGTTTACGACTGACTAGACAGAATTTTCTGATAAATCAAACGAAGAAACAATCGTAGTAAATAAACCATTGTGCAGGGGACAAAACGCTATATGTTTCGGTTATAAAGATACATTACCAGGGGGGGGGGGGGCAGTTGGCCAAAACTAATCCACTAAATGTTGTCAGGAGAAGGGGGAAGAGACGGAAGGATGTCGGCATTTGTTTAGCGTGTTTCAGTTGACAACCGGCTTGTTGGATTTCTTGTTCCGTCGTGCACGGTAAGTTTTAAACATTTCCGCTCTTCAACGCTAACATATTAAAATGTCATAGGCAGACAGCTGAATACCTAGAACGATTTTTTTTTTTTTGGTGGAAGACAGAAAACATGCAAGTGAAATGAAAATTTCCGTCAGGAAGAACAGATCTGAGTTTCTCACAGCGCTTTTGATGGATATGCAAATGTTGTGGGATGTGACGCCGTATCAATGGGTATGTGGCTACCGACTGCTTAACCCTTGCATATGAAGACACCATGATTCTTCGAAACGTCGGGAAACACTCACTCGACGACACAGCATTACACTCCAGAAGACTTGGATATATTTGTAGTCTCTGTGATAGAATAAGAAATGTTAAGAGCGGACCACACGTAAAATTAATACTTGTCTCTTTCTGTAATATACATTTTTTGTGGGGTCGCAACAGCCGTAACCGGCCCTAGGCCGCCTCACTGTTGAAGTTTCTACAGCACACACAATTAGACACAACACGCTCCGCATAACTCCTCTGGACGAGTGATCAGCCTGACGCAGAGACCTGTACCTGACAACACACACAAGGGACTGACATCCATGTCTCCGGCGGGATTCGAACCCACAATACTGGCAACCTTGCGGCCGCAGACCTATGCCTTAGATTATTCTTTAATACTGCAGAACAAAAGTAAATACGAGAAGAAAGATAAGTGATTATCTACTTTAAAAGAGATGAAAGATGCTCGTGAAAACGGAACACATCTCGGATAGCCTGCGGTAAAAAGACAGACACAGAGGCAGTCCTGCAGACACAAACGAGGCGCGTTTTACTTGAAACACTAAATTATTTCTAACATGTACGTCGTCAAATAATTTCGCTAATTGTTTTCATGCTTGAAAACTGCCCTAAGGAAAGGAACAGACATATTAAAGACTTTAATAAGGCTTCTGTTGTAGTAAGAAAGTGCTCCACACTGCGCAGAAACTTGCAGTTGTCTGAGCTACATTACAACTAACCCACGCGAGCGTCTCTTCTTCCATTATGAATGGGCTATGACGGCGTTGAGCTTGGGGGGTGATTTGGTCCAGTAGCAGGTTCTTGTGAACAACATGACACTCGGGTGCCACAAGAAGCTAGAAATGTCTTGAACAGTTGGGTACGTTTAATTCTCAAGGGGTGACGTCATGAAATATAAATACATTTCGGCTTCATAATTATACAAGACTAGAAGCTGGTACCTCCATGCTGCCCTAAGAAATTAAACTAAAGGACAAAGGTTGCCCTCCGTCCTCATTTACCTGCCCTCCACCAACAGGGATGCCGCAGACTGAAATGGGATGCCGAAGTGTTCTGCTGGTGACTAAACTGAGCAGCAAATGCGGAAATAAAACTACAGATTATGCACTGGTTGTACATTCATTTAGCAGCAAGCTATTCAAGGCAACTATTCTGTCAACGAATCTACGCCTAGCCTCATAGCCTCAGCGAACAGTGTGTTTACGTCACCATTATGCGACTTTCAGCTTGTGAAGCCAGCCGAAACAGTGACTCGACGTAATGAACAAGCGATTTTATGCTTGGTTACATGCGTCAAGCCAGTTCACACAAAGAGGAAACGTAATGCTTCGGTAGCAATGTCGTAAAGTGCCATTACTACGTGGAATTTATGGCAACGTCTGTACTTTAAAACTTTTTGCTCTTCACCTGTGCTCTGTCCCGATGCCAGAGGCATCCAATTATAATGCCCTTTCCAGGGAAACATATTTTACAAATTCTATATGTTTTATATTTGTTTAGTCTATGTTTTGGATTATGCAAAAAGGGGGATGAAGGTTAACTGCAGGACGAACTGGCTGATATTTGTTACTATTAGATCATAAGAATAAAAAGAATGTAGAACGTAAAGGACTTAAAGTTGCACGCGATGTGCCCAAGTGCAAGAAAAATGTAAAAACGTACTATCAAACCAAACCACCTAAAATAGACGATGGGCTTGAGTGGCAGGTTTTTGTAGTCGCGGCGATGAACTACTCGATCGAGTGTAAAACTGTTGACTGAAGTAAACTAGACATTCGAGTTAGTTGAAAACTGCTGTTGTAGAACAGACATTGACAGCTGAGGTCATTTATTGTCTGAGGCTCGTTCGTAACATGGACGAAGTTAAACGGGGATGCTGACAGTGTACCCCTGCCTCCGGTTATTGTAGATTTCTGTGTCTCCAAAAGGCGAGGCGACAGCGGGATCGATCAGAAGTGCTCCGAAGCCTAAAAGGGCATGAAGACTAAATGACGGAACATTTCCTGGCGTGTCAGGTCAGACGTTCGAAGGTGCCATGTGAGAAACGTGACTTCACACATCATTTATGACTTCACATTCGTTCAGTTCAAAATTACATTATTCGTGTCAATCAGAAAAATATTTCGAGAAATGAATGTATGACGTCTGCGCAATATAACAAACAGTAACCACAGTCAAGCGTACGTACACATTACAAGGAAAACGAGAAATATTTAATTTATTAACCACTTAATATTAAGTGGCGGTACCTTCCTAACCACTGTTCCCCGATATCCGAAAAAGCGTTGGTTCTTGAAGGTTGTCAGGATTCGCCCGCTGGTCCTTCCGTACGAAAAACGTGCAGATGAATATTGCTGTGAAGTGACTATGACAGAGGAAAACCGACTTCCAAACTAAGATTCACCTGAAGTATAGGGTACATATAAAGATGCAGCTTGTACCGCGCAGTAAACACACACTGTCTCGGTTATAAAAACCAATCAGATAATGCCGTATAGGGAAATAATCGCTGTTTTTTCTTAGATCCATAAAAAACATAAAAACACTGGGTGGGCAGAACGTAGAGTTTGTGAATGTGAAAACTAGTGGTGCATATAATGAGTGACCACTGATCCTTAAAGAGCTATTACATTAGCGAACTGTTGAATGGTGTCTGGAATGCAGAAACAACATATTTCTCACATCAGTTTATCCCCTGTACAGACCTTTCAAGCCTGAAGTCGATAAAAATAATATTTAAACATTCAGTTCCTTTCTCACATAAAAATGCCCTTCGTCTCCTTTAAGAAAACTAATCGACTAATGTTGTTTAGTGGATACACGTATATCGCAGTGTCTGTGAGAATCATGCAGCACTACTTTGCCACAGCAACATCATCGCGTTTGAAAAGTGGAGGGGTACAACAGTACATACGTAACATTCGAAGACAAAGAACACCAGGTCACAGACAGTGCTAGGTGTGTGCAAGGTTTGCGTGCGAATACAACGGGGGGTGCCAGATGCGCTGGTACAGTACTACAAATGTGGTGTCTTACCTGAAGGTACGTGGCTCGAATCTCGGCTACTCTACCGCCAATCCTGGACGAAGATTTTCGCTACTTCTCTCACTTGGTGAAAGCTAATGGCGGGATAAAGCCTTCACGTACACGAGACCGCCATTTTGCCAACCTCTGCTTTCACACATCATTCGACGCCAGCTGAACTAGCAGTCTTAGATACGGAAGAGCCAATCAGCAACTCGGAAGTATGTGAGCCTTTTGTATGTCATCGCGTAATATTACAAAACTTAATAACACATGTCCCACGCGTCTACAGCGACTGCTTCCCACAACTCCGAGTCGCAGCAGGTCATCACGAAATATCACCCAAAGCGTAAGAAAAAGAAGCATAAAATTACGCCTTCTGACTGTACGGCTAGACAACGGGTTCCACGGAAACTATATGGCATCACATTGTAGAACAGAGTACTCTTCACATTCACCGCTGAGAGAATCTAAAATCTCAACAGAAAAATAGTAACAAGGTTCTATTGTTCAGAGTATCATGTCTAATTATATCTGTGTGCTGCCCTGAAGGAGGGGGATAAGTGCCTTCTTCTTTGGCTTCCTGTACAACGTAAAAAAGCAGAGCCTTGTGTAGAGAATATGTCCACCGCCCCTTCGTCTGTGACCAAGCATCAGCGACTAAGCCGTTTGACGCATCTGCATGAAATTCGCTATAGAAGTTGCTTCGAAAAAGATGTCAAGCAAGCGCGAGTTTAATGAAAATCACCACGGTGGCAGTCATACTTCACTGAAGGGCGTCAGTGAATGTCAATCCCTAATTTCCATTTCTTAATGATGTGTGTGAAATTCTATTGCATTGGCTTTGAGTAAATTTTGAGTTGTGCGAAAATCGTTATCGTGAAAGCCATACTTCACTAAGGAGCGTTAAGGGATGTCTCTCCGTGCGTTCCAAATTTATCGCCCGGTTTGGTTGAAAGTCGGTATAAGAGACCGCACATAGTGCCGCTGAGCATTTGTGAGTTCAGTGAAAATCGGCGCAGTGAAACTACAATGACGCATACACCGTGACAGCTTATGGTATTTTGGAAGTAAGAAACGCCTTCCCAAAGCCTGGGCACTACGTCGCGGAGCGCGTCATTGGAAATCAGGTTATGTGGCGTCAAGATGCCGAAAGGCGAAGTGTAAAATTACGGAGGATAAAAGCTGTCTTAGTTTATTTAATGACGCTTTCTCATTTGCACAGATTAATAGAATCCAATGAATCGGACCCGCAACCTCGCGAATACGAACGACGTGGTGGAGAACTACGTGTTCCTGACAACTCTCAAGACACTGCCCGCCGCTTGCCACGACAAAGATCGTAATGCGGCCCCTGTTTGGAATCCTACTGACAGTGTCCGAAGATCTACGACCAAGCAAAATGTTTCCACACAAATAATGCGTCCCGACTAGTAGTTTTCAGTAGTGTTCTGAAGATGTCAGTTTTGACGGTCGATCCATTAGCGGTCATACGATATATTTCTTGGTCGAATTCCGGCGTCGTCACTAAAGAGTAATGCAGTACAGTAAAATAAGTGACACTGCCTTCCGTGTGTGTCAAAACCGACTTCATCGCTGGCATTCATCCCTCCAGTAAATGTTGCAGAACTACGACGTTGGTCTTCTAATGAATAACCAAAACTGTCAACAGTTTAATCCGTGGCGAAGTGCGTCACCGCATCGTCCCTTGCTCGGTTTCATTGTGCACGCCTGCATGTTATCATCATGCACGCCAGAAACACAAGGACGGCCATCCCTTCGTCGGTTTTGAAGAATGTCATAAATGCGCAACAGAACTATGTAAATGTATCATGTGTAAATACTTAACGCCGAATGTTACTCGAATCGGTCAGTAAATATACAAATTATGGAGAGAAACTCGTTTACGCCCCTAAATAAAGTATAGCTTGCATAAAATTTACATTCAATCGATTGTTTTGGATATCCGATGTACAAACGTAGGCAAATCGAAGTAGAAAATAGAGCCAGATTTCACTTTAAACCGTAAGTAAAGTATGTCCTTCAAGACAAGAAATTTTACAAAACTCAACATTTAATCACATTATGTGGAGATCTTGTAAACCGAATTTCGCAAGAAAGTCGCACATGCCGAGAAGCTGTTGTCAAGAAAGCCTATACCGAATTTCATCAAAATCCGACACCCGGTTTAGTCACTGATACTCAGTCTCCAACAGATGTACAGATGGATGAACATAGACTGCACTTATGACATCCTTTCTTTTACTTCGTAAACGATGCCCCACAAGAGGACATGACATACTCCGCTAGCTACTCTAAACAGCCCGCGAACTGCCGTCAAGTAATAATTCTCCGAAATGACGATTCAGAGGCCTCAACACCCGAATTACAAACTAATTCTCTTGTTGTAGGGCAGTACGATTCTCCCCTCCCCTCCCACCCCACCCCTCCTTTTGTTCAGATTTTGCTAGTGGTGCTTTCCAAGTGACGGTAACTCCACAGCGCTACCAGCAGTCATTGTCGGCCTGTCCTACATAACTTACTAGATTTCTTGAATTTGATTGTTTCTATCCAGTTGTGTATATGTAACAAATTTATTGAAATGAACCGTCTTTACACAAATTACAAATAACAGTTGCAAATCTACAACTGGTTAATTAAGCGACATTGTTTCGGCCTTGATCGACCATCATTAAGCTTACAAAGAGATAGTGTTAATTAAGGTACATTCGTTCGCTGTACCAATGGGATCCCATGGTTTACATTGGTCTTGTATCTTTTTAAAAATATTTCCTATTAGTTAAAACAATATAATACATTAAAATGTAAATAACTCAAAGTTATCTCTGTAGCTGGAGTTGGATGATCACGTGCCGTCAAGCTAGAATTACAGGGGAGGGGGGGGGGGTTGTCTGTTCTCTCTCTAGTGTGTTTAGTTTCTGGTGTAGGTTTTTGTATTTCCTGTCCATTATATTGTTTATGGATTCCTGTACTGTTTCGAGGATGGGGTGCCATAGGTTCCCCCATTCTCGAGCTACTTTAAGATGCGCCTTGTATAGGTCTTTGTTTATTTTGTCTTTTTTCTTGTACAAGAATTTGATTTCTTCTTTGATTCGGGTGATCTGAGCTTTACGTTGAGTCTTATGTGCGGCTGGTGACGTGGTGGGGACCTTGATATTAGCGTAATTTGGAACGATCTTTTTGGCAAGACATTGTTTGTTAAAGAAAATATCCGCGTTACAATTTAGTACCTTAATTTTCAACTTCTTGTATTGGTAGATGGGGCGTGCCTGACCGGCACGTGATCATCCAATTCCAACTACAGAGATAACTGCGAGTTTTTATAGCCAAATATTACGAAAGGGGAATTTCCACCCTGATGGAAAATAGTGCACACGCTAGTTAAACAAGTGTAACCTAATAATAAAGATCGTCAACTACGTTAAAACTGAAATACATACAAACTGCGCACAACATAAGTGTACAATTTCATACCAACCCAGGAAACAGTAAGTCCCACTGAAAACATTGCGAACGATTGCCTCGAGTACCTCTCATACAACCAGGCTATCCAGTGTCACCACAGTCGACTGCACAATTTACGTCCATCCTTTCTAGGATGCTAAAATTAATAACATTTTACATTTTAATGTATTATATCGTTTTAACCAATAGTAAATATTTTTAAAAAGATATAAGACCAGTGTAAACCATGGGATCCCATTGGTATCGCGAACGAATGTACCTTAATTAACACCATCTCTTTGTAAGCCTGATGATGGCCGAACAAGGCCGAAACATGTCGCTTAATTAACCAGTTGTAGATTTGCAACTGTTATTTGTATGTTGTGTAAAGACGGTTCATTTCAAT
>Ga0131853_10013245_pt1 | contig 15117 bp, 10 predicted proteins | sample TergutLab28metaG_FD_92764 | JGI IMG/M metagenome (GOLD analysis project Ga0131853, IMG submission 92764) | Labiotermes labralis P1 segment gut microbial communities from Petit-Saut dam, French Guiana - Lab288 P1 (version 2) (version 2) | ecosystem: Host-associated > Arthropoda: Insects >...
GTGTAACAGCTGTCAAAGTTTCAAACTTCTCTGGCCATTATCTCCGTAACCGTTCAACTTTGGATATAGGTGTTTTGGGTTATATCGGTATACTTTAACATAACGAACACTCTCCCGAAGTCTTGCACATTCCTCCTGGGACACCCTTTATATATATAGTCTCTAGTCACAAATTTCGGTATATGCTGCTAGGCAGAGAGTTCGTACTTGTATTTCTATTCTTCTTTCGAATAAGCCGAGTACTGGGTGGTTCTAGCAAATCGTATTTTAATTATTCCGTGTCTCCTTATGACGATGGATACGCATTGCATCTTCAGTATAAATTGTAGTTTTTATAATAGGATAGCAACCACGAATTTTTCCGTTGTACTGTGATGGCTCGGCTTTTGCGTGCGTGCGTCTAGTGTAGCAATTCGTGACAATTTGCTACGTTAGACGCTAGACGTCTGGCTCATAACAGGCACAGTGACACCGACTCTTGCGGACATAGTAACGAGTCGCCGGGTTCCACACCGACGACGAATGTCTTGAGCACCAGGTATTCTAAAAAAATGACTCTGTCAACCGGGGTGGCCTATATAAAAACTAACACCAGCAAAGGATAAAGTGATCTCGTTACAGGCCCGGTGTGGCCCAGAGGGTGGGTAGAGGTACAGCTCTACTCTTCCATGATCGCGGCACTAGAAGGGGTGAGTAAACTAACACCAGTACCAGTTTAAAATACTACCCCCCCCCCCCAAAAAAAAGATTAAGAAATCTAGATGAAAATGAGCACTGACTAGCAACAGAACCTGGTAAAGTAAATATCAAAATTTCTACCAAACAGAACCTAGTGTACAGTTAAAACCAGGGTGTGCTTGAGACTGCTCCGAAGCATGAAGTAACCTGAAATATAGATCAGCCGCATTCGCGTTTAGACCCTACGAACAAAAGCGCACTATCCCAGCACGCTAACTCATGAACTAAGATGTATTTTATTGTTGGGTTATAAACCCATATTGCCTACGTAATACTTTATTACTGTAACATTTGATGGGATAAAAGTCTGCGAAACAGGGAAATAGGCTTCACGAGTTTCGCCCGATAGCCTTGTTCCACGACGGTAACGGTACAGGTCAAGTTGACCATATGCTTAATTAAATACCACGCCAAGAATAAACGTGCAACATTATAGCCCCATTCGTTCTTAACCTCGGCAATGGATGAACTGAGAGGTCGCTTTACTCTCCGGCTGCTTTACCCCGGTAACCACTGGATAAGAGGTTGGGTGGGCCCCAGGCCAAGTCCGAATATTGTGTAGAAGAGAATCTTAACCCTGCCGAATGGTGTGTCATTCAGCTCCTAATTCGTCAGTCAGTCAATCACCTTGCAAGAAGTGAGGCTGTCACGGTGGTGCTGATAAACGTTCAAGTCTTCTGCAGTCCGACACGGTGTATACCGGTAAATGTATGCCTATATTTCGGGACAGCTTGCTGTCTCCACTTTCAGGGCAGTCAAAGCAGAGTCATCTTGGAACATCTTGAACATGACAACTACAAACTCCACCGAAACCTCAGTAACTTTACCATGTACATGGCCTCATATCCCAGACGACTTAAATCCTCTCCTAGTCACCTTATTCTTTTCCCAAAATAAACCATATTTTGTTCGTCGAACAACTGAAGCTATACTTTTTATTTAATAATATACCAACTGATGCACATACATAAAACTTTTTCACATTAAAACACTAAAATTGCATCACCCCAGTAAGCCTAATTATCTGTGTACAAAATTCAGCAAATGTTAATAACTTGATATTATTGCTATCTTATTAACAATATACTTAATTAATATAATTTACATTACAGACATGCTGCCACAGAACCAGGATTATATAACGAAAGAAATCAGTAACTAGTTTTTAAAAGTGACTTTAGCAAGGAAAATGTGGCACCCTGAGGATGATCCTTGGATCGAAACATGTCAAATTCTAGGAGCAATTTTAGTGTTTTAATGTGAAAAAGTTTTATGTATGTGCATCAGTTGGTATACTATTAAATAATTCGACGATAGGCACGGTGCAGCAACAAGAAGTGAAGCTATAATTCTTGTCGAACTCGGTTGTAACGACCTCGGTTTGTGCGACATCTCGTCCATAACGTTATACATTTTGTGGTACCAACTAATTTCCCATAAGGCACGGTTTTTCTGCCTCGCTTAGTACGACATACATAAAAGCATCTACTTCGGATATAACGACATTGTCAGTCATTGTTCCAACAATTTTTACGATGTAGGGTATTGGGAGAGCTCAACCACATTCTCATCCTTACGAACGCAAGCCCTCTACTATTTCAGACAGCTGAGGTACGTACAACAATTCTAGGCCTGTGAAATGACAAAAGTAACAGCAAATCACTTTGCGTGTAAAGTTTGTTTGCTTTTCAGGCGCGTTCGCAGAATTGCGAAAAAAAAAACAGCATAAAAATAAACTAATATATTTACAGGCCTCTATTTTGTCTTTAAATGTATTTCCTTCAATTGTACCATACACCTCGCTCACAGCGGCACTCATTTATAACGACACAATTTATTTGGTCCCTTCCACGAAGTTATAACCGAGTTAGCATGTACATAAAATGTATTAACCTTCACGCAACCTACACATAATGCAATTTAACATGAACGCGACCACGAAAATTTTTCGCTGAACAACAACAGTGTTGTGGAACAAGCCGCGAGAACCTTACATCTCACCAATCTCGTGCTTAGAATGCTGCTCTCTGCTGTAGTCACCAACCCGTCCCCACAAGTGACGCAGCTGTGATACAATTCCACTAAACGACACGGAAGCTCTGTGGTTTTCCTCGTATTTAATCCACATGCGATAGCAACCACAATGGTTTGCCAGGTGGTCGCCCACTCGCAACCCCGCAAAGAAACTACCTAAGTCGCTCAGCCCCTCTGCACGCCAGAACAGAACTCAACAAGCACGGATTACAATTTTACTAAAACATGTGTACAAATTGCAGTTTTGGTTCCGAAAAGACAAGAGCAACGGCACTGTAAATGAAAAACTACGCACGTCTTTCCAGGTGTCTCGAGCTTAACTCGTTAAATATTTACGACAGCAAACAGTATTTGCAGCGAAGTTCGTAAACAATTACAAAACCTACACATCAGGGCCCAACATGTGTTTTCCATAAATATTACAGTTTCAGAGATAACTGAACATAAATTTCGTACAAAATATGTACATTTCATATGAGTGTGAAAGTCGGTCTCTCACAGTGACGAAGAAACATAGGCTGAGGGTGTTGGAGAACCGGGTGCTGAGAAACGTATGTGGTCCAAAGAGGGGCGAGGTGACAGGGGAATGGAGAAGACTACATAACGAGGAGCTTAATGGTCTGTACGCCTGACCAAACGTTACTCGGTTGATCAAATTAAGAATGAGATACGCGGTTCCTGTGGCACATACGGGGGAAAGGATAGGTGCTTACAGGGGTATGGTGGAGAAACCTGAGGGAAGGAACCACTTGAAGACCTAGACGTAGATGGAAGAATATTAAAAAGGATCTTTAAGAAGTGGAATGGGGCATGGATTGGATTGATCTGGCTCAGGATAGGTACAGATGGGGGGCTCTTGTGAATGCGTCACAGAACCCTCGGGTTCCATAAAATGCGGAGAATTTCTTGACTAGCTGAGGACCTGTTAGCCTCCAAAGAAGCAGTCTGCTCCAAGGAGTTAATTATATGTGTATTTTGTAACATCCATATTCAATCACGTCCCGTACGTGCGCACGCGCACGCGCCAAGATTAACAAACAAACAACTGTGGTTTTCCCGAACACACGCCAAGTTTACTGAAGTCCCGTATTCTCGGTACTAATCAAATTAAGCTTTCCGTACCAGCGCGTATGTTTAGTACATATCTGAGTCAGTAAGTTACTAAAAAGATTTGTGCTTGTAACAATTAGCACGAGCACGAATGTCAGCTTGCCAGTGACAATCCTTCTGACGAACGCGCCCCTTAGCAGTACACTGTATGCTTTACGAACCAATGTTGTAACAATACAGTAAATAAAACTTATATACTAACTGTGAAATATTACAGAAAATGCTGACCAGTCACCACATAAGCTACACCAAACAAAAATATTAATTGGAGACGAAAAAGATGAATCCACAAATTTCAAAATCAAATTTATAGCATAATCACAACTGTACACTGCAAACACGTGGGACACAGCACAGACCAATAATAAAGCCAATAAACTGGTATAAAAAAGAAGCATTAATGATATATTTAAAAAAGAAACAAATGCACATTGCAATAAGTTAATATATGTCTCGGTGCTTGAGCCATAAATGCATCTACAATGTGTCTGTGTGTTTATTCAGCTGTACACGCCGTGTCTACACTACTAAAGCCAAATTCACACACAACAGCCACGTCAGACATGCCAAATAGCAACAGCAGCGAATCACAACAAAACATATAATGTTTACCAATAATTTATTGGCAGCAAAGTCACTTTGATTCGCATCAGTCCACACGGAATAAACAAACAAAAGTCAAAGCAACACACATTCTCAACTAGGATACCCTATTTCCTATTTAATGCCGTAATGTGGAGTCCCAACGCCTTCGCGACAGTTTGCACTCGATTATCTTCACAAGACAGTCGCGTGAGTCTCAGCTCTATCTAGGTCTGCTACGGGTTGGTGCAACTTCCGTCTGCCGGCCAGGATACAAATACGATGGCGAAAGCAGCTTAGAACATCTGACATACTCTCCGCGTTTGTTCGGATTGTGGGCGCGCAGCGCCCGACGCTCCTTCCGACACTGCTGCTGCTGCTGCTGTAGTGAGTATAGGGAAACTGATGGGGTAAAGGCAACACGGAGTCATGTACAGCCCAATTACAGTCACGATCAACGCAGAAATTTACAGCGACAGATTACGGGGAGACGGCAGAAGTTGCTATCAATTCGTACAGAACTTAATCCAGTATTACACTGCACAGGTACTTAAAAATTTCCGGGATAGCTCAATCGGGATAGCGACTCACTACGGGCTGGACGGTGCAGGGATCGAATCCCGGTGGGCGCAAGATTTCCGCACCCGTCCAGACCGGCCCTGGGGCCTCCCCAGCCTCCTTCCTATACAATGGGTACCGGTTATTACCCGGGAGTAAAGGGGCCGGGGCGTGGCGTTGACCACCCACCCCATCTAGCGTCCCTCTGGGCCTTCGTGGCCTGTTCTAGGGTGTACTTTACCTTTACCGTTATTCAAAAATTTGGCTCCGATATCCACAAAACCAAGCTGGACTTTCATCACTAAATCAGACTAATTTCAGAATCGGATTAGTATATTAAGCATAAATAACGGACGATAAAATGTTTCTAAACTGACGGTTCGTGGATCGTTAATGGTTCAAGAGAAGTGTTTCTTTTACGACGCCACTACTGCAAATATTAGTGTCGATGATAGGTAAGTGAACTATAGGCATGTAGCACCCGTGAAATGATTAAATAAAATCAAGGATTGCTGCAGGTAATAGGGTTTTTATAGTCTGAGTCAACTATTTAGGTCTAGAGCCATAAGTAAAGCAGTTAAAATTAAGATACATAAAACGATGGTGAAACCACTTGTAGTGTTTGGGAGTGAAACAGGAGCTATGGCTGAGATGGATATGTGGGAGAGGATGATATTAAGAAAGATAAATGGACCAGTGGTAGAGCAAGGAATATGGAGAATATGAACTAATCAGGAATCGAGGGAGCTATATAAGGATCTAGACGTAGCACCAGAGATTAATACGAAGAGATTCGAATTGAGTGGAGGTGCATGTAAGAATGGATTAGGGAAGGACAGTTAAGGAAATATTTGAGAGTAAACCTGAGGAAAGTAGAACTAGGGGAAGACCAAGACTGAGATGGCTGGAAGATGTGGAGAATTACTGGTGGGAGATGGAGGTTAAGAGATGACGACAGAAGGCTGTTAATATGGAAGAATGGACGTCCGTAATCAGAGAGGCCAAGGCTGTCTGAAGGCCGTAGTAGTAGTAGTAGTAGTAGTAGTGGTAGTAGTTTGTAATTTTTTCAGGCAAGGCATCCTCGTTGTGTTAAAAACCAATAAATAAAGGTACTAATAAACAGAGTCAAACACAACTTTAATTATCATTTTAAATAATTTACAGCCTGAAGATGGCTTGTGAGAGTCGAAACATGTTGCTGTAAATTATTTCAAATATAGTCAATAAAAGTTGTGTTAGACGCTATTTATTATTACCTTTTTTATTAGGCGGTGGTGGTAGTAGTAGTAGTAGTAGTAGTGGTGGTGGTGGTGGTGGTAGTTGTAGTAGTAGTAGTAGTAGTAGCAGCAGCAGCAGCACCAGTGGACGGATACTGGCCGAGAGAAATGGAAGTGCTCGAAGAATACCCTGTCTTGGTACCACTTTATCTACCATAAATCCCACATGGACTGGCCTCAGAACGAACACTGGCCTCTGCAGTAAAAGGCGGGAGTCTGACAGCATGGCAGTACAATGATGGACATATGCAGGTCTGCAAACTACTGTTACGGTTGTATAGGGCTATTTATGGCATCACAGCTAGAAAAATTACTACCACTTTACTAAAAGCTATGACAGTTTTTACTTTTTTCCTTTCAGAGACTTAATGGCCCTACTTGTCGCCTCTCCGTATTACATTTTGTATTTGTGTATTTATGACAGAGAGAGAGAGAGGAAGGGAACACAAAATACTGAAGTCGATCGTCACAGACACATCGCTCGAAACTGAAAGCAAAGTCGGTTTCTAAGCCCATACCCTTGAAACAAGGACCACAGTACGTAACAGTCAACGCTGTTTCATTTGCTGTCGTGAATACATGTTAACTGCGAATTCAGTGCGAAATACTATGACGTCTCCAACTTGAATACCACAAAAATGCGCGTAGGGTCGGCGCAGTCAGTATAGTGACGAAGCCACGGGCAGGCCGATCGAGAAATGTACTTTCGATTGCCGGCACAGAAGGAAGCCATTTATCTCTTCTGTAAAGCGTGCAGTGCGGTTCTGGGGGCCCACCCAACTTCCCACTGAATGGGTAGGGAAATATTTAGCCGGAAATAAAGCGGCCGGGACGTGAAGCTAACCATTCACATATTAGCAATGTAGAGGCGAAGAATGACTAGCGCTATATCTCCGCTCTCCATTAGTCTTTCACGGTGCACACAGGGAAAACCTTACCGTTTAAAGTCGTTAATTGTCATACTCTAATGCGTTATTTTAAATGCGCGACCAACAATCCATCTGCTGACTACTATCTTGAATTGACGAAAGACCTACTGACTCAATTTTCAAGGACAATCCAGTAGTAGGTTCTTCCTCAACGTCGGTAAATACGTAGGAAGTGTCACACAGTTAAAGCCACGAGAACCTCAAATCCCACGCATTATTTGTATTGTACAACGTGAGACATATAGGTGCAAAACTGATCGCTATTTGATTGGTCCGAGAGTCTGGCGGCATTACGACCCACCTCGATACGATCTTTCTCCTTAAGGAAACAATTATGCATGGACATGACCGTCATAACACAACTATATTGTCAATTATACATAACATGTCAACTACATGTTTCGGCCAATTCTGTAAATGGGATCTCGTCCCCCTCTACTTACACCAACACTGATGGTTATACTGTATCATATTATACATTGCGTAGTTTTCTCCGGTAATTGTATTCAACCTGATGATGGCCAAAAACAGTATTGGCCGAAACATGTAGTTGACATGTTATGTATAACTGACAATATAGTTGTGTTATGACGGTCATGTCCATGCATAGTTGTTTCATTATGTTGTAACTAACACAACGGGGATGACACTCCTTCAAGTTTATCTCTCTCCTTCGTTTCCTATCTTATACTCTTAGTGGTCGAACTCTCATGGCAGAGATTCGGCTTCGAATCAGGAAGGTCCATGTGGGATTTGTAGCACACAAAGTGGATGTTCTTCTCGGGTTAATTATTCGTTTTCTCCACTGTATCATACCACCGACGCTCCCTACTCATACCTCTCTCATTTATCACCGACACTATACAAAGGCAGCAACTGACAGCGTCGTTAAATAAAACATTTTTCTCTACCATATTTTCTTCCTTTCCTACTAGATTTCTAATACTGTACACTGGTTCAGCAACCTGTCCCCGCCGCCATCTTGGGTACTGCACATCTATCCGTCTCGTGAACAGCAAGCCCAACGAACTCGCTGTCGCATTGCAGATTATTTACTCAGTCATTTAAAAGACGCTGTAACAACTGATAAGATTACGGGATACGGGAGGACGATCGGATGCGAATGTGGGCTGGAGGTTAGGCAAAAGATTAAAGCGGCTCAAGATAACAGGTGACAGAGAAGGACTTGAAGTGGGTATCTCCAGAATATTCGTTATCGCTCGCGAGAATGGAATGAAGTATGGGGAGACCGGATCTAGCTGGTCAATTGAACCCGGTCTTCCCACAGCACAATGCTGCTGTCCGAATTATAGAAAAATGGGTACCAGATTTTCGCCTCTCCTGGCAGTGAACATCTGAACTGTAGCCAACCGAACTAATACCATATGGTCCGCAGTCCCCTAGATCGTTGGCAGAATTTTCGAACAATCTGCTGCCTCCATCTTCAGAGCAGAACATCAGGACGTCTAACCCCCCACAACATAACACAACACAACACAGTGCCAAAGCTCGTAAGACGATATTGTAACAATACAACACACGACTTGACGATCCTACTGCCCGCATACTTGACTTAAACTCAGGGAACGGTAAAGTTAGTCTGCCTGTGCAAGCCAAGAAGGCATATTGCAGAGTGCAGGTACAGGTGCACTCATTCGTAACCTCGGAGCTGGATGGGAGTGGTCAGCTTCACGCCCCGGCCGCTTCACCGCCGGGGAAAATATCGCGATGCGCACCGAAAGAGAGGTTGTGTGAGCCACACAGCTAGTCTGGACGCTTTGAAGAAGAGCAAAATCTCTTTCTCTGCCGGGAATCGAGCCACGATCTTTCGACTGCCCAACCCGTAAGCTAGTCAATATACAGAGTATGCTATGGAGGCTACCCGCTCGTGTTATGACTGTCTGAATTTTTTTCAGTTACCTTGTGATACCATCAGCCGGAACAGCGTAGTCAACACAGCGACTTGCAACGGCCCGGAAGATCCGAGGATCTAATCCGAGATTTTCCTCACCCGTTCAGACTGGCCCTGAGCCCACCCGGCCTCCTGTACAGTGGGTAACTGGTCTCTTTCCTGGGGATAAAGCGGCCGGGGCATGGCGTTGACCACCTACCCCCACTTAGCGCCGAGATTAAAGAAAGAGTAGAGCTATACGCACCTCTACTCCCCTTCAGGGCCGTCATGCCCTGTTATAGGGTGAACTACCTTTATCTTTACCCTGTGATACCAGAGAATTTGATACGGTCTGATCCCCCATCCAAGAAGTCACGCTATGTGAACGTGTACGCGCAGTATCAGAACCCGTGACTGCTAACGTCTGAGCGGCATTAGGTCGCCAGTAAACGACATCGAAACGAAATATTGGCATACCTAAAAAAGATGGTTATCCTGTGATGTTGCATGCCACCTAATATCGACAAAATGGCAAACCTTATTGTCTAGGGACATTAGCTTTTCTGCTTTTATGAAAAGGTCAGCACCCAATTATAGTTCTTTGTTCGACGGAGAGCGAATGAAGCTGCGACTGACAAAAGCTAGCTAACACAACTCCACATTCCCACGTTTTACGACCGATTTAAATTACGAACTCCACACTTCTGTGGTAAGTGAAGTTTCATAGCCGTATACATTTCACGTTCAACAAGCCCAATGATAAGAGCGCACTTAAGCATAGGCGCTCTCGTAATTGGAGAGGTGATCAAAAACTGTGTCACGATGTGTGTGTAACATACGGGTGTGAATTTATGGCATCACAAAGAAATAAGCCGAATAATCCTAGTTGCACTCATAGCACACCATACGCCCATCGTAATGAAATGGCACTTCATGGATTCATATGGGATTTTCTGCCGACCAGTGCCACTTGGCCTACTGTAAGACCTCGCGCATGCACTACGATGAAACCAGGCTTCGTTACTAAACACAGTCAGTGTGGGATATATTTCTTCATCCAAATTTAAGACATTACTTGAAGGATCGGTATTTAGCATACATATCATACAGAAACTTGCGACGCTGGAATCGACTGAAGATTGAAGGACTTCACAACTGGACGCATGTAACAATCACTCTGCGACAGATCGGATGTAGGCGGCTCGGTAGTCAATCAATCCCATGCGACAGAAAATGACCAACGATACAAGCCATATTAAATAAGGGCCCTACATAATTCCTGTAAGTTCTTGCCCACGCAAAAACTCTTTTCGCTGTATGACACGAACAAACAGTCGGAACAATCGAAGACGAGACAGAACCATGCCAACGTCAGAGAGCGTAAAGAACAGAGTTCAGCGTAAGATTGTAGTAGTCTTCTGTCCTACCGCAGACTGCGACTGCTACAAATCTTGGGCTGTCGATGTCTGAAGTATGTAACGTAAATTTACAATTCACTCATGAGCTAGCGATCTGGACTCGTGCTAATACGACGCAATCCTCGCAGAGTTAAAATGTTAATTACCTGCAACCGTAAATAATTCAGACTTGCTTATACTGTTACGACTGCTACTACCATTACCACCAACACCGCCACCACAACAAACACTAGCACCACAACTACCACTTTCTGCATTCAGAACTACTCGTTCATTACACACTTTGCAAAATATTTGTAACGCATATCCTTCAAATGCTGCACAGTCGCATGTTTGCAATTACTGACCCGCAGAGAATAATTTTTAATTAAATGCTATTAAATATACGAAACATGTTCCACTCCAAAAATCTAGCCAAAGCGTCACTATAAACATATTATCGCAACCACTTTTGTTACTGAAGGATGTACCATTAGCAATTCGATAAACTGCAGGGCGTACCATTCGCAACTCGATAAACTAGAGGATGGACCACTCACAACTCAAAATACTGTGTGGTTGACGCATGATGGAGTTCCACTCGTTTTACCAGCGACAAAACCCAACCTTTGGACACCCACACTCAGAAGGATGGATACGATTAAACAGACCTGTTTTTTGGCTTTCGCGATCGCCCGAACACTGCTTCGTGGGAGATTCTAGCTACAACAGACCGACATCAAAGAAATATACTTATTTTCAATTTACGTTTAAACTGGAAAGAGCCCAAACAGCCACGCAGGAGGATATCACACAGCACTTCTTCTTCTTTGAAGTGGAGGCAGAAGTTTAGACAGAAAAGTCAGAACCTACAAAGTATCTACCAAACTTTACGGTATCACATACCAGACAACCGTAGGCTGAATATTCAAGGCCGTGCGAACCTGAAATCTCACTATGAACCAAAACAAAATTCGCTCGACGACTTTTCGTGGAGACCTCACACCGCCAAATTTCGTCAACATCGGTGATTAGCCAACGTACTTTCGAATATGAAACGTTGGTAGACGAATGGACACACCTTTACCACTGTGTTATATTTGTATTCTCAGTATAGGTAGTCAGCTTTGTTAGATGGTAACATATCTGAAACGGAAAACCAGTTACAGCTTGGAACTCAGCTTTGCGGCCGCGGATGCTGCGAAAATGGGTGGCAGGATAAGCGGATGTAACAAGTCTTCTTGCTGCTCCAAGAACGCGTGGACATAGTGTGTTATAGACCACTGTTTGGAAACTTTCGATGTATGAATGTGTAACTGGTGAGTAGATGTGTTTCCTATTGCTAGGTGCGTGAACTACATCGGTTATAAAACAGACGAGGTGTTTGGAAATCCTGAAGCGTTACTGCAAATGAATAAGGAATCGGAAAAGATGTGAAAAGAAACAACTGTGGCCAATACTTAAACTTATGCAATAAAACCAACAAATGCACACGTACGCAACTTGTGCATGTGTTGGTTTTATTACGTAAGTTTAAATATTCCTTTAATGCAAAGATATGGAGCATATTAAGAACTGTAGCCCAGTTTCGGACAACATCCCGATATTTACCTGGGGGAATAAACAAAACCACGAAAAACTTAAGACAACATGGTGATCCGGACAAGACACCAGCCGGGCACCTCAGAAAAAAAGACAAATGTGGCCGCTGGAACCAAATTACTCTGCTTTTGAGTGTCAACTCTGACACGTCAGCACTGCTGGTTTCTGCCGTATCTGTCACTGCAGAGTGCAAAAATATAAGGGCGTTATCATGGAACCTCAAGATACATTTCGGCTTGGGTGTGGCCCGGAGAGCAGGAAACCATTTCGCAATGCTTTTCCGTGTCATGTAGCCAGATTACTGTTCTCAGTAGTGAAGTAATGAATTGCTTTCACGTAATGTGCTTTATTTCAAACTGAACTCTTCCCAAAGTTCTTCACATGACACGTAACGTCACCGACAGGGAACGAACTACCAGTGGACTGAAAAAAAAACGTGATCAAATATTAATCTTACAGATAAGTCTACAACCTTTTTATGGAAAAGGGCCACACCCGTCATTAAGGGATGCTTTGCGGGCCGCACGTGGTAAAATAAGAGGTATACCAAGTGCCTAAATTATCGTGAAATTTTTATTATACACATATTTTCCAACTCGGCTGCGGGCCGCATTATACAAACTGGCGGGCCGCAAGCTGCAGATCCATGCCTTAAAGGATTCTACCGATGGCATATTGCAATACACTTGTCTAATGTTTTCCGTACTGCCCATCGCCTTTGGTTTCTTTTGTGCCAGTGTTACGAAACCATCTGCTTTTTTACGTGGAAAAAAGGCGGGAAGGGGGAACAGAATCTGGTGGACCCGTTTGGAACAGAATGTATCTTATCACTGGACATTATATGGCAAGAAAATGATCCTATTCTGGTGGCCACAGTGTCTTGTGTCTAGCGACAGACGTAAAAGGTAGGTCATGAATGTGCAAACCACTCAGGCACAAGGGGTAGTGGAGGTCCACTCAATTTTAACCTCCATACTAGATGGAGCTGAGAGGTCAGCTTCATCCTCCGGCCGCTTTTCCCCCGGGATGCAGTGAATAGGAGGGCGGGTGGGTCCCAGAGCCGGTCTGGACACTTCAGAGAAGAAAGAAATCTCTTCCCCTTGCCAGCTATCCAACCACGATTCCTCCTCTGTCCATCTCGTAGCCGTCACTAAACCGACCAGATACCACGTGCTATCCTGACTCCCTAGCGACAGAGAAAAGCTGTTTCAAACGGACCCACCAGATATGGATGGTTCTCACTCCTACTCATCCCGCAACTCGAGCTATTTATTCCATTCTATTTACTTTGTGTGTGTGTGTGTGTGTGTGTGTGATGCTGGAGACGGACAAGAATATCAGTTGGGCCGATCGAATGAAAAATTAAGAAGTGTTATGTATAGTCAAGGAGGACAGGAATATCCTGCATACAATAAAAAAAGAAGGCAGTGTAACTGAATTGGTCACATCTTGCATAGGAACTACCTTCTAAAACACGCTACTGAAGGAAAGATATACGGAAGAAGTGATGGGAAGAGGAGGAATCAAACCTAAGCGACTACTGGATGCCTTAAGGAAACGACAGGATACTGGAAATTGAAAAAGGAAGCACTAGATCGCACTGTGTGAGAACTCGCTTTGGGACAGACTTTGAACCTGTCGTAGACAGATTGCGGAAAGAATGAGTAGGGCCTACCTTCCAGTTTACTCCCGTCCAGTAACGTGCCACCTGCTCGCGTAATATGGCGTGATCCTGTTACACCGGTACACCAATACTGCAGCAAATCCAAAGGTTGAGTTCATGTAAAGGTCAATTCCGGTGCGCTAAATGCCTCCCAGCAACTTAAGGTCAACTCAAGTAAGGGTATTTCACGTGAAGAGTTTCCAGAATAAATATTTAAAGCAGTTTGTTCAGTATTAAAAAACTTAAATGATGGACATATAATAAAATATAAAAACAAGAATAAGTGGCGAAAATACAATAAAGATAATACCTGTACAACATACGTCAAATTAAACCTCAACAAAACTTTCTCTTGAATAATCTCAAATGGCCGTAAAAATATTCCAGTCTATTTGGTCACACTTCAGCTACCTTCCTATCGTTAAAACACTCGAAATTAAACTAGTGTGGAGAAAAGTGGGTACCTCAAACACAATGTTTGACTGTGCAGCCTTGCCTCACTGAAACTTGCTCCGACTCGCAAATCTTTAAACTTCGTTCTATCTTGTGTGCAATCTTGAATGCAGCAGGCTACTTCAATTGGCTGATCCTTTTAACAGCGTCTTGATATACTCAAATGGTCTAATACCACTTAAATCGTCACTAAGCGGATCTCCCTTTTCGAGCTAGATGACAGCTGACATCTGCAAGTGTTGTAACATGTTTCGTCGGTGGACTATTTTACTTGTGGTGCCCACATTACAATCAATGTAATGAATGATCCACAACTTTTTAATGAGACTAATCAAGGATACTCAACTAATTTTTACATTTTACCTAATTTCATGATCGTAATTAAATCAAACGGTGAATAAAACTGGAAGAACATATATCTTAGATTAGCAATTGGGTTCGGGGCCTCTCAGCCCCGATGCACCTAGACCTTATATAGACGGGCCCTTTGTGCCCCATATCGGATCATGGTGGCCGTGGCCCCCAGACTTAAAATCTTAATGACCTCTGGGTGCAAGAAAGGAACCCAGATATACTACTACTTTTCTCTCAAAAGTCCCAGCTAACGAACCCCCTCCAGGTTCCCCAGCGGGGCCCCTACAGAAAGAGATACTCGTCTACAGGGCATTTGCATATCTCTAAAGGTCCTAATAAAATTTCCTCTAATAAGTAGGCCCCAAGAAAGAAACGTCCATCCATGTTCCCCAAAAGTGGGGACCCTATGGAAATAGATACCCATTTCCGAGCCTCGATTAACATATCTTAGAGTTCCCCAGTAAAGGAGCCCTCCTTCTTCCATCTCTCAAAGTCCCCGGTATATGAGCCTCCCCCCCCCCCCCACACA
>Ga0131853_10013247_pt1 | contig 15116 bp, 10 predicted proteins | sample TergutLab28metaG_FD_92764 | JGI IMG/M metagenome (GOLD analysis project Ga0131853, IMG submission 92764) | Labiotermes labralis P1 segment gut microbial communities from Petit-Saut dam, French Guiana - Lab288 P1 (version 2) (version 2) | ecosystem: Host-associated > Arthropoda: Insects >...
CCGCGGCACTAGAAGGGGGTGAGTGGTCAGCAGCACGCCCCGGCCGCACTTTACCCCCGGGAAAGACCCGGTACCCATTGTACAGGAGGCTGGGTGGGCCCCAGGGCCGGTATGGACGGGCGGAAAATCTCGTCCCACCGGGATTCGATCCCGGACCGTCCAGCCCGTAGTCAGTCGCTATACCGACTGAGCTACCCGGCCCACAAATAACCAAGTACTCTAATAAATTTACAAGAGTCCTTTCTATCCTCAGAGTACAGACTGAAGAATTTGAACTAATGGAGGCGTCATACGTTATTCTCAAAACTTCTTACTTTTATCAGTCCTTACCAATGAACTTACACGGCACAGATGGACGCAGGTACATATCAGACTATAAAGTGTCACAGCTAAGAATAAATTAATATTCGGAGGGGGATGTTTGTATGTGTGTGTGTGTGTGTGTGTGTGGACAACGCGATGCGCCCAGAGTATACTGACGTAGATCAGAAGATACAGCAGTATCAAGCAATAGGCAGGCAGGCAGCTATCCCTATGGCCTATAGGGATGTGAAATAAAGGAAGGGTGAGAGAGAGAGAGAGCACACGGACGGAGACAGAGACAGCCGGCTCCGGGCTACTGATGAGGACATGTATTAGTAATCACCTAGCTAGAAACACTGGGCTTGAAGCTGAAGCTGAGGCTTGCCCATCGCCTAACTTACAGGGGCGGCTCGTCTATAAGGAACTAACAGGTTGCCAACTTCCATCTGGACTGCCGACACTAAAAATGGAATCCTGGGCTTTTAGCCTAAATAAAAAAAACTTACAAGACAGGATTGATGTTCTACAATCTTGAATACATATTGCAGTACTCATAATTTACAAAACCCCGAATTGCGATTTACTTTCGTCGTTGGTATGCTGCTGTATATAACTACATGAAACACAGTTATGTGTTGACAGACGCTAAGGCGGTCAGTTTATCTCCAACATTTTATGGAGCACAACGATCATTACCGTATTCATAACGGCCCACCACTATATTCCATCTTCAGCCACATGAATTTCGTCGACAACCTGAGATCCTAAATGGCAAGGCTCCATTTTAATATTATCTTCCCATATAATTTTACGCTCTCTAAGTGATCTTTCCCTTCAGGCAGGCCTATGTGTACCAATGCAGAATTACAGTAATATCTGAAGACAGCTGTCCAGTGACACGATGACGATCTAGATGGCAAAGGACAATTCGTAAACGGGCGGGGAAGGGGGTTCGTTGGCTGAGAGCACCCGTTCTATACCGCTACACACACACACACACACACGTGTTTATATGTACGACTGTCAAACTGTCACACGATACAGATACATAAACTTAGTTTTCTCTGTCCACGGTGTGAAGACATAAGGGGGGAGGGGTTGCGATGTAGCACTGATCAATCGTAACCTCGGCACTAGATGGACGTGGGCGGACAGTTTCACGCCCTGGCCGTTTTACCCCGGAAAGGAACTGCGGTTCCCACTGAATAGAAGGCTTGGTAGGTCCGACAGTTGGTGTGGACGTTCGGGAGAAGAGTAAAACTAATTTGTACGTCAGCACAACTGTTTTATTACACAAGGTAATATGTAGGCTACATGTTTCGACTAATAAATAGTCATCTTCAGGCCTATTCTTTACAGGTTAAGTCACAGGATATTGTGCACGCATTGGAATCCCAGTGTGTTTACATCAGTGAAATATTTAAGCCATATCATTTGCCTGGGAGAGTAAAACTTGCAAAATATGTAACTAATTGGTTAAAATACATTTAAAAAACTAAAAATAGTGTATTGGCGTTTACCATTTAAAAATGTAGGTCCCGTTACCATGGTAACGGGACCTACATTTTGCTGACGTACAAATTAGTATTACAATACGTATCGAAGCACTTCGTGATGTCTTCATTCAAATTAGAAGAGTGAAAGTTCCTGCCCCTGCCGGATCGTCCACCCGGCGGCCCAGTCGGTAACGGACTGCTCTATCCCGACGGATACACAACACACATGCATGCCGTGAACCGTGAGCACACTACTACCTATAGGCTTCTCCAATCATTGTGTGCACATTCGTCTCTGTAAATCATACATGGATGATCTCACCACAGTTCCGTATATTGGAGATGATAGTATGGCTTTGCAATTGTTTTGTACAACTGAACCCCCTGATGATGGGCCAGTGAGACCCGAAACATGTAGGAGTTCTGAAAATTAAAACATTAGAGTGTGTGCATTTTGTTGATCAAATTTTTAACAGTTATTTCACAATGCATGCAGTGAAAAATGTAAAAAAAAAAAAAAATTGCTTTCATATGCCAGACACATGTATTTATACACACTGACGCAATATTGAAGAAGTAAGATAAGTATGTGAGCGCTGATACGTCTGTAAGAACAGTTTTCAAAAACATTACTATAAAGTCTGAAAAGTTGAACATTTCTTCCAGCGAGTTCTTCGAACGTCTATTCTGTACTTCCCACACAGAGGAAATTCTGAACAGGGCAGAAGCACGTAACAAGAGTTTAGCATTTCGCAAACTGTCAGAAAATACGAAATGCAGAGTGTGCTGTGTGCTGATATGACTGCTTTATATGGAAAATATTTTCGAACCATAGAAAGCAGTGTTACTGCATGTCAAACTGGAGTGGAAAAAAAAAACCCCTGTAGTGTATAAACACCTTTTAGGTTACCACTGGTTTCTTTTTCAAGCACTGCCGTACTTATTGGACTCAAAATATATATTAGATATTTTAACAGGAAAATCTTACCCCCAATTCAAGCAATGTGCATGAATACGTGAAACTTTATCTCTATTCCCTCAGAAATTTCAAGGCACGGCGCATAGGCACAAAGACTCTCCTACATCATCAGTTTTTTTTATCTTTATGTCTGAATATTATATAGGAACACACGCAGTGGGTTGGACAGCCGCCTTCAAAAACATATGTTAGTCAATGCAACATCACTTTCATATTGCAAATCGTTACACTAGAGGTGGTTGATCTCAACAAAAATATTTAGGGCAGGGAATGTTGTTTTAGACATTCTGCTTGACAGAATTAAGTTTTATTGCATCAGATAACTATGGCCAAGTACAAATGAGGGTAAAATTTAAATATAAATTCTAACATAAAAATCTTGAAAGACTGTTTCAAAAATTATCACCGAATATTTAAAACCTTGGCCAGCTGAGTGTATATCAGATGAAATAAGGATGCATTACCTGACGTAAGTAAATCCACTGTACCATAATACTCAACAGGATACATCACACTATATTACATTTAATTGAAATATTTTACTATGAATCCAACCACTCGAAGATAAAATGGTTCGATAACAATTTGGGTAGTCTCCCTGAAGATCCCAGTCTTCCGAGATCCAATGCCGGATCAGCTGGTAAATATTTACCAGTGGGTCGGACGGTATGTTGCTTTGCCTTCAGAATCAAACAATTCTACGAAGTACTATACTTGATTAAAATCAGGGCAGTCTGGGATGTTTATATTGATGGAATAAACAAGGCGAAAGGAAGAGATGCATTTCGCACAACGAAGTAACACGATATTAAGCACATGATTTAGTGAACGTTTCACTTAATCAGTATCACTCGTCAAACCTTATAGGTACAGTAAAACAAACAGTCGAGTCTATGATAACATAATCTAATAAGAAAAGGCCATTAGGAATTTGTTACTGCAAAACAGTTAACCGTGTACATTACGTAAAGATTCAGGACGTTTAGACAGGGCATTCGTTAAAGAAGACCAAATATTTGGCCGAACAATTGAGTTTTGCATCATATCAATGAGTGTTACACACGGCGCTGTGGGTTAGGCGATTACTGGCCAAATACCGTGTAGCAGTTTTGGTACATCCCACTGTGCTCTTTCAAGTTCCCGAAGGCAGAAGTCTCCTTTGGAAGATGTCCCATCACGTTGAGTTACTTGAATGCCTACAGAACGATGTTCAATCATACAGAAAGGACTTTTGGAAAACTGTATCCAGCAGTTTTTCGAGATAATGTACAGAATGAGTGTAAAAAGGAAGAAGGCAAATGGTTAGACGTTTATCAATTTTCACTGCTATTTGGTGGCAGTAATGTTTTTCAGACCCAATACGACTTAATCGTCTATCGTCTATGCCACGTTTTATATTTACTTTAAAGATATGGTAGTCGGGATAGTAGGGTGGCGTTCGGCAGTACCCAAGTATGAAGAAAAGGAGTCTGGAATTGGGCTGAAACACCAAGGACAAGAAGAAGAAGAAGAAGAATAAGAAGAAGAAGAAAACATACGAGGATGAGGACTACGTTAACGGTAACTAAATAAATAATCCTAAATTACCCCATGTCTCTTGTGCACTAATTAGGTCATTCAAAAGAGCGGGTCAGATAATTTGCTTTGTGTACTTTTCTTCGTAAGAATCCAAGCTATACTCGGTCTAGGCAGTGACAGAGTATACTGTTGTCCATCAAACAAGTCGTAATATTGGCTAACGGTGGGTAAACAGCCAAGAAAAGACGCGTTCGAAGAATTCTTTCCGCTATGTGCTGATGATAAATGCTTAATTGGGGGCAGAACCAATATAAGGATTTCTAATTTCAGCAACAAAATCGCATTCAGACTCGTGACTGTAACAAAAGCCGAGGAACTGAAAGGACTTCCGTATGGGAACTTGGCGTTTCACGGTGCACAGTTTGATAATCACTGGCACACAGTAATTAATTTTAAGACATTGAATGTAGCTTCATCTTAAGACAAACACACAAGTCAAAGCAATTTATGTCTCGGAATAAATCAAGACATTGCTGCAGCAAAGCAATATTCAACCAGACGCAGAATATACGAGTATCTGACGTCATCAAACACTTCACCTACACTGCATTATTAACCTAAAACTAAAACCGGTAAAAAGAACTCCCTTGGAATCTGTTCATTATCGGAACAACTGTGTCGAAATTAGAATGGATGTGCTGGTTATTAGACTTGGGGGTAGAGGTTGGGGTGACTTGAAACATTTCACTGCTCCAAATTAAGGCAACAAAATTTCTTCTTCTTCCTGATGCATTCTTACTTTTGGAGATCTGAGGTTCTAAGGGCGGTGACAAAGAACATATTCTTCTGGAATATGACGACGTTAAGTCTATTAGAAAGTCAGCGACGTTTCGTGTGAACCTACTGCCTCACATTTCCAATTGTGATTCATTTTAATATTTCCCTCTTCCATCGGTTTATAAATTCTAAATTTTGAATTTTGTGTCTTCAATCCACATTTCTTTTTATTTTGCACTGAAGGAATTAAAAAACAAGCCTCCGGGCCTGGTTTTCATATGGACTTAATCCACACTCGTAAACACAGTAAGCGTTTCGCCTCCAGGAGAAGAATATTATTTCAGAATATAGTAGACAGTGTCCCTTTTATGGTGTCCCTAAGTATGGCAGCGGAGCGGTCACGGTATGTCTCGGTGGGTGCAGACTTCCTGTGCGATGACGCCCCCGTATTCAGGAACACGATAAAAAGGACACTGTATTATACATGTTTACTGCTGACCTATAGTTCTGCTAATTCTTTAGCGAAATATAAATGAGGGTACTCCACTGTATTCTAATCGGTCCGTAATTTCATCCCTAAATAATCTCCCGTCATTCTGTTTTGTATATTCGTGTGTGTTACAGTCTTTTCGCTACGTACACGGCTGCGTCGTCGATTTCCGTTGAGCTTCTCACGGAGATAACTATGAAGACAATTGTATTCTGCAATAAAGCAATAAACGTCGTGTGGTCTGGTACACTTGTACCAATGTTCGAGAAACGTGCCGTCTCCATAATGTGCCATGATGATATAAGCATGTATGTACCTGACTGCAAGTTATCATTCCCACAAAACCATTTAATACAGCCTAATTTATTGAAGACATAATACCATTTTTGAACTGCCATAAACTTTAATTCAAAAAAAGCCAAGGAAATTTAGAATACGATAATATTTTGCATTGCATCGAAAGTTTCGTAATGCCAAATTAAACTATTCCACATTTAGAAGTTCCGAGGCGATGATAATCTTCCATGGGACAAAACCCTGGGGCATAAGAAACGTAAATACGCTCTTTAAAGAGAGGAGAAATTCTGAACTAAAGCAAAAAATGGAATGATGATAATTAAAATATTAATAAAATAAAAATATGCGGGACACTGACCTACCGGAATACAAAATTAAACACTGACACAATAAATTAGCGCTATTATTACTCCGAATTCGGTTTATTCTAAGAGAGACCTGGACGAAGACTGGGCGACCGGACGTCTGTGATTATAAGCGGGACACAACGTATTATACACAAAATGAAAAAGTGTATGTATTCTTCGCATCAGCATTTAAGCAGCTCAATTCACCGGACAGCACACTCGCACTTCTACCTGTAAAGCCTCACGAATGTCGACAGATGGCATTTTAATCTAAATTCTTATACCTTGCAAGAAAACCAACGCGTGCCGGTGTGTTTTACCTCCCTAACACACGTACCGCAAATAAACTTTGTTTTATTCAATCGGTACAAATCCATGGCGTCGGGGGTCTTCCCATTATTTACTATCAAAACACACACAATAAAACGAACATAGCGGTCCTGTGACCTTCTGAGATGGAAGGCTGCATGGCGAATCAATGTCACGCTCTGTTTTTGTGTGTAACTGACACCTAGCTAATTATGTTACGGTATCTTAATACAGTCTGACACCAGTTGCCAACAAACAACGTAATGTGTACTGCAAGACGGTAACTGCAGAACGAATAACTTTACATTAACACACCATTTTATGTTCAAAGGTACAACATGGCGACAATAGTAAGTGTGTAGCATAAAGTATGCCAAATTTTTGTCAGTAATGAGATAGCTTCACGCAAGCAATAAGTATTATATCGGTAATTACTTGACAATTTTTAAAAATAAATCCTCTAGGAAAGAGCGATCACTTGAGAGAACCATTTGGTAGGAATAAACAGCAAAACGAGAAGTTACTGTTCTATTAGAAACCCAGAAACAATTACTACAGCCATGAACTAGGAAATGAGATGCCGCTTCTCACACAATCTCACGTTACTTGTACATTTACCATCATCATCATCATCATCATCATCATCATCATCATATATGGGTCAGACTAGTCGATCTTATTTTGTGAAGAATACAGAAAATCAAAGCCACTTTTATTTACAAAATAAACGTCCATCTGTTCTTGTTTTATGTACCTAGAAGAATAAAAACCTGTATGCTCAGAAGCATTTTTCCGCATTTACAATTATTAAAGATGCTATACCAAGGTATATAGGATTACTATCCTGCTAACGATTCAATTGGCGTCGCCACTGGAACGATCAGCCATTTCAAATCCACGCGCATTTTCACCTCCTTGTGCTAATCACGTATGTATATAAACTCGTTCCGTGTACTTCCCTCAAACGGTAATGAACTGTCATGGAAAACGTACTTCACTGTCTTATTATACACTAGAGTATTTGGACTGAGAGCCGTACATGTCTGATCTGTAATCATGTCCCTATCCAGAAAAAAAATTAGTGTTTACTAAAACATCTCTAATATTGGCAAAATGGCTTTAATGAATTCAAGCTTGTTGAGAATCTGTTACCGATAAAGGGAAAGTAAGAAAGCGTAGGAAAATTTCTAAGTTTTTGGGAGTTCTTGAAATAATAAGAGACAATATAATCCTTCCGTACGAGGCCGGTGGCCGTGCGGTCTAAGGCGGGGTGTGCGGCGGTTCACTTGCTGAAATTACGCGTTCGAATCCCGCCGGGGTATGGATGTCTGTCTGTTTTGTGTGTTGTCAGGTAGAGGTCTCTACGTCGGGCTGACTACTCGTCCAGAAGAGTACTACTGAGTATGTGTGTGTGTCTGAGTGTGATCGTGAAGCCTCGAAAATGTAGAGGTCTTGGCCCATTAGGGTCTGTGGCGTCATGAAGAAAAAATCCTTCCTTTGCTTCCATTGCATTCGGAGTATGGTAATATTACGGTAAGTTTAGCTGAGGCTTTTCATTGAAAGAATGCACCAAAGGTGAACAACAACGTGCTACGGATCTTGTGGTAAGTGTTAGTGGAAACCAATTAAATACAGGTAGGAATGAGAGTTCAGTGAAGTGGTGATTGTATGAAGCAGACAAACCTTTATGCATAGGGCTCTAAAGTGGGCAGAGGTTTGTTGCTGATGCGTGGCCATCGACTACAGTGCTCGTTTAAGTTTCGGAGGACATCAATCAGCGTGTCCGGGACAACAGTAGGACAACCATATACAAAAAACATCTAAATTAAGCATTAATAGTGGAAAGTAGGGGTAAAGATATGCCTTGAAAGCAAAATAGCTGACCAATGCCGAAAAACGGAGCGACTATGCAGAAAAATGAGACATGTATACCAATTACGCCATCATTTTTAAACCCTCTCAAGGAATTGGTCCAATTGTTTGGAGCAGTGTGAAAAAAAAGCAATCATATTTGAGTTTCCTGGAGCTTCATTCCTAGAGCCGCCTCTGTGATGGGACAGCGCGAAACGAAACCTGACTTGACATGACGGGGAATATAAACCTGCAGCTACTACATCAGCTCGGCTCCTGTATGAGGTCTAAGCCTCAACCACCCCTCTCCCCTCTCCTTCAAATTGTGAATATAAAGACACTACGACAGCCAAGCCAAACTCTCCTCTTCTATCTCCTCCCTCAACTACCCCCAAAAGGGGTAGCATGGCGGCCGATCCGATAAAAAATTCAACGTAGTAAAGGGATAGAGCCTACATGTCTGTCTTTGATGTCTAAATTGAAAAGAGAAAATTAACGTACACATATTTTTGTTAAAATCTAAACCAGGCCCTGGTGTCGATATCAGATGACAGGATTTTGAAGAGAATCCTGAGCATGATTCCTGATTAGGATAAGATATCGACTGAAGTCTTAAGAAACACAGGCATTCCTCAGCAAATAAATCCTACTTTTAGTATTAAAGATGTGTTTAAATACTGCTTAATTTCACTAGTATGGGAAAGTAAGAGCTCGGAAGTATTCACAATACGTCATCACAAAGGCACTAAAGAGATCGGCCGCAAGTTGAAGGACAGGGTTCAAAGTCGGTGTGGGCAGATTCTTCACAACCACGTCTGGACAGCCTCACTCAACCTCTCATCCAGGAGGTCTTCTTTACCTCAAAGTCCAATCTTGAGGCTCCATCTATCATGCTTGGAACTATGCCGACCTAAGTATCGTCGTGGAGTCGTTCCTAGGTACAGCCGCCATTTTGTCTTACGTCTTCTATTCTGACTTGTCGTAAAATTCATAATGGCGACGAAATGGATAAAAATTGAACACGCAGGTGTCTGAGTCGACATTACTTTGGCAAATCAATTTATGTAGTTGGTGTGTTACAATTTGTAAGTGACGCGCAGATAATGCTAGTATAGTGCGGCCATAGGCATATTATACGGATAGAACTCCTCAGCTGCGTGGTAACCGGGTTAAATGTTTTAAGTACATTTACACCAATCGATCAACAAGTGTGGACACATGCCGAAAATATTGGGCACAAACTGGTATGTAATATAGTAATTCAAATATTATGCGATTATTGGCATGATCATTAAAAGCACAATCTAAAGTTGAGTTACTAATAGCAACACAGTGTGAACACAAAATTGTAGATTACTCTGACATACTTGTGTACTTACTGCCGGAACTCAAGAAACGTGCTGAAGTTGCAGGTATATAAAAAATGCACGACATAATAATACTATTTCGGCACATTTATGTCAAGTGATACAAAATTAAGCCTTCAAGAAGAAAGTTGGTAGATCTATAATTTGGATTTGGGACCAAATAAAAAAAAAACATGGAAGTTTGGGTACATGAAACAATACTTCCGACGCTGTTGATTCCACAAACGTGAGGGAGTGGATGTGGCTGCTCGTGAATGGTTGCGAATGCAACACCCCGCTTTTATAATCAGACAGAATTTTTAAAATCGTGCCAAGGTGGGACATATGCATCAGTGAGCTTAGGTAATGTGGTGAAAAACAGTGATACTTCACCAGAATACAAAAGCTGTATTTAACACTGTACTGGTTTATCATTTAGTATCATGGCCTCAAGAATCTTATTTATTTGTACATCCTTCGTACAAAGTTCGCATAAACTATTTGATTTCGGAAAAAAAGTCAGCAAAAAGTGTGCTCCACTAAATCGTTGTTTACCTCCCCGTTATCCTTATTACATGTCACTAAATTACGTTCGATTTGAAAAGTATAGCACATACCAAGACAACACTCAGATATCATACGTACCCGAAGGGAACATTTCAGTGCCACCTTAAGGGTGTTCTTTCCGGGTCAACTTGCATGATGAAACACTACGAGAAATTTCGTGGAATTCGTTTTGAAATTCGTTTACAGCATAGCATATGCGACAAGCAAATCGATACGAACCCCAATAACCGCTGTTGTGCACAGCTATCATACCACAAAACAGCTGTCCGTGTACAACTGCCATAACAAAACAGCTTATGTGTATAGCTACAATCCCAAAATAAGGCTGTTGCGTACACCTACCAAAGCACAAAACAGCTATTGTTTATAGCTACCATACCAACATAACAGCTGTATAGCTGAAATCCCAAAATAACCGCTGTTTGGGTATAGGTATCACACCAAATTAATAGCCGCTGTGTATAGCTACCACACCAACATGACATGTCTATGTATAGATAATATCCCAAAATAACCGCTCTTTGTGTATAGTTACCATACCAAATTACACAGAAGTCCCGTCTTGTTTGTGAGATGGAGTATGCGGATGTAATGTGTCCAATTTATGTGCCGCGAACAAAGAATGCCTACACACTGAAAACGCAAACACATTCAGAACTACGCGCCTACATTCTTGTCATAAAACATGTATGGAGTGTTTCCAACCCAGAATCGCAGGCCCCATACTGTTAATCAAAGGTGTACAGAGCAGTAAACACGCTTTCTCGTGTAATATACTGGTAGACATCTCAGTATTATTTTTAAGACGCCAAGTTTTAAAATAAAATTTCTCGAAGGCCTCTGACCAACTCCCTTTACAGCTTACAATTCCCTCCCTTGATGGCTTTCTCTTACCGTGAAATACGGGCCGTTATACCGCTACCACGAGGCCCAATTTCCTCGACCACCGCCCAAGCCAAGGAAAAGAAATTAATTAATGAATAAATAAATTAGCCTCCGGGAGTGATTGGGCCCCAGTGATGCTAGCAGTACACTCTGTTCGCCTCCATCTTCGTCCGTGCTTCCAACTTTATAAAAGGAAGAAATCCGTATTAAGTCTATCCAGTTATCTCTTACACTAGTTCCTTTTTCTCAGTGACAAATACAAACGAGACATCGATATAGCCAATTAGACTGACACGTACCTAAGTACAAACTGTACAAAAGGAAACGTTACATCAGCGTCATTGTACGGATTAAAACGTTGATTTCTAAGAGAATAAGAGAAGAAACTCATGGAACCCAGTCCTTTGGAAGCTGACAGTCGCTCAGCTGATAATGAATTAGCGCTTTGTGTTCAGAACAGCCCGTCAGTGAATCATGTTCCAAGTCAGACAAATCCAGTTCACATCCACATACAAAACGTGCCTTCAGATCCATTTTAAACAATACCCGAGACCCAGAAAAACAGGAAATCGGAGGCTAGAAAAGAATTATCATGAGGATCCAACTCTTCTGAGGTGTGAGGCTGTGCCGCGGGTTGAGGGGTTCCCAGCGTTGTGCAGAAACATCCAACGACTTTAAGAAGAATACCTTTTTTGACTGTGTGACCTTCGAATATAAAGGCACTACGCTCTTTCGAAACGTCGGAAACCGCTCACCCAACGACGCAGCGGCTAATCCCCCGATGACCTGAATTCTTAGAAACGCTGCTGTTAAGACCTTTATAGTTGGTAAGAACTGTCACAGTATGTGGGCCGGGTAGCTCAGTCGGTACAGCGACTGACTACCGGTTGGAGAGTCCGGGATCGAATCCCGGTGGGGACGAGACTTTCCGTCCGTCCAGACCGGCCCTGGGGCCCACCCAACCTCCTGTAAAATGGGTACCGGGTATTTCTAGGGGGTAAAGTGCGGCCGGGGCGTGCTGCTGACCACTCACCCCCTTCTAGTGCCGCTGTCATGAAAGAGTAGAGCTATACCTCTACCCACCCTCTGGGCCACACCGGGCCTGTAACGGGATCACTTTACCTTTTTTACTGCCACATTCTAAATTTAAAATGCCTACGATAAAAACACATTCAAAACAATTCATAACCAACAAATTAGCTGAAATCACTTGGCTAGAACGTGCAAAAAAGACGGACATATCAGGGCATTTCTTATAATCTCAAACAAAAGACGAAGACCCTAGAAGAGATGGTCAAATCAATTCTGAAAACGGCCCATAGAGTCGACACAGCTAAAGAACCCTAGGCAGTCAATGAATGTAAATATAGTAAAGTATAGTAAAGTAAAGCTGTTAGTGTCGAAGCCATGAAGACGTAAAGTACTTCATGCACTTGAGGGTTGTTTGACCGTGCCTCTTCCTCATGAAGTAATGTGAAATGTCAACTTGACGCAACAAGGTAATTTCGTTGATGTATTCTTAGCTCGACATGTTTCGGGTACATACGCCCATCACCAGGAGCTTTAGATGTTGAGTTGCAGCATTTGGTTTTCTGCACCGAGTTTTTGGAAGGGTGGTGGTCTTGAAAGCCGCTGCGTAGGTCGTGTGTACAGCAACATCCGCACCGTACACACGACCTACGCAGCGGCTCTCAAGACCACCACCCATCCAGAAACTCGGCGCAGAAAACCAAATGCTGCAACTCAACATCTAATGCTCCTGATGATGGGCGTATGTACCCGAAACATGTCGAGCTAAGAATTCATCAATAAAATTACCTTGTTGCATCAAGTTGTCATTTCACATTATTTCAAGCACGACTAACTAAACTAAACTCCGTGGCCTTAGTCCGCACGCGAACTATACCGACTGGCATAATTAATTGAAAATAAAGCGACAGCACTGACATTAACGGTACTCACGTTGTAAACATAAGTTTATGATTGTACTGCATACAGGTATGGTGGGCACACACGTGCACAGTTCTAACAGCTACAGTGAAGTCACATCTTCCCAAAACAAGCTACTTGAGTCCATATAGCAAAGCAATCCCTGTACAGGCCCTGATGGCTCCTGGAGGTTCAGACTTCCAGATTTCCAGTCCATCGGCACATTAAGGTGGTAAGGTTTTCAGCCCTACGCACCGGCCGCCTTTACCCCCAAGAGAGATTCCTGGCAGTCATTTTTGTTAGAGGCTTAGTCACCCCCCGGGCAATAGTGCGGACGGAAGGATTAACTCAATGGACATTTCTAATAACACCTTCGGGAATCGAACCCGTGATCTTCCGAATTGTAGCGAAATACTTGATTCTACATACGCTACTTAGTGTGTGTACGAGAGAGAGAGAGAGAGAGAGAGAGAGAGAGTGGGGTGTTTAACAATGGTGTCAACTGCTAAGATTATATGGCACCAGTTGTGGATGAATCAAATATAACAGTGGATAAGTGATGAAATGACAATGATTGGGGTTAACTGCGTGATCGAAAAAAAAAACAGCTGTTCGAGTGCCACTTTGTACGCCATACATCACACAAAAACTGTCCTGAGATCGTAGCCGGGCTTGCACCGGAATACGCCCGAGCTATGACACGGCCTTGTAATTAACCCTTAACCCGCTAACGTGGAAAATATGGTGAGCTCCTAATAATGCCAACAGATGTGATTTAACTCGGCGTTTAAAGGGTTAACGCAGTGTTTCCCAAACTCCTGTGCCCCTTTTGGCTTCGTAAAACAACCATGGATCCTCAACCGTGTTTGTTCACGTAAATATAGAGCGTCCGGATGATAGGTATCCAAAATTAAAAATTATATCTCAAAACTGATTTTAGATAGCTATGAATACATACCAGTAGCATACGTAACAATGCATTGCATAATTTGAACTTCATTAAACTGACCGTCGTTCGCTTCGTGGGTACAGGGGTTTCTTAATTAGATATTCCAACGGCCTTACGAAATAAACATATACTTACTTACTCACTCCATGGTGCAGCGTCTTTCTTGAGAAGCTAACTGGTTTGCAGCTAGTCAAGAAATTCCCCGCATTTCACGGAACCCGAAGGTTCATTACCACATTCACAAGCGTCCGCCACCTGTCTCTATCCTGGGCCAGTCCAATCCATTCCATATACCCACATCCCACCTCCTGGAGATCCATCCTAATATTATCCACCCACCTACGCCTAGGTCTCCCCAGTGGCCTCTTTCCCTCCGGTTTCCCCACCAAGACTCTATACAACCCCCTCTCCTCACTTATACGTGCCACATGCCCAGCCCATTTCATTCTTCTTGATTTTATCACCCGCACCATATTGGGTGAGGAGTACAAATCATTTAGCTCCTCGTTTTGCAATCTCCTCCATTCCCCCGTTACCTTGTCCCTCCTAGGTCCAAATATTCCCCTCAACACCATGTTCTCAAACACCCTCAGCTAGCCAGTTAAAAAGTTCCATTATTTTTAACAAAACATATTCATTTACTTATAAAAACTGGATCAAACTTTGGGAACCAGTGATTTAACGTGTCGAACATTTTCTTCTAATCTTTCTTAGTCTGACCGCTACATACCAACCCATTGTAGGTGTAGAGGGGTTATCGTTGTGCCTGATCACACTCACCTACACACACACACACACACACACACACACACAAACACACACACACACACACACACACACACACACACCCGTCGCAGAGACCTCTAACTGCACCCGGCGTGATTCGAACCTGCAATCTCAGCATACGAGCGGCCGCAGACCTTCGCCATAGACCGTGCGGCCACCGGGATCGTGTCGAATACCCAATCATGAAATATAATAATTAAAAACTTTGCCTCTGCCCCCCGCCCCCACAAAACCCCCCCACCCCCCCCCCCCACCCACACCCCAACCCCCCCCCCCACACCCCAAAA
>Ga0131853_10013250_pt1 | contig 15113 bp, 15 predicted proteins | sample TergutLab28metaG_FD_92764 | JGI IMG/M metagenome (GOLD analysis project Ga0131853, IMG submission 92764) | Labiotermes labralis P1 segment gut microbial communities from Petit-Saut dam, French Guiana - Lab288 P1 (version 2) (version 2) | ecosystem: Host-associated > Arthropoda: Insects >...
AAAAGTAATCGTTGAAACTTGCTATTTGACCGAAGATGAAAAAGTTAAGCTCTGCAAGGCGGTTACAGATGCGGGTGCGGACTATATAAAAACATCAACAGGCTTTGGCTCTGCCGGGGCGACGCTGGCTGATGTGAAGTTATTTGCGGAGCATATTGGTCCAAACGTAAAAATCAAAGCCGCAGGCGGAATTCGCTCACGCAAAGATATGGTCGCACTTTTAGAAGCGGGCTGTGACCGATTGGGTACCAGTTCCGCAGTAAAAATACTCACAGGAGAGAAAGCAATCGGGTACTAAAGACCGGATATTTTGTACACGACATACCGGAAGTCTATAATCCCGCCGCAATGCGGCGGTTTTAATAGAGAAATTGATAGGAGGAAATAACATGAAAAAAGTTTTAGCAATCGCACTTGCTCTTGTAATGGTTTTGGCTCTTGTTGCCTGCGGCAATGGTGAGGGAACAGCACCTGCGACACCACCGGCGGCACCGGCATACGGCGGAGCAGCGGCACAACCGGAAACACCACCGGCCGGCGGAGCAGCAGCGCAACCGCAACAGCAAACGCCACCCGCAGGCAGCGTTCCCCCTGCGGAAATTGCACCGGAAGATGCGGCAGAACTCCGCATAGCTCTGGTTGCACATGGTCCGGAGTCTATTCAGTTTGACGGTTCCTTTAACGAAGGCGCATGGACAGGCATACTTGAATTCCTCGGAACACACGGACTTGATCCGAACACACATGCTCGTTTTTTCCAAGCACATGCAGCAGACAACGAGGCTCGCGTTGATGTTATGATTGATGCAATCGACACTTGGGGCGCAGACATTCTGATACTGCCCGGCTTCCACTTTGCAGAATCTGTTTACACTGCGGCAAATCTGTACACAGAGACTATGTTTGTGGTGCTTGACACAAGAACCGATCCGGGCCCGACACCGGCAAATGTAGTAACTATTCTCTATGCAGAAGAACAATCCGGCTTCTTGGCAGGATATGCTGTTGTAATGGAAGGTTACAGACAATTAGGCTTTATGGGCGGAATCGCAGTACCGGCAGTTGTACGTTTCGGTCACGGTTTCCTTGAAGGTGCAGAATATGCGGCGCAATCATTAGGTCTTGCACCCGGAGATGTTACAATTAACTATCACTACATCGGCGGATTTGCACCTAATCCTGCGGTAACAACAATGGCAGGCTCATGGTTTGCTGCCGGAACAGAAGTTATCTTTGCAGCGGCAGGCGGTGCAGGTTTCTCTGTAATTGCGGCGGCAGAAGATGCAGGAGCTTGGGTAGTCGGTGTTGACGTTGACCAATCCGGCGCTTCAGACGTGGTAATAACATCAGCTATGAAAGCACTTGCCGTATCAGTAAATGACATGCTCAACGATTATGTTGGCGGCGGATTCCGCGGCGGCAGTGATCTTTTGTTTGACGCGTCTCTTAATGGTGTAGCTCTTCCGATGGCAAACTCAAGGTTCAGCACATTTACACAAGCACAGTATGATGCGATATACGCACAACTGGCAAGCGGAGCAATAAGCGTAACAACAACAGTAACTCCAACTGTTGCAGAAGCAAATCTAAACCTTAACCTTGTTACACTTAACGAAATTTCCTAACTAGCATATGGGTGGGAAGCTGTCTAAAGATAGCTTCCCACCTCTGAAATTCCCTTGAAATTCCCTAAAAAAGCTTTGAAGTATGAGGCCTGATGTTTTATGTATATTATTGAAATGCGGAATATCACAAAAGAATTTCCCGGAATTATCGCAAATGATGACATAACTCTGCAACTTAAAAAAGGCGAAATCCATGCACTTCTGGGGGAAAACGGCGCAGGCAAATCAACTCTCATGAGTGTTCTGTTTGGGCTTTATTCACCTGAGTGCGGTGAGATATATAAAAATGAAGAAAAAATAAATATAACGGGACCAAATGATGCAACCAAGTATGGCATTGGTATGGTGCATCAGCATTTTAAGCTTGTTCATAATTTCACAGTGCTTGAAAATATAGTGCTGGGAGTAGAAGATACAAAAAGAGGCGTTTTGCGCATGGATGAGGCTCGAAAGCGTATTGTAGAGCTCTCTAAGCGTTACGGGCTTGCTGTTGACCCGGATGCGTATATTTCGGATATTACCGTCGGTATGCAACAGCGTGTAGAGATTTTGAAAATGCTTTATAGGGAAAATGAAATCCTTATTTTTGACGAGCCGACGGCAGTTCTTACGCCACAGGAAATAGATGAGCTGATGAATGTTATGAAAGAGCTTATCGCCGAAGATAAATCAATATTATTTATAACTCATAAACTCGATGAGATTAAAAAAGTAGCTGATCGTTGCACTGTTTTGCGTAAGGGTAAACTGGTTGGAACGGTAGGTGTTGAATCTACCGATGTTGAGACTTTGTCGGAAATGATGGTTGGTCGAAAAGTTAGCCGTATGGTTGAGAAACCGGAAGCCAAAATAGGCGAAGTGGTACTGAAGGTGAGAAACCTGGCGGTTAAGAGTAAGGTTCATCAAAAAACGGTTGTAAGTAATGTTTCGTTTGATGTTAGGGCAGGTGAGATAGTCTGTATTGCCGGGATAGATGGCAATGGGCAATCAGAACTGGTGTATGCCATAACAGGCATACAACCACCTGATAGCGGAACTGTTGCTGTTGCCGGGCAGAATATCGAAAACGCTCCTATTAGAAAGCGTAGTGAGATTGGAATAGCGCATATTCCTGAGGATAGGCATCGTCATGGTCTTGTGCTCGACTACAATCTTGCATATAACCTAATAATGGAAAAATATTACAAGCCACAGTTTCAAAAGAGTGGTTTTTTGCGATTTAATGAGATATATCAGTTTAGCGATATGCTGATTGAAAAATATGATATCCGCAGTGGAGAAGGCGCTTATACACCTACTCGAAGCATGTCGGGCGGTAATCAGCAAAAGGCGATAGTTGCTCGTGAAATTGACCAAGACCCAAAGCTTTTGGTGGCTGTGCAACCAACACGCGGCTTGGATGTCGGAGCGATTGAATACATTCACAGTCAAATCGTTAAGGTACGTGAGGACGGGGCGGGAGTGCTTTTGGTATCGCTGGAGCTTGATGAAGTAATGAATGTCAGTGACCGCATACTTGTTATGTTTGAAGGTGAAATTGTTGCTGATGTTGACCCTAAGCAGGTAACATTTGCAGAGCTGGGACTATATATGTCGGGTGCTAAAAGAAATGAGGTGGTTGTGTGAAACGTACAGGTATACTGAGCATTTTATCTACCCTCATTGTTATACTCGCCGGTCTTGCAATAGGTCTTATTGTTCTGGTGGTCAGTGATGCTGAGCAAGCATTTCCTGCTTTTTGGACTATGATTTCATTTGGTGCCAGAAATATGCGCAATGTCGGAGATGTGCTTTTAGGAGCAACGCCGATAATACTAACAGGTTTGTCGGTAACTTTTGCATTCAAAACAGGTTTATTTAATATAGGTGCTGCAGGTCAGTTTGCGTTCGGCGGTTTTGTAGCTATCTATATCGGGGTAGAATTTATATTCTTGCCTCCGGCTATTCGCATTATTTGCTCAATATTGGCAGCGGCAGTAGCGGGCGGTCTTTGGGGAGCTATACCGGGACTTCTGAAAGCGTATCGCAATGTACATGAGGTTATAACTTCTATAATGACAAACTACATTAGTATGTACTTGCTCAGCTACATAATACGCAATACCATTTTTGATATCGGACGAACCACTACTCTACGTCTGCCTGCGGAATCTGATTTGCCTACGCTGGGATTTGAGAACATATTCAGAGAAGCTGTAGGCACGGGTTTTAGATCGTCATCTGTAAACATAGGTATACTCATTGCGATTGTGATTGCGATTTTGGTTTATATAATACTGGACAAGACGACATTTGGATATGAACTAAAAGCTTGCGGTTACAACAAAGATGCGGCGAAATATGCGGGAATTAATGAAAACAGAAATGTTGTGAGCTCCATGGTAATTTGCGGAGCGATTGCCGGAATCGGGGGAGCACTTAACTTTATGAATGGCACGGGGTTGTCAATGAGTGCTATGCCGGTGCTTGCTATGGAGGGCTTTACAGGAATTGCCGTTGCGTTTTTGGGGCTTACCAATCCAATAGGAGCTATATTCTCCGGGGTGTTTGTCTCATATCTGTTCCTTGGAGGGGCACGTATGCAACCATTTGGCTTCTCGCTAGAGCTTGTGGATATAGTCATTGCTGTGATAATTTACTTCTGTGCATTCGTGCTTTTAGTTAAAGATAATCTTAGCAAATTGTTTTTCAAAAGAAAGGAGTAGGACGTAATGAACATGTTTTATTTTATAATGCAATCGTCGATGTTTTTTATGATCCCTCTCTTGATAGTTGCATTGGGCGGGATGTTCTCGGAACGCTCGGGTATTGTCAATATTGCCCTCGAGGGGAAAATGGTAATGGGCGCATTTACCGGAGTGCTGTTTATTAATGCTTTTCAAAATCCGGATCCGGCGGTGACAGACCATGGGATATTGCTTGCGGCACTGGTAGTGGCTATGTTAACCGGAATAGCAATGGCGTTTTTACACGCTTTTGCGTCGATTAACTTAAATGCAAATCAAATTATAAGCGGTACTGCCATCAATATGTTTGCGCCTGCTTTTGCGGTTTATGTTGCTATATTCTATCTTCATGAGCAACATGTTCCATTCCTCAATCAGTTTAGGATTGCAAGCGTACCGCTGTTAGGAAGCATACCGGTTCTCGGACCCATACTCTTCCAAAACACCTATATAACTACGTATTTGGGCTTTCTGATTTTTGGTGTTTCGGCATTTGTCCTATATAAAACGAAATTTGGACTAAGGCTCAGAGCTTGCGGCGAACACCCACAGGCGGCAGATTCTGTTGGAGTCAGTGTTGTTAAAATACGCTATGCAGGGGTGCTGATTTCCGGTGCGCTTGCGGGGATGGGTGGTCTTATTTGGATTATACCTATTTCAACAAGATTTGGCGGCTCGGTTGCCGGTTATGGTTTTCTTGCGCTTGCGGTGCTGATATTCGGAGCGTGGAAACCCAAGAGAATATTGTTTGCGGCTTTTTTCTTCGGGATTTTACAGACCATTGCAAACAGCTTTACGGGAATACCATTTTTGCTTAACTTGGGAATTCCGGCGGCCTTTTACAATATGGTGCCATATGTGGCGACCTTGGTTTTACTTGCCTTTACTTCAAAGAATACCCAAGCGCCCAGGGCGGTGGGTCAGCCGTATGATAAGGGCAAGAGGTAAGAGAAAAATTTTGTTTAATAAAAAAATATTTATATTAGGTTTTGTTATATAGTGTGCGGCGGTTCTCTATTTACTAATTTATGGGGGAGATATTATGTTTCAGGATTTAGGGGTATTTACTATCGCAGTTATCTTTGTGGCAATCAATGGACTTACGATGCTTGCGTGGGCGGCAGCGCAGGGATATAAGATGAAACCAACGGCGTTTGCATTTATAGTTGGTGCGATAGGAAATTTGCTGACAGGCTCAATAACGCCAATATCGGGACAATCTTCAATTTTGACAGTTTCTCATCATATTAAAGATGTTAACGCCAGAATTGCGGCTCTGCTTATTGCGGTTATTGTAATGGTTCCGCTTGGGCTAAGCGGTGCAGTGACAAGAATAGCCGCTTATGCCGGGGCTCCCGTAGTTAATGGGATGATGGCAGGCGTTGGCTTGATGGTAGCAGGGATTAGTTTTGACATGCTAAAACAGGCAAAGCGTACGGGTATTATTTCATTTGTCAGTGCTCTTGCAACTTTTGCTTTGTTTCCTGCGAGATATAACCCACATCAGCTCGTCTATGTTATTGCAATCTCTGTAACACTTGCTACGCTTGACTTTGCGTTATTACAAAAAGACCCTGTGACAGGGAAGAGAGGGCGCAGGATTGATATAGCTAAAATGGCGGCAGACAGCGGATACACAGGTGATTTGAGTCAAAACGATAATCCAAGATTTTGGACAAAAGAATATTGGTCTGATTTCAAAATCATGAAACCGAAATTTGGGATTATGGCAATCTACTTTGCCCTTGCGTTTATATCATTAAACATCGGCACAAATATTGCGTTTGGGAATATTACAGCGGGTATGGCAGGTATGACTGATGGTGTGCCTAACTATGTTCAAAACATGGATCATCTGACGGTTATTAATAGTCTTGCTGATATCCCGGCAGTTATTTTTGGAGGAGCTCCGGTTGGGGCAATCATTTCAGCGACAGCTGCGTCACCTTGGCCTATTATGGCAGGGGTTGTAATGATGCTACTTTGTGCGTTGCTTTTGCTTCTTGGTCTTATGACAAAGGCTGTTAAGTTTATTCCTGTACAAGCAATTGCGGGCTTTCTGTTTATAATCGGTTTCTTTTCAACTTTCCGTCCGAATCTGGTCAATGCTTTTATTGGCAGGCCGTGGACTCCGGCAGATGCGGTGGCAACTTTTGAAATCGGAAATGCTACGCAGGCTGCAACTGCTCTGGCACTTACGGCGCTTACAAAAAATCCGTTTATAGGTCTTGTGGGCGGAGTTTTGGTTCGTTATATCGGCGGTTGGTTTGGTTTGCCTTTGTAATTGATACGGCAATAATTTTAAGAAAAATACTCCGGCGACCTGTGTTGGTTGCCGGAGTGTTTTTGCAGATAAATTAAATTTTGAATATTTTAGTGGAAGATGCGAAAAGCATTAGAGAATATGGCGGCCACCACGCCGGCAAAGGCTATGGAGAAAATGATGCCAAGAGCGATTGAGATTGCTATTACGATTAAAATTGCCTTAAAGTAGTTTGATTTGCTTGGATTTGTGTTTCCGCCGAATGCCCATACAAAAATTAAAACGATATTTACTATTGGTATAAGCATTAGGAGCATTGCCACAATCCATTCTCCCACTGAGACAGGAGGATGCAAAGCCGATAGTGGCTGATGGGTGTATATTGGTTGGTCTTGCGAGTGTTGCGGAGGAGGCGGTGGTGGAGGCGGGGGAGGTTGTGAAGGAGCTTGTTCATGAGATGGTGATCCTGTGTCCATGCCTTCATTATCTTCGTTAATCATTATAAAGTCCTCCTTATTTTATATATGTGCTACAATTCTATTGTAGCGGTTTTGTGCATATTGTCAAGTGTTTTAAGGAATAGTATATACAAATGCAATAAAATGAATATAGGCGGTGACAATATTAGGAATATGTTGTACAATGATTGAGAAATACAATAGGAGGTGCGCACTTAGTGAGAACGGTAGCAATTGAAAAACTTGTTTCTTTGATGAAAAAAGAGGGTATGGACGCTGTTTTGGTCAGTCCGTCTGAGGAACTGAAATTCCTTATCGGGTTTTCTCCGATGATGTGTGAGCGGTTTCAAGGTCTGTTCATTAAAAGTGACGGTAGTTTATTTTATCTTTGCAATAGCATATACACAGGTGAACTTGAGCTTGTACTTACAAATCATAGAATTTTGACTTGGTATGACAGGGATTTTATGGATGAGGCGGTTGACAGACTTTTGCGTGAAGAGGGGCTTGTGGGTAAAAAGATTGGTGTCAACTCGACAGCACCGGGCTTTTGTCTTGCAGATATTGCGAAGAAATCCGATATTACTTTTGTAAATGCAAGACCTATTCTTGAGGAGATGCGTATAATCAAGAGTGCTGAGGAGCTTGAGAACTTGAGGATTTCTGCGTCAATAACCGATAAGGTTTTTAGTGATGTGATTAAGTTTATAAAGCCGGGCATGAAGGAGTTTGATGTAAAGAATTTCTTGTTAACTGAAATGGTAAAGCATGGCGGTACAAAGCCATGGGCGCTTTTGGCTTCGGGGGTTAATTCCAGCTATCCGCATTATCAAGGCAGTGGGCGTACAATTGAGACGCAAGATGTGGTTTTGCTTGATTTTGGTTGTGCGTATAATGATATGTGCTCAGATATGTCACGCATGATTTTTGTAGGTGGAGTGACTGACGAGCAAAGAAAGATCTATGAGATTTGCAGAGCGTCTACGGAAGCGGGAGAGGCGGCTTGTGTTGAGGGTGCATTTATTCCTGATATTGATATAATTTCCAGGGCTGTAATTGAAAAAGCGGGATATGGAGAGTTTTTTACTACTCGTTTGGGTCATGGAATAGGGTTTATGGGGCATGAGGCTCCTGATATAAAGCTCAGCAATCCGAGAAAGCTTGAAAAGGGTATGTCCTTTACAATTGAGCCGGGTATAAATCTTCCCGGTAAGTTTGGTATGCGGGTTGAAGATGTTGTTGCGATTACTGAAAATGGCACTGAGATTCTCAACAAGTCAACGCATGATTTGATTATTGTTTAGTTGATTTAGCTGATTTTCAATCGAATAGCAGATTAGATACAACCGCTTTATTTTAGTTTCGCTTGGGAAACTAAAATAAAGCGGTTGTAGAGTTGTGGTGGTTATTTATTTTTGCGCAAGAGAGGTGTGATAACTAACTGTAGACTTCTTTTCGATGCCCTACTTCAAGTGCCAGTATAATAAATTTATCATCTTGAATCTGCACAATTACACGATAATCACCAATTCTGTATCGCCAACTGCCTGATTTGTCACCTTTGAGTGATTTTCCTTTTTCTCTGGGATTTTCCGAGCGTTCTACATTTTTTACCAACCATTTAGATATTAGTATCTGTGTGTTTCTGTCAAGTTTTGCAAGTTGCTTTTTGTATCGCTCTGTTGGTTCAAGAATATACTTCATCAGCTATTCCCAACTCTCTCATAAAATCTTGATAAGATGTTGGCTTTCCACCTTTAGCTATAAAGTCTTCATGTTCTGCAATTGCCAAGTCGGCGACCTTAGTGTCGTATTCATCTTCAAGTGCTGTAATGACCTTGCTACGTACTAGTTCTGACAAAGTTTTACCTTCAAATGCCGCCATAGCCTGCATAAAAGATTTTTCCTGCTCAGATAGTTTTAATGAAATTACAGCCATTATATTCGCCACCTTTCAACTGGTATTACCATTGTATTACCGGTTAGGGTGGTTTGTCAAGGGTTTTTAATGGGTTTCTACAAATCTTGATTGCACACATCGGTGATTTCTAACTCAGATGCGAGTTTTAATGCACTTTCGAGTGACATTCCGCTTTATTCGCTTAAAATGTGACCTTCGGAGAAATAGAATGCTATGTTGTTTGCGTGGTCTGCACATCGTTCTAAATTTGTTATCATGTTGACAAATATTACACCGCCACGAGGGTCAAAGTTTTCGCTTTTGAGACGCTGAATGTGATTTTCTGTGTACTCCTTGGACAGCCTATCAATAACCTTCTCTAAATCATAGACACGTTTAACACGTTCTTGGGAATGGTCTTCAAACAGTGCCATAGTTTCGGAGACGATTTCAGCAACCATGTGGCTAAGTGATTGAAGCTCATCAAGGGCGGTCCGAGATAAGCGCATTTCATGATCCTTGTTATATAGATTAAATTCTGCAATGTTTTCTGCGTGATCGCCAATACGCTCTATGTCGGTGGCGATATACATAAGGGCACTGAGAGTTTTCATTTCTGCGCCGGACTTGACATCTTGCATTTCGCTAATAAGAGATGTTATTTGCAGGCCTAAAAAGTTTATAGTTGATTCGGTTTCGAACACTTGGGAAGCCTTTTTCTCGTCTCCTGTGTATAGCCAGTCCAGAGCCAGCTGAAAGTTATCACTTGCCATATGACCCATTCTGGTAAGCTCCTTAAAAGACTGCTCAATGACCATGCTGTGTGACCTGTCTTCGACATTTTTAATATAGAGTAGTTGTTTTGAATCCGAAGCTATGCGTTTTGGCATTATTATATACATCAGCTTTGCGAGAAGGCCAACAAATGGTAAAAACAGCAGTGTCAAGGCACCTTTGAATAGGGTATAAAACATTGCAATCTGGCGTGCAATGTCGTGCCAGGTGTTTTGAATCCATAATAAAATGCCGGGGAAAAAATGAATGAGCAATCCGACTATTATGCAACCAATACAGACATAGAGCGTGTTTGCGATAGCCAAACGTTTACTCTCACGTCTGCCGGCAAGAGAGGCGATTAGTGCGGTAACGGTTGTTCCAATACTGATTCCCATAATTAAATATGCCGCTGTAGTAAAGCTAAGGTCAACGCCTCCACGGAAAAGTGCAATTAATATGCCCGTTGCGGCAGTTGAGCTTTGGATAATGGCGGTAAAAATAAAGCCTGAGAGTATTGCAAGAAATGGATTTTCAAAAGTTGTTAAGATAGCTTCAAAACCGGGGAGTTTTGCGAAGGTATTGAGAGGCCCACCCATGACTGATAGGCCGAAAAACAAAATCCCGATTCCCAGAACAATATAGCCCAGATGTTTCAGAGTCTTTTTCTTTACAAATAAATACAGTACCAAGCCGATGAAAATGAAAAGTGGTGCAACAGTGCCAATTCTAAATGCAAAAATATGTGCAGTGAAGGTTGTGCCGATGTGTGCACCCATTATTATGCTGATAGCTTGTGCCAAAGACATCAGACCGGCATTTATAAAGCCGACTGCCATGACAGAAGTGGCTGTAGAGCTTTGGATGATTATAGTTACAATGGCGCCGGTTGCTATTCCTAAAAATCTGTTTTTGGTGGTACTTTCTACGATTGTGCGCATGCGATTTCCGGCAATCATTTCTAAGCCATCGGCCATCATTTTCATCCCAAATAAAAATAAGCCGAGGCCTCCAATAATCAAGAATATGTAACTAATGAGATCTGACGTAGGCAAAACCTAAACCTCCTTCTGCACTTGCTTTGTACAGGTTGTACATTTAGGTGCTGGATTTTCAGTATAATTTATTAATTATAACTGGTAGAAGAGGAAGTGTCAATGTTGATTTTTTTGGAAAACTCAAAGTTTGTATGATTGTTAATGATAGGTGACACACTCCTCGAAAAAATAAAAAGCAAGAAAAAGAAAATGGTCACAAAACCGCCGAATTACTGCAACCGGGCGGTTTTGTTTTTGGCGGAAGAGGTGGGATTCGAACCCACGGTACCTTGCGGTACACCGCATTTCGAGTGCGGCTCGTTATGACCACTTCGATACTCTTCCATATTATTTTTCGTGGGCTATTGTGTAAAACAAAATACACGATTATAATAGCTTTGTCAATATTTTGCCATGGGGGGTGACTCAAATAAGCGGACTGCTTAGAGAAGTAAATATAAAAGATGGTATGCCTATTGTTAATGACGCTATCAAGAGGGTTACATATAATATAAAAAATGCTGGGACTATGGGCGTTTCTGCAATAAAGCTCATTCATGGATATGGCTCAACGGGTAAAGGCGGCGGTATTCGCACGGAGACTCGTAAATATTTGGAAAGACTTAAAAGCCGCAGAGAAATAAAGGATTTTGTAATCGGTGAGAAGTTTTCGATTTTTGATGAGGGAACTCGAAAAGCTTTTCTCGTATGTGATGCCTTGCGCAAGGATAGTGACCTTGAAAGGCATAATAATGGAATTACTATTGTTATTTTGTGATATTGGGAGTATGATGATGGGGGAATTCAGTTCCTCCTCATTATTTATGTCCTGCGGAAAGGAATGACATTGCTTATGAACATTATTGTGGCGGTGAACAGTGACTGGGGAATAGGTTTTGAAGGTAAGCAGAGTGTTGTTTTGAGTGAAGATAGGCGTTTTTTTAGAGATAAAACAATCGGGGGCGTGATTATTGCCGGGCGAAAGACTTTTGAAGATTTTCCCGGTCCGCTTCCAAAAAGAAAAAACATCTTGCTGACGAGAGAAAAGCTTAAAAAAATTGACGGAGTAACAATTGTGCACTCTATCCAAGAGGTATTTGACGAAACTGAAAATGAGAATCCAAGCAAGGTTTTTGTTGTCGGCGGGGGAGAGATTTACAGGCAGTTTCTGCCTTACTGTACAAAAGCTTATGTGACGAAATTGGAAGCGGAGTCTAAGTCGGATACATATTTTGAAAATTTGGATGAACTCGAAAGTTGGTCGCTTGACGAGAATATGAGGTCTGGCGAATCAGATGGCGTGAAGTATGTGATTGCAGTGTATACAAACAATAATACACTCGAAACACTTGAAAGGGATGATTATAATAATGCATGAACTATTAGTAAAGGGTAACACACTTCCGGAAGCATATCATAATGCTTTGCTGGCACTTTATGAAAATAATAATGAGGTGCCTTGTCCGGATTATAGCACGAATCAAAAGGAAGCTTCGGTGACCTTTGTTGCAGAAAATCCCCTGGAAGAGCCCATGATAAGCAAGATGTTTATTGGAGACCCGCGTTCGCTTGAGCAGTACACACAGGAGATGCTTGATGGGATTTTGGATTTTGAAGTTGAGCGAGGCAATTGGGAATACACTTATCATCAGCGCATGGAGAAGCAAATTCCGTGGATTATAGGCGAGCTGAAACGAAATCCGGACTCGAGGAGAGCTGTGGCGGTAATCCGTAGTGAAAGCGACTTAAATACGGATTCGCCTGCATGCCTGCAGATTTTGCAGTTTATTATACGCGGAGAGAAGCTTCATTGCAAGGTTCTTTTCCGCTCAAATGATGCGACTAAGGCGAGTTTTATGAATGCTTTTGCGCTTGTTATGCTTCAAAAGCGCATTGCGGAGGCAGTTGGCCTTGAGGTTGGAAGTTACACCCATCGTGCAAATAGCTATCATGTGTATGAGCGGGATTATGATATGTTTGAAGGTTACATAAAGCGCATAAAGAGCGGGGGCGAGCTTGCTTATTATTATGACGGTGACTGGGATGAGCAAATGGAAGAAGCAAGGCCGGATATTGCGCAGATGGTTGAGGAACTAAAGTCGAGGTAAGAGGTAAATTATGGAATTAAAATTTAGTGTCCCATGTTTGTTTGGGCTTGAAGGGCTTTGTGCAGATGAGCTTAGACGTTTGGATATGAAAGATGTTCATGCGGAAAATGGGCGTGTGCTTTTTTCCGGGTCTGAGGCGGATATTGCTAAGGCGAATATAAATCTTAGGACAGGGGAGAGAGTTCTCATTGTTGCGGGTGAGACGAGAGCAAATACTTTTGATATGCTCTTTGAGGGTGTTTTGGCAATGACTTGGGAAAACTTTATCCCTATTGATGGGGAATTTCCGGTTAAGGGACATTCTCTGAGTTCTCAGCTTCATTCAATACCTGATTGTCAAAAGATTGTCAAAAAGGCTATTGTAGAGAGGCTTAAAAGAAAGTATAAGGTTGAGTGGCTAAAGGAAACAGGCGCAAAGTATCAAGTTCAGTTTGCCATTATGAATGATGTTGCTACACTTAGTATTGATACATCCGGAACAGGATTGCATAAAAGGGGCTACAGGCCGCAGGGAAATGCTGCGCCTCTGAGGGAGACTCTGGCGGCTGCAATTGTTAAGTTATCGAGGTATAGAGGGCGTGAGCCTGTGTGCGATCCTTTTTGCGGTTCTGGTACAATTCCGATTGAAGCGGCGCTTGCGGCTATTAACCGTGCGCCGGGCATAAACCGAAGTTTTGCCGCTCAAAAATGGGTTTGGTCTAAGGAGAAAACATGGGAAGATGCAAGAGCGGAGGCCAAGTCACGTGAGTATACCGGGAAGTATGATATTTGGGGCGGAGATATTGACCCAAAAAGCATTGCGGCGGCAACAGAAAATGCAAAAAGAGCGGGCGTTTCAGAGCATGTTCGATTTGAGGTCGCAGAGGCCGCAGATTTTCACAGGGATATTCCAAATGGTATAATTATGACCAATCCGCCATATGGGGAGCGAGTGATGCTGCAGAGAGAAGCAGAGGAGATTTATCGAAAGTTCGGCATAGCTACCAGAAAGCTTGATGATTGGAAGATGTATATTTTGTCATCACACACGGAGTTTGAGCGTACTTTTGGAAAGAAGGCTGTGAAGAAGCGTAAGCTTTATAATGGTATGATAAAGTGCGATTTGTTCATGTATTATTAGTGATTTAATGGTCTGCAAAACCTAAATATTTAGAGAAGAGAATATAATTTGAAGCATTTGTTCATAGTAAACCCTGTTGCCGGGGGTAAGAAAAGCTGTTTTGAAGATACGAAAAGAAAAATAGAAGCTGTTTCGCAATCAATTAAAGAGGCTGTTGAGATTTATATAACAAAGGGTCCGCAGGATGCTACGAGGAAGATTTTAGAATATCCGCACGATGGTGAGTTGCTTCGAGTTTATGCTTGCGGCGGAGATGGTACGCTAAATGAGTGTGCAAATGGGGCGGTAGGCAGAGACAATATTGCTATAACTCAATATGCGTGCGGTACAAGCAATGATTTTATCAGAACTTTTGGGCAGGAAAATGTTTTCAAGTTTAAGGATTTGAGTGAGCTTATAAATGGAGCTGTACGGCCTGTTGACCTTATAGATTGCAATGGCAGATATGGTATCAACATTTGTTCGGTCGGGGTTGATGCAAGGGTTGGCAGAGATGTACACAAATACAGCAGTATTCCGATAATCGGAGGTTCTACAGGGTATGTAGTGGCGCTTTTGGCAAATGTTATAAAAGGGGTTACGCAGAGGCTTAGAATAAAAAGCGGCGGAGAGAGTGAAGAAAAGGTAATCACGCTTGTTTGTGCTTGTAATGGGCGGTTTTATGGCGGTGGTTTTAATCCTGTGCCTGACGCTTTGCCGGACGATGGGATTCTTGATTATCTTATTGTAAGTGGGGTTTCAAGGCTCAAAGTTGCAAAGATTGTTGGGAAGTATGCAAAGGGGCTTTATAGTGAGTTTCCCAAGCTTATTGAGCATATAAGGGGTGAGAGTTTAGAGCTTTCTGCGGATAGTGAGTTTGTTGTAAACATTGATGGTGAGATAATTTATACTGATAGTATTTGCTTTAGAGTGATGCCGAAAGGTGTAAATTTTATTTTCCCTGCGGGAGTGTAGAGGATAGCGCGGACATTAACTTTTTGTGAACAAAGGTAAAAATGTAGATAAATGGCGAAAATTGTAGAATCATAGAGAAACTGGGAGATATAATTTGATAACTTCGGAATATCGATGAATTTCTGGCAATTATAACGGATTTACATGT
>Ga0131853_10013251_pt1 | contig 15113 bp, 8 predicted proteins | sample TergutLab28metaG_FD_92764 | JGI IMG/M metagenome (GOLD analysis project Ga0131853, IMG submission 92764) | Labiotermes labralis P1 segment gut microbial communities from Petit-Saut dam, French Guiana - Lab288 P1 (version 2) (version 2) | ecosystem: Host-associated > Arthropoda: Insects >...
TAATCCTCCCTTGGCGACCCGGCTGCCTTTTTGATACCCAAAGGTTACATTACACCCAGTCCCAGCAATCCCCTTCCCCCCCCCCCCCCCTTTTTTTTTAGCTTTTCTGGTTTTTGCCTGGTAAAGTTGGTCTCCTTCTGAGGCCACAAGCCCCTGACTGTCTTTTTCTTCTGCAGGTTTGATAGTAGTGTTAGTTCCCCCCAGTAGTATTCCAGAACTCTTGGCTCACTGGAAATCACCTTTGATGTTTTTATCAGGAGGTTTTTTACAATTGTGAATCCTTGTTCTTGATTAGTCCCCCAGTATCCATAGGTTTGCTGGTAATGCCAGAACCAAGCCTCATTGTTGAATACATTTTTTTACTTTGTGAATACCTCCTTGTTAAATGGATGCACTTATTTTCCAAAAATCTAGGAGCCAACTCAAAGTTATAGGTGCAGGAAAGATGGCATGAAGCAAGTTCCATACTGAAGACCCACAAATATCAGGTTGGACCATACAAAATGTAGTTGGCCAGGTGATCTTGGGTCCAGAATTTTTGAACCCCCTGCTCCAGTAGAAAGTCTACAATTACTAAGACCTTTCTGCTACTGTTCCTCCCCATTGTAATGTCCAATGAATAATGAGGATTTAATGCCACCATCTGCAGAGCTCCATACAGAAAGCATAATTACAAGTGGTGCCCCAGAAGGAAGTCTGTGTATGCCTGTTGTGCTTTAAATGGTGACTTTAGGAAATTTGTGACAAATGTTTCTGACACTTAGTACCATAACCACAGTTTGCATATGATGCAGACAAATATGCATGTTGGACAGTGTATCAGACCGTATTCACTCATTATGACAACCACTGCTTGACATGCATTTTAACACTATTGCAGTCTTTTCCTTCTAATTAGGAAGCTAAAGTAAATTTGGATGCCTTCTCATGTAAATGCTTGTCTTCTCAGTAGCACACACTGATAATGCTTGGCCTGAGTTGTAACTTCATATTGGGATTAATTGGTTTTACTCACCTGAAGGCAGGTTGTCATTGGCCAGTAATTAAGCATTGACAGAAGTGTGTACCTTTACATCAGAACACACTCTTTGTGTTTACAGTACTGACATTAAATGGCCCTAATGAGATTGCATTGTTTTGTGTTCTAATAACTTGACAGAAATTATGAAAACATCAGGCACACCTGTTGCATTAGGCAGATCAAGAACCATAAGTTTTAGTATATGTTACTCATGGTCTTAATTTTTTCAGCCTGTATAGCTTATTTTATTTTATTGCCACATGTGAGTAATATATAATATGCAGGGTGATACAGAAAGAGTCTGGTACGCCAGGGGCACACAAATTGTCCAGAAATTTAGGAACCACCTCAGAATTCTAAGTGCCAGAAGCATGATATATGCAGGTTCCACACTGAGAATTCATAAATATTAGGCACCACAGTACATTATCATTAACATTATCATCATTTACTGACATGCTATTTACAGATAATACCAGGGTTTTAATAACTGATAAAAATTATGTGATTTTAAACAGAAAATAAACCTTACTTTTTCTTCAATTAGTCAATTGTTTGATGCGAGTCAGTTAGTTTTAAATATTATGACAACAAACATAGTCAAATTCACACCTGTAAACTCTGCTTATTCACATTTGGTAATTCAGTATAAATATACAACTGTAGAGGAAGCAGCAAGTACAAAACTTTTGGGTTTATGTGTTGATAATCACATGAATTGGAAATAACAGATGCTTCCAAAATTGATTGCTGCTTGTTTGGTAACTAGGAAATAGTTTCCTGTTCTAAATTCGTTTAATTTACAAATTGCATATGCTGCTTACTTCCAGTCAGTTATTAAATATGGAATCTTTTTGGGGGTAAATTCATGTAATGCATGTGAAGTTTTTAAATTACAAAAGAAGGCTATAAGAATTATGTCTGGAGTAGAAGCTAGGAGATCTTATGGGGGATTATTTGAAAAATTGGATGTCTTGCCTGTGCCGTGTCAGTTTATATTGTCACTTAATGTTCTTTATAGTAGATAGAATAATTTTTACACACATTTGAACCTACACAGATTAAATACAAGAAACAAGAATAAATTTTACGTTCCTACTGCAAATCTTTCTACTTTACAAACAGGAGTTACTTACTCAGGAATTAGGATATTTAATAGATTGCCCAGTAATATTCAGAATCTCAGGAATGGTAGTGTGTGTTATAAGAATAAACTTCGTAACTATCTTATTATTAATTTGTTTTATTCAATTACAAAATATTTAGAACCTAGTACACACTAAGTGACTTAGTAATTTTTAGTTGTCTTTGAATCATTATTATATTCCTGTAGTATTCTGTAATTAGTAATGTTTATCATACTTCTACTATAGAAATTGTAAGTTTTAAATTAGTTGTTACGTAATCATCTAGTGTTTGTGCTGTGTGTTGTCTGAAAGTGACTTGCTTCATGACAGAATTATTGGACTTTGGAAATGTATAGGTATGTATGTATGTACAAGTGTGACCTGCTGCCGGGTATTTATTTTGAGTAAAAGAGAGTCCTATTAATGGAGGTGAAATTTGGAAAGTTGAAGGCCATGTGGCAGTTAGAAATTAGGATAAAGACATTCAATGAATCAGGTTTTAATAAAAAGTACTAAGTGTTATTTAATAGTGAAACACGTTACAAAGACTACTAAAATGGTCTGCTTGCAACTTGAATGCACATTTTGATACAGCATTGCTGTAACTCAAGTATGTGGAGTTGTTTTGAACATCATCTGCAACATCCATAACTGTTTGAAAGAGGGCATTGCTTTTACTGGTTCTTGTGCATAATCTAGCGTATTCATTTGCCACCAAAGATAATACTTTAATGGCTTTACACAAGGGGATCTTCCATATATTTCTGGCCAGGAATGTGGTCTGTGATATAGGGACTTGTATATTTGCAATAGAGATAATCCAACCCCTATCATAGAAAAGGAGGGGGATTCATATATATATATATATATATATATATATATATATATATATATATATATACACATACACACACACACACACACACACACACACATATATACACATACATCATATATACACACTTGTGTTACTAAGGAAACATCCTTGAAGAGGGGTGGAAATTCATTTTAACCAAAGGCAGCACAGATATGCATTTTGGGTTGTCCATTGACGACATGGGACCTGACAAGCAGATTGTCATTTATGTTGCAAGATGTGGGGCCTGGTAAGCAGATTGTCATTATGCTGCACCACACAACCACACAGTTGCTTAGAACTGGTGTTGAAAGTTGCCCTCCAACTGTTGCTTGAGGATTACCAGTAGTCCATAAGTGGGTGTTCCCAGTCTTATTCACTCAGTCACAAGTAAGAGTTGCATTGTCAGTAAATAAAATGTAATTGCACAGTTAAACAGGTGCATGAAGCCAAAGACAGAAATTTAATTTGGAAGCACAGTCCACCGATTGAAGATGCTGAACCTTTTATGAATGGGAAGGATATAAACCTGTATTACAGATTATTCTCCAGAGTGGTATTTGAGAGATACCAGTGTGCGAGAAGTTGAGTGTTTACACAAGGACTTTATTGTACCACTTGTAACAGATTTTCTCATTCTTGCTGAGAAGCACAATGCTGCAATGTTAAAGGAATGTTGCAGTTTTACAGAGATGATTTTGTTTGTAACAGGAAACATTTGTTGATTTGAATTTTCTGGTGCGTAGAATTTCTTGGCATTATTATTACAAGGTCTGTATACAGTACACAGTGAATGTCTGCATACTCCTGAGTAGGTAATGTAAAAGGTGTTGTTCATAATACAAATATACACTGTATGTACTCCTCTTGACATGTGCAAAAGCAGTACTGAGCAGGTCTGAGGAAGCAGACTGTTTTGTCATTATGTGACCATTGCCACCCACTTTTTTAATACGCCGTGCTCAGATGTGTATAAAACAACAGGCAGAAACTTGCAAGATTTTTGTAAAGAGTTCTGTAGGGTAATTATTTTATCCGAGAACTATTGGCTGCTTCTATACCTGTTGTCTTCTCGTATTAACATAAGCTACCCAGCTTCTCACTCACATGTGTACTTGGAGGATACAAAATATGAATAGAGTCATTAAAATAAGGACCCCCTGAATTTTTCATAAATTTTTTTGTGAAATTTTTCATTACAGCCCCTTTTGTTGGTAGTTTTATCTTACTTTCAAACTGTTGTGGCTCCATAAAACTTTTTGAGCTGGACCCATATCGTTAGGATTTGTTTGTACACGATCACTGTGACAACATTTTAAGGTATGGAGCAGAGATATGCAAGTACTAGGTAACTTGATAAGTACATTGCTGGCTAAATAAATAGATTTTTTTTTATGAAGACCGGTTTGGGTGTCTAGGACAGAGAGGAGAAACAGACTAAGACTAGTCTTCATGTGTTGGTGCTTGGAACTCTTTGCTGTTATTTGCAATAACATTTATGGCCCTTCTGACATAACTGTTCTAATGTAAAATTAACTTTACAGCAAATGAAATGTGATAGATGGAGTTTATGTGTGCATATTACCATTTTATTTAGTGGTTGGCCTCTGGCCTGGCTATGTATTTTGTATTATGCACAAAGCATTAGTGAAGACACATAGTCGGGGATGCGATGCTTTGCCATTGGGCAGGTATTTCTCGATGTTTCAAAGGATTTTAGTGCCGTAATCTTCAGGGTCCTGAAGCCGAAAGAGGAATTACAAGCCCAACGACACAATGCCGCGTGCCAGAAGAATAGTATCTTCAACAACTCAGCTGTAAGCGCCACAGATCTCACAAGACATCACATTCTCCATTATAGTTTACATCACATTCTGTTTGAAGTTAATGTATTATCAATTGTCCATTGCGTCCTAAAATCAGTATTCTTGCTATATAAGGAAATTGTAAAATAAATTACAACGTAAGTACCGTCTTGCATTGTGCATACCGCATAAAGAAATGAGAAATTTTTATGCTAGTGTATCATAGAATATGGCAAAGACTTGTGTTAAGAAGTTACAGCGTAAGAAATCATTTACTTTGCACAGAAAAATTTCCTGAGAAGTTTTGGTGTGTTTGGTTCTCCTTGCATGTATCTACGGACAAACATAAAGAAGGTGTGAATACCATTTAAAAGTCTGTAGCAGTAAACCGTCATCTTGACACTAGATTAACTAGTCGGTCCTTGCGAATCACAGAGAAGAGCGATTACGAATTATTTGTGTGTAGCAACTTAATTGAATGTAACATTAAGGCAACACAATATACTATACTTTTGTGAGGGCCAATAATGTAGGTAACGAACATGTACAAAGCGACGACATTTAGGCTAGCATCGGTCTCGTTAGGCCTACGCGATACAGCTCGAACTTCGTTGAGTGGCGTAAGCTGCCGACGTGTTAGGTATTAACTCTTTTTCAGGATTAATTTTCTTGTTCTGCATCAAAAGCTTTGCTACATGCTGCTTGTTTTTGTACTGAAAGACTGCTTAGGCTGGGCTGTAGGTTAGGAGGCGGATTCCGGCCAACCGGCTTGTCGGCTCTTCCGTGGGTTTGCTATAACACATTGTGGAGATGTAATGATACCAGGTACTTTCCGAGTGCATTTGTGTTTTAGAGTTATTTCACACATGAAATACGCCCCAAGCTAGGAGCGTAGAACGTGAGTGCAGAAAATTCTTAAGAAGCATAAAGAGCGTTCCTTTGTGGCAAAAGTCTGTGTTCGAAAAGTTTAAGTTTTGTACCCCTATACGTAATTTTGCGCGCCTGCAGATATTTGTTTAGCCTACAAGCATTTCTCTTGTTGCTAAAAATTTGCCGTATTACAGGAAGGTGCTGTCACGTGGTTTGAAACAAGACGGTTTGGCTTCCGATAAAATATTGTGGAGTCCGTAAAATAGGGTTACGTAACTACTCTCCTTATGCATTATATGCATCAACTGAAGATGTTCAGTGATGAACTCGTGTGAGAGTGGTTACGATGGTGAGTTGGGAGGGGGTAGTAGAGGAGGTTGTGGTTCTTGTGAAGACACTGCCCCATCATTTTCCGGTATAACGGGAGAACCACAGCGAATCGTTTACCTCGAATACATGTTGGTGGCATCACTACTGCTTGAGGTGAACAGGTGAAATGCTGTAGTATAATACACATGCACGTGCGACTTAATATGGCCAGCTCGTTGTAAACACGTTGTCCAGTCAAGTGCTTGGGCGCCAGGACGATCTGACGTCAGCGCATTTTTTGTAACGTATCGCTTTCATCGCGATCGCCACACGGATTTGTTTAAACCTTGTAAATGTTCGATTGAAAATCGAAGCACGTATTACGAATTTCGCATTTTGGCGGGTATTTTGGGTAGCAGAGACTTACACGTTTCTATCGTGGTGTAATTGAATTTTTGTTGTGATTGGTTAGGATAAATTGTTTTGCATATGTTGTCATGCGTGCTTTGTTCGGTGGGCGTATAGTGGACACATGGCTTGGAGGTCGTGGCTGTCATCTTACTACGTACATGTTTAACACTTGAAAACCTGTAGACGAACGTTGAAGTTCGATATTGAGAGGTCCCTGCAAGAAGCTGAGACCATTTCCATTTTAAATGATCTACATATCAGTCAGCTGGGTTAAAATGGTAACTTTTCTGACTTGTATGCGAGAGGTCTCGGCCGGGACACCAACTGTTCCGAGGTTTGCAGCCCATTCAGATAAATTCCTGAATAATCCGTCAGGTTGACCACGATCTCTTCTTTCCACATCCTTCAGAGCTCATTGCTCGCCCTCAGTTGCTAGACGCCGTATAGTCTACGTTTCTGACATCGTTACAGGATATCTGTTATTATAAAGGCATAATTTTATAGGGGAATATTGTGCAAACATTGAACGCAAGAGCTGCATAAGACACCGTTAGGGGTTGCACCTTCCCAGCCGTGCTGTTTTACGCAGGTGTCGTAATATAAACCGTTGATTCTTAACTATCGACATGGCGCGCGATGATCTCGCAGTAAGGGCCCATGCTTTAGATGTAGATTGATTTTGTATTTTCAAGCGAAGTGGTGGTGTAAATTACTGGATTTATTCTGTTGTGGGAGTCCACTCATGAAAACTTGCCATTCTTTAAGTGTGGAAGGATTATCTTACAGAATGGAAATATTATTACAGATAACTTTTATTTGATTAGGAAGTAAGCGGTGAAATGTTATCAATAGTGTTCAGTAATTAATTATCGAGGTTGTGAACTGTATGACATCAATATAATGTGACGTAAAATAAATGTTACTGTACGCCAACCATTTTGTGGTTGCCGCAGAGAGACAAGATCCCTTGTTCTGTGAACTGATCTGTGAGTTGAGAGACAGAATCTTCGAAATTATTGTCTTCACTTGTAATTTTGTTGTGACTATTGGTTCAGACGCTGATGAGCTGAAACGTGTGAATATTGTAATGTGATGCAGATTTACACATGACAGAATATATTATAACGATTTCCCAGGGCATGAAAATTACATTTCAGAAAGAGCAAAAACTGAATTGTTCCGTAGTGCACTGTTTAACGCTGTTTAGTGGGGAGGGGTTAGAGAGACGGAATAGGCCTTGTGGGGAGTATGCTTATGGCCATCTGCAAATACTTAATGCCGTCCTTTGCTTTGGTCATAGTCATGATACGTTAATGACTGATTAGCGGACATTGTCGGTAGGCGTTTGCTCGGCCAATTCGCGAAATTTGAACGTGAAATAGAAATTTCCTATATAAGGACAACATTATTTCCACAACCATCTGAAGTGTTGCAAGAAATTTCCTCATATTCTACACCTGTCGGAATGTGTATAGCCGATGAAGAACCTGGAGGAAGTGGCAGACGTCCTCGCACCCACGTTGTGAACATGAGATTGTAAGGGAATGGTATTTGTTTTGTTCATCCGTCAGTCCGATAAGGTACAGTTTACAGAACCTTGCAGCAGCAGTTAGCAATTGGACTAGTGTCCGGCGAACAGAGTGAGTTTGATGTCAAGTGAGTCGTGCCACCGATGCATTCGAAATCGAAGTCTTCGACGAAGGAGGACAAACGCAGGAAATTGTTCCGAATGTATACAGTTTTAAGAAGGCAGAAGCACAGTAGGCAAGTGCCTAATCATTACGGAAAAGTAGCTATAGAATATGCAAAACAGGGTGAAAGAGGCAAGTATGTTTCTTCGTTAGCAGAGATGTAAGAGAAACTGGGGTAGATGGATCGATTTGTGTTTCGGAACATGTAGACAAACTAGGTATAAACAGTTTTTATGAACGGGAGTGTATAATGGAAGAGAGAATTGAAAACGTATACGTAATGAATAACAGTGGACTGAGTATCAACACAAGCAGGAACATTGAATCTGATTAATAGGAGGGTGGGAGATAAGGAGTAGAAGAATTAAAAGGCGATTAGTACGTGTTACATGCGTGTGATTATTATTATAACTCTGTAAACTTTTTTTTTTGTTCTAAAAGAAAGCTTATGAAGATTATCGCATCTCACAGCTGCAATTGTATATCAGGTCCGGCCTCCTTTCTCAGACCTCTGCTTCCTTGAAGACAGAAGACGAAATAGATTCGTTGCGCAAGTGACGACTTGCGGCCTTTCTTGTGCACATTTCGCTGGCCAAAACGTTTTGCGACGGCTGTATGTGAACGAGTTAGTGGTAACAGCAGGAAGCTGTTTTTGAGAATTTAAATACGAGTAGCACATATGGACCCCATGGTGTTCCGTATTGCAGATAAAAGTGTTGTGCCACTACTTCTTGTTACGAGTTGTTGCGAACTGGGAACCACTCGGCTGTTGTGATGTATAGATGCAAAAGAAGATGTCGCCAAAATGGTGTTTTAAGAACTGGCGATTTTATGTGCATGTACTTAGTGTATGTTGGGGTTGCTCATACCATTGTACACGTGATACAAGTTTTGCCTCACAGCCTCAAGAATTTCATCAGAAGGTGGAACACAAAATATTTTGATGGGAAATTCCAAACAAGATTTGTGAGCACAACAGTAGTTGAATGATGCATTTAATGACAAAAGGTACTGGAATTTTCATTGTGTTGCTGCTTAGTAAATTTCCATATAAAATCACCGGTGTTTAAGCCATTCAGGGAAGGATCTGTGAACATGGATGGTATGGGATATAGACGAAAGGTACTCTTGAAACTGTGTACATTCATCCTTGACACTTGTACGTTTAGTTGTGCTATATTTTAAGTGGTTCCTGCCTTCCCCTTGTTTGTAAATTCGGGGTTAAATAAACTGTTTCACTTAGATTTGTTGACTGGGAATGAACGATAAGAACAGCTAACTACACTTCGGGACTTAGCTTTGAGGCCGTAGAAGCTGGGGAAGGGAATGGGAGAGTGGTGGCTGAGTCCCGGAATAAATATTCCCTTTGAATTTAGATTCTAATTATTGCAGTTGGCCATATTTCAGTTAATCTTTTATGGTCAATTGGTCACAGCGTTTATCACTTACTGTAGAATTAAGGAACGATGCATGTTGTCACATAATGTATTTGTGTGTTTCTTACGATTTTCAGAATTCACAGCGATTGTTTCATGTCCATACAGGAGGTGATTTTTGTTACTAACTCGAAACTGCCGTTTTTGCTAGAAACTCGTCAAAATATACGCGAATAAAGAAATGGAAACTGTTTGAATGACATTTACTTCTACACTTGAGTTAAATTTTTAAATAATTTAATTTTCGGTGTAGTAATGTGTAATTTTAATCTTTGGTTTCTGAAGTCTGATTTTGATTACATGTGTTTTTTAAACTAAAGTCGCATCAAAGAAAATCTTCCATCAGAACTGTGAATACGTTTATACGGTTTTGTTACTAGGTTTCCTAGTTGATGTATTCTATGTCTCGCTGGCATCTCGTATATAATACTTATTATAAACATTTATGTCTAGCTTACAGACAATACAGCGGAAAATTCCTCGATTATTAGCACAACCGTTGAATTCGGAGCATAAAATATAGTGAGATAATTTCTTTTCTATGTCCAACTTTTTTTTTTTGCGTACAAAAACAGAACTACCCCAAAAATACCTAACCGAATAAATTGAAAAGTTTCAAGAACCAAGCCGATAATCATGGTAGAACAATAAAAAATGCACTTACTATTTCTTCTTCCATGGAGATGTTTAACGAACATTCTCTTGGTAACTATAATAGTTGCCAATAATGAGGGAATAGTAGGATTGTTACCCTTTTATGTGTGACTTCTGAAAGCAGAGAGTCAAAACAAGTCTCGGTACTTACCCCGAAAATACATAAAATGTGTGATCGTGTAGTGTTGCATATTTCCGTGTATATGTAATTCAGCAACCAATAAGTGCAGTATATATATCATATTAATTTAATAAATTAACCAACCGTGTGTGTGTGTACACACACACACACACACACGCGTGGTTGGTTGATTTATTAAATGTGATATGATATTCGGTTTACTCAATGTAGGATAGCATTTCGTGCCACATACGTAAATGTATACGGGGGCGTATTATATTTTTTGCACTAAAGATTAGTTCAAACACGTGATTTCAGTGTGCACATAGTTTTTTTTTTGTAGAAACATGTGTTCTCATTTGTACATGTGGTCTGGGTACTTGATGTCACCTCGGCAGTGCAGGTATCTCCGCAGGAGATGTGTTGCAACGGTGGATGCTGGGTAGAAGCAGCGTAACACGGGAGCTGACTGGAATCTCCCTGCATTATTATAACTGCCCAGTAGAATAATAATTCTGTTCGCCTGGCGAACCCATGACTTGTTTGACCAGTGTTGCCATAAAACTAGTAATGATTATCGGACCATAAATTTGGTGGTGGCAATGATGCAGGAGCGTACTTAACATCCACGATACAGATCCTCGCAGACATTACAGGTGAATTTGCGTCTGTGGTTAAGTGTCACCCTGTCACCATATATATTCCAACAGCACTATAATTAGATACAGTAATATACATATGTGTGCGGTAATTCTCCTACATGTTTGTGTCTTTTTCGGTCATTTTCAGGGGGGCGTTCAAGAAATAAAAATATAGTAATGGTTTTTTATGTCATACATGTGCCATAGTAGAGGTAAATACAAATATTAAACGGTTAAAAAGATTAAAAAGCGAAATACAACATGTATATCATAATAGTTATTTGATTGCAAAGAAACGTCAATTGCAGAAATTCATCTTAGTTTTCGGGATATGCCCCAGTGTCTTATGTGGTTGTTTATGTCACTATGAATGAATGAATTTGTTTGCAGTCACATAGTGACTTATGATACACATTCTGTACTGTGCTTTTTAATCTTTTTGACCATTTTAATATTGTATTTTAACTTTCCCGTTGCATATCTATGACATAAGTAGCCATTCTTTTATTTTTCCTTGTTGAATACCTCCCTCAGGATGGCCGAGAAGGGCCGAAACATGTAGGATTACCATATGTATGTATATTATTGTATCTAATTCTAGTGCGGTTGTTGGAATATATATGGTTACTTTTCTTAATGCATGACACATGGATAATTTAAATTATCACTCTGTCACTCTTTAAAGACGTGAGGAAGCGGAAGGTGTACCTTTTCTTGGTACAAGGTGGAGGTGGGCGTCATCTTAACGCTCCTCTCGCTTTAGTCCAGGGAGATGGTCCACAGCACCCGTTAAAATGTGTCTGGGTGGGCCACAGAGCTTATTTGGAGGTGATATGAAGAGGAAAATCCATGCTTCTTCCTGGAAACGAAGCTTTTCGCTCTTCGAACTCTAGTAGACAAATATCATTGTATATTTAAATGTGTGCAAGATAAATGCTTCAAGTTTCAGAGGTAGACAAATGCCGTAAAATTACTGTGAAGAATACATTATAGTCGATCCATTTAAAAAAAAAATGTTTTGGTCCGAACAGTGTTTCTAAAACTTTACCCCGACCCCATTTTCCCAGTTCTTAAATCCGCGACTTCGTGCATAAAAAGTTGTTTAAACAAATATTCTAGATTATATTAAATTAGCAAAAAAAAAAAACTACGCACATTTGTGTAACATAATTCAGGTAACATTGTTACGCTAGATGTTATAATCACGTTCTGCTTTGTCGTCAGTGCATCAGTGTGGAAAGTGGAAAACTCGTCAGCGACGCTTCGCGTAATGGAGAGATTGCGCCTGTTTAATTTTTGTTAGTTTCGTGTTATATGAGTTAGTTGAAGCAAGAGATTATTGGAGATAGCCTTTTACATTGATTCTGTTCCTGTATTTTATTTTAAATTTGAAGCAATCTTAAAATCCTAATTATCATTCGTAGGTTTTGGGGAAGTTCAAAATATTTTTATTGTTACACCGTGCATGTTGTCGAGTTACTCAGTTATTACACCAACCACTGCATATATATAAAATGTACACATTAAAACATTAAAAACGCTCCGACATGTTTCGGTCCTAAGACCATCATCATATTCCTTGCTAAAGTCACACTAGAAATAGTCACAGATTAATTTTGTTGTACAAGTTGGGTGTTGTGGCAGCATGCCGTGCGTTGCAACGAAGCACAGAATGCACATCCATAGCAGGACACTCTTCGCAACATAACATTACACAACACGGCATGCTGCCACAACACCCAACTTGTACAACGAAATTAATCTGTGACTATTTCTAGTGTGACCTTAGCAAGGAATGTATAGCTCCTTGATGATTGTCTTAGGACCGAAACATGTCGGAGCGTTTTTAATGTTCTAATGTGTAAATTTTATATATGTGCAGTGGTTGGTGTAATAATTGAGTAAGGTCAAAATAATTTTAAAAGGCTGCAAGTGCTGGATAATCCACTGGCCTGAGAGTCTGAAACTGAATTTCCCCAAAGGAAGAAAACTCCGATTTGATGCCTGTGCTATTTATCATTGTGATAATTCCTCTTGTGCAAATTCTGGTATGTTAGCAGCGAAAAATATGAAGGGCGATCGACATATCCGGGAAATATCTAGGAAAGCTCTTCTCTAAAACTGTGCAAATGAACTTTTATTTCTGGGTAGGCTTACATTTATACCTGCATGAGTTCTTCCCCTCTAAATTTGATCTGTTCATGGCGAGTGTCAAGAATGTGAGATATATATGCTGTCGTTTGGTTGAGCTTTGACATTTAAAATATTGTGTCACGCAGATAGATCCGTGATGAATGAATTGTGACGTTACAGAGAAACATGCAGGTTACGCAACAGATTCAAGCGTAATGTTTCATGCACGCCATTTGAGTAGCTGTTCATATTCCCTGAGCAAATCGTGAACGTCTCTTTTACTTTTTTTTTTTTAGAGAAATTCCTGTAATTCTGCCATATTTGCGTTTAAAGCCAGTTTTGTCGAAGGGGCGTTCGTTTTGTTTCGTTTCGTGTCGATACCCCGTTTTGGGTCTGCATCCGTAGATTGATAACCGCGAGTCCGGAAGACGGCACTGGGTCCCTGTGCTGTGTGTTTAGCTGTGTACTGTGTAGCAGACGACGTGATAGTAAACATTTGAGGAAGTAATTGATTTTGTGCAATTATCTGCTTCTTGTGTTTTATCTAAATCTTGCGAAAAATATCTTGCCATTATGTCACTTGTTTTGTGAGGAAGAAGAGCGATTACTTATGCTAGTGAATGGACTTCAGTAGTACTTAAACGCGGAATGCTTTGAAATTTAACCACCCCATAAAGCCTACCTTCCTGTTACGTAGCAGTTTGGTCCTACGTGTTTTTCCTGACTTTAGCGTATTGTTACCACGAACTTGTTTCTTAAATACAAATTATTTATACATCGAATTTGACAGACTCAGCCCCAAAGTATTGTTTCTTCACTGTTTGTAATTGCTGACTTTTTTGTGTACGTATGCATGATACACCACTGTACAATTTTATCACTTTGTAAATATATAAGACGTAATCAACACCCAATAATGCAGTGCTCAGACTTTTTCGTTGGCGTACTACTAAATGAAATCTAACAAATTCAATGTACCACCGTTATTTTTTGCATGTAAATAAACAAGCTGAACTTGGAGTGACAGGCTGACAATGGGGATGAGTAGCATAAGGTTGCCAGCAGTGCTTCCTATTAGCAAGTAGGCTCTGTATGTGGCGTGTGCGGTGTAGGCGCCTTTTTCAAACCGAAAGCTAAAGCAGAGTCGCTTCAGCCACCGTCATGTTGTTTTATACTCAGAAAACCATTACCTTAATACGAGTGGAATTTTTTAATATCTCTGACCATATATTAATCTCAGAATCCTAAAGTAAGTGGGTCTACCGTCGCCTCCAACAATTTCGCGCTTCCGCCATGTTGTTTTTACTGATTGTACTCCTTTTCTTTTTTTCAGTACATATTATACAATTGCGTGCTGCGTCTTCCACTCGAGCAGCGCGCAGAAATAAATGAATGTTGGGCCGTTTTCATGTGAAATATCTGTAATCCCCCCAGTCGTCTTCGTAATTGTGTGTACAGATTTGATAATGTTCTGAGTGTCAGCTGTAGTGAAGATCTCCATATGCGTCTCGAGTTGTTAACGTGCGAATGGTCAGGCGTGACAAAATTAATATGTCCGTTTTGGGGACTATATTTAAAGCGCGCACGGGTGAGTAGTTTTGAACCTGATTTTATGTTATTAAAATAAGTCGTGACAATATGGAGATGTGGTAGTTTTGTGTGTGTGTTTGAATCAATATTCGGGTGACTTCATATATTTTAATTCACAGAAGGCCTATACAGTCTGTGGGGAGGAGGGAGGATTTTGTTCGATTCTGAAAAACGTTTAACACTGAATATTTATCGTGATATATCTTATTTTATTTTGATGATCTGTTTTCGGGTATGGCGGGCGACTTCACGCCACTTTGTTGTTGGCGTTTATGAAGGCGAATTCCTTACATATGCATGCGTGCTTCCGTCGGTAGGAGGGTTGGAGGGAGGGGTGGGCGTCACCGTACGTTCAGAAGAAAGGTGGAAAACTAGAACTGTTATTGACGACGAAGGAGAAACATTTTCGTTTTCTCGAATTGAGTGTAGGTATAAGGCTAGTAATTGA
>Ga0131853_10013253_pt1 | contig 15112 bp, 8 predicted proteins | sample TergutLab28metaG_FD_92764 | JGI IMG/M metagenome (GOLD analysis project Ga0131853, IMG submission 92764) | Labiotermes labralis P1 segment gut microbial communities from Petit-Saut dam, French Guiana - Lab288 P1 (version 2) (version 2) | ecosystem: Host-associated > Arthropoda: Insects >...
AATTCCTCTCATTTCACGGAACCCGAAGGTTCATTACCGCACTCACAAGCGTCCGCCACCTGTCTCTATCCTGGGCCAGCCCAATCCAGTCCATATACCCACATCCCACCTCCTGGAGATCCATGCTAATATTATCCACCCATCTACGCCTAGGTCTCCCCAGTGGTCTCTGTTACATAATACACAGACAAAAATTTAAGATCAAATCAAGGAGGACGAGATGGGCGGTGCATGTAGCACGTACGGAAGTTACGAATAGTACGTATATGGTTTCGGTGGAGAAATGAAAATAGAGGCAACTTCAGGGGTCTAGATATGAATTGAGAATGTTATCGAAATGGAACTCAGGATTGGAGGGCTTGAACCGAATTCATTCAATTTAGGACAGGGGACACGTTGCGTCTTGTTCTGCACAATGTAATAAAATTTCACTTTCCATAAAATATTACTAGCTGAGTAACTTTACATTTTTCAAGTTGGCCTTTGCTTCATTGAGTTGTCGAAGTAACACCCGTTGCTGATTTTAAACCACGATGAACTGAAATAGACTGCGGAATATAGATTGGGCCGTAAAGTATAACGTTAATGTAGCTGACGAATAAAAAACCAACAAGATGTCACTTGTTTTAATTACTTTACTTCTTAGATACTCAACATGTTTCGGGCATTAATATGCCCATCTTCAGGAGTTTGCGACTATGTTGTTGAACTACCATATTGGCCGTTTCGTTCTTGGTTTGTTGTGTGTTGGAGTTAGGGTGCGGTTCGGCTAGGGTGGTATCCGGGCTGCCGGCCAATATGGTAGTTCAACAACATAGTCGCAAACTCCTGAAGATGGGCATATTAATGCCCGAAACATGTTGAGTCTCTAAGAAGTAAAATAAAAGTAGCAAGTGATATCTTGTTGGTTTTTTATTCTTCAGCTATCACAATGGTGCACGGCCCAATAAACATCAGATTTAAAAATGTTAATGTACTCGTAATCGCTGATTTTCATACGCCACACTGCTGTATATAATCTGATATTTAATGACACATAAGGATCGAAATACTCGAGTTCGTGTGTATTGTTGATAAAATTCCTTCCATGTTTCATGCTTACATTGTTTTAAATGCTACTGAGTTCTTAGCTTACTTTATTAGACCTACTTTAAATTAATATCTTAAGTGCCACATGGGAAGGTATGATAAGCTTGCATGTCAAAGATTTTACAATAAACTGATCGTTCCAAATTTTCATGTGCTATCTCCTCATTGGCCTATGACACTGGGAAATACGTTCGTCTGGTAACTCAGTGAATACGCCAATCGGAAACCTTCCAGATAGAAGCCTAAAGTGCTATTGCTTAACCTCGTCCACTTTTAGCCTCTTGCTTATTGACTTAGCCATTTTTATAGTACTAGTCAGGCAGTGAATACCTTAAGAGGTAAACAGTAATGTGAGCCTAATGTGAGTCGCGGTCTGTTGCAGAGGATGGGCACAGTACACGGGGAGGAGCTGCCGTATGTTTTCGGAGCGCCCTTGGTGGACGGCTTCAACCACTTCCCACGTAACTACACCAAGTCGGAGGTTGGACTGTCCGAAGCCGTCATTGTCTACTTCAGTAACTTCGCCAGGACGGGGTAAGTCGAGATATTTAGGCTACTTAGTAGTATGAACTGTTGTTCACATTCGTTGGACGAGGTTTAAATCCGTGGAATGGGTTCCTTTTCACAATAATGCTTCGTCGTTCACCTTGTACAAGGATGAAATTAGGTTTATGCGCGCGTCCGTGTCTGTGGCTATTTGCGCCATCTTGTACGTGTATATACAGACGTAATGTGTTTTTGTTGGCAAAAAACGCATTTAAAACTTCGACTCCATTTCACTCCTTCATTTGCGATCTATTGGGTAATGCATTCCCTTTTGAAGCCAATATTGCAATCATGTAATGACATTCATGAAGCTAGTAGATGTTGTCTTGGTCGTTGACATTGCGGGAGGAAAGGAAGCTGAGGGTGTTTGAGAACATGGTGTTGAGGAGAATATTTGGACCTAGGAGGGACGAGGTAACGGGAGAATGGAGGAGACTGCGTAACGAGGAGCTAAATGATTTGTACTCCTTACCCAATATTGTGCGGGTGATAAAATTGAGAAGAATGAGATGGGCTGGGCATGTGGCGCGTATGGGTGAGGAGAGGGGGGCGTATAGGGTCTTGGTGGGGAAGCCGGAGGGAAAGAGACTACTAGGGAGGCCTAGGTGTAGATGGATGGATAATATTAGGATGGATCTCCAGGATGTGGAATGTGGGTATATGGACTGGATTGGGCGGGCCCAGGATAGAGATAGTTGGCGGACGCTTGTGAGTGCGGTAATAACCTTCGGGTTCCGTGAAATGCGGGTAATTTCTTGACTAGCTGCAAACCAGTTAGCTTCTCAAGAAGGACTCTGCACCATGGAGTAAGTAAGTAGATGTTGTCTACTGAATTATGCCGGACCTGATTTATAGGTGAGGTTTACGAAGCTAAATATGACTCATTTTTACGCGTGCCGATTCCAGTAGACGCGTGATCTAAGGTGTGGGTTTGCGGCCACTCGCTAGCTGGGATTGCGGGTTCGTATCCCGCCGGAGGCATGGATGTTTGTCTCTTGTGAGTGTTGTGTGTTGTCAGGTAGAGGTGTCCGTGACGGACCGATCATTCGTTCACAGGAGCCCTAACGAGTTTCGGGTGTCTGAGTGTGATCTCGAAACCGCGACGACGAGGCCTGTAGGGCTGTCGAACCATGAAAAAGAAATATTGCTGGGTGTTACAAAATCACACATAAATGAAAATGAAAAGTCTTCTCAATAAGGTCTCTAATGCGTAGATTTAGACAGTTTTAGTCCACTGAAATTTTGGCTGTGAATAGGAAGGTGGAAGGGTCTAGTGGGATGTGCGTACCAGAAGCACCAAAAGTTTGAAGAAACTGTGGACATAAACATATGTGATTTCTCATAGTTACGGGAAGCGACCTCCGAGTGTGGACAGTGGGCTGATAACGCCACTTACGAAGCTGGAAAACTGATCCCTCAATAGCCACATTCGGTGGCACTTGGCAGAAAATTAATTGTTACTTCTCATTTCTGTGAATAGGGTATTCGCATCTTGTTCTATCCGTGATACGTCTTCCGTGACATGTGAATGGTGAGCGACGTAATAATAAATGTTCTTTCTACTGATGTAAGAACGGTGCATTAAGATTACACTCTTGCAAGTATTGTTTCCACACAGAAATGCTGTCAAACAATGAATGAAACTTTGTTGACTCAACTCACACATCCACTTCCTGAGCGGCCTTCATCAGTCTCCCGCTCCTATTTTACATTAGCCTGTTTCCCACAGGTATAGCCTACCAGTCTTGAAGGTCTTTTATACAGGCTTGTTTGGCGCGATTGCTGGTCTTTGAAACTATTACACTTTACGTAGCCACTTTATAGGAGCGTGTGGCTTATGCGACTGACGAATGTTATGTGGATTGTCTGTGTTAAAAATTGGTATTTGTTTACACTGACGGCTGTAGACGTCCATCGTTTCAAGTACGACTGGAAGGTGTTTACGATATATGAATATTTATATGTATTGAAATAATTTACTGACTGTGAACGGATGTACTGGCTTCTTTATTTCAACAGATGTCTTCACACAGATGAGAGAGTTATGGTGAATTAAATGCATTAAAGTTATGCTGGTGTTTAGAAAAGACTAAACTTACTCTTTGGAGAGTCACGTTTATCCAAGTTGTATAAGAAAATTAATTTTCTCTCGCGCTAAACGTAGTCTGTGCGTAATATAAAGACCAGTGTGTTAGTATTATTCAGGGGGGGGGAATAGTCATTGTTGTGAGAATTATTAGAAATATGGCAAATTACTGTGTGGGCAGAAAGCAGTGTTGCGTGATTTCAGGCTTCCGCCGCTCGACTTCCTTCCTCCCTTCCCCCTCCTCCACGCTCCATTAACCCTATTGGCTAGCGTCATGTTCTGTTGAGAACCAATCAGTGCCCGCACCATTCCCTATACAAATGAGCATATTAGTGTTCCCGACATTCTTCTTGGACTGCTTGACCGTTGAAGATGAGGCCCCATGTGTTGTCCCGAAACGTCCGTAACAAACTACCAATCTGTGCTGCGTAAATTCCCAAAAGAACTCATACGTCAAAATGCAGGATTTCTCATTGATAAAGAAGATAGTATATTTGGTTACCGCTAAGCAGTACCTGAACGGTTGAGTAGGCATATTGACCTCTGACTAGCTGGGCACAGAAAATTTACCTGTCACCTACAACATTTAGGGTATAGAAGGGGACACGACTTAACAGTGTGATTCTTGCATTCACCACACACCGCATTTGTAACTGAATCTTTTCCCCATGGTATTCAGCTGGCAGACAGGTCCAATAACACCTCAGTTCCGCCTAAATATTGAGAATATCCTTAGGGCATCTCCACGCTCGAGTGAACTTCTGGTTGATACTGTACGATATTAGTGCAATAACACCATAAAAGCCATAGAGCCCTTCTTGCATTCATGTCGTTAATATTGTCCGAACATATGGTCCCCATGCGAGGTGTGGGGCAGGGTGTTTCAGGAAGCCAGCTGGGTTTTCGACTACTCGAAGTAAGGGTAGGGTATGAGCTGCATAGAGAGTTGCAGTGGAAAAGTAAGTAGTATGCGATTTTAGTTTACGTTAGGTACCTGCAAGGAGAACTTGGTGTCTCAGGTATTCATAATTCGGGTCTCGCTTGTGTTTTGGATGCATTGGATCTGAATCGCTGTTGGGTGTATAAATGACAACTCCTGGCTTTATTTCCAGAGTACATCAAGGGTAATTCCTGGATGCTACTAAGAAGCAGGCAAGAATAGCGCCAAATAAATCCTTCTTGATCGATTCGTTGTATTACTGAAGGGTTCCGAATTTGACGTTCAGATGACCCTGCATCGTGATATATTCCCATAATAAAACCAACTAGATGCACTAATTTCTCAGATTTATTTTTGGAATAAAACTCTACATGTTTCGGACAGTTCCTCTGTCCATCATCAGGAGTTTTTCACTGTACACACAGCAGTGGTATATGTCATACAGGTTTGCTGACAGCTTGCTCGCAACATACCATATACCACTGCTGTGTGTACAGTGAAAAACTCCTGATGATGGACAGAGGAACTGTCCGAAACATGTAGAGATTTTGTGTGTCAGGTACATTTTGTGTGTGATTAACCATTCAGATCCTTTGATGTTAAATAGCCTGTTCGTAAGATACAGTATTCATTCACTTTTTGTTCTGTCATATAGCCCTTCCATTCGACTACCCTTCCTAAAGCACAAGAAACCACGTGACTGCCGGCTTTGTTTGCATGAAACTCCAGATATGCAATAACATTCCTTGATAACTTGCATGAGATGTGCTGGGTGGCTGTAGGGAACCTGTCACACAGGAAAAACATTGAAAACAAATAATCTTCCGCTTATTTTCTTCCCTTAGATGGCCCTACAGTCAAACGCGGACCTCAACCTCTTCAGTGGACTTCTTACAGTCAGCTCTCTTTTTTACCTCTGTTTCCAGTTTTTAATTTAGCTTTCATTAATATATGTTTGTACACAGTTCCATAATCGAAAAACAATTAGTATCTATAATATATTGTCCATTAAAATACAGGCTCGTACACGGAAAAAAAACATAGACTATGTGCTGCTGAATACTAGACCAAAAATTATCTGTTTTTAAAGTCGTGTTGTTAGGAAGAAGAGGATTTGTTACTGTTGATACGTAAAATATAACTTTTACTGGATTAAGGGGTAGGACTCGAAAATTCACCACTTTTGATACCAAAGGCCACTTCTGGGCACGATAATATATCAGTGACATCGGTCTTCCATCCTCAAATTCCGTCTTTCTAAATCCTATTTTTAATGCTGTCTTCTCATTAACTTCTTTGTGGGCTAGTTACGAGGTTTTTTCCAAGAGGTTTCCCCATCAAAATTCTGTAGCTACATATTTATCAATCTTCTTAACGCCAAGAAATATGTCCAGTCCCTTGCTACAGCAAGCATTCTAACAGTATGAATCAAGAAGTTCCTCTTTTGTAAGGCCCCAAAATTTTCACTTCATTGGCGTTTCTTATGGCCATATATTGCCCCTGATAACACATGATCCGTTTTAAAAATAACCTCTTGTTCTGCCAGGTGATGCCATTTCGCAAGGCTCCTGTACTAAACATGAGTAAGCATTTTGTCTTAAACAGTCGGAGAAGTGCTGGTTGACAGGCCGAAAAATTATGGTTCTGAAGAATAAAACCAACTAGACGCCACTTATTATTTTATTGTACTTCTTATAGGCTCAACATGTTTCGGGCACTACTATGCCGATCATCTCCCGAACACTACTCTATCCTAACCGCACCTAACCTTCAACCTACAGCAAACCAAGAACGAAACGACCAATGTGGTAATCAACATTATAGTCGCGAGCTCCTGATGTTGGGCATACTAGTGCCCGAAACATGTTGAGCCTATAAGAAGTACAATAAAATAATAAGTGGCATGTACTTGGCTTTCATTCTTCAGTTATCACAATGATGCACGGTCCAACAAACATCACATTATGGTTCTGTTATAGGCGGTAAAGAATTCTCCATTGTCTTGTCAGAACTGTTCTCACTACTCACTCACAGGTACCGAGGAGTGCCGAGTATCAAAATCTCCAAATTTACATGCACGCACGGCTTGCTCCAGAAATACCTCTTTCTGAAGTATTATTAACGCTTGACATTTTAGTAGTCACAATGCGTTTCTCCAGATTCAAGATTAAAATATCCTAAATTTGTCCACGGCTTATATTTGTGTATTCTGTATGATTCTTACAATAAACAGCCTTTATTTAATACATATTTCACCGACTAATCTTTCAAATGGAAGCATACTGTGTTCTCAGTGAGGTAAGAACTGAATTGTTATACATAATGTGCATTACGTTAGTACTGAAGGATTTAACCTTTTTTTCCTCTCAAAGACTTAAGGTCAAAATTTCACACTATTTTTAGAAAATATATTAATATTCTATATTTGTTGACGTGTTCTTGTGTTTCAAATTGTACTGTGGTCCTTGTATGATAATTGTATAACATCCAAGATCAATGCAGGCCGATACAGACTTATTTAGTGGCTTATGTTTATTTATTGCCTTTCATCTCCGATTCGAAGTTTTTTTCTGTAGCGTTTTACTTGTGCCACATATTCACAACCTGTGTATAGGATATCATCGAATTGTATGTGGCAGTCGATACATGTCTGTATGTCACAAAGTGCCACCTGACCGAAATATCGTGTGCTTTAAATGGCCTTCAGTTTATAATATCAGCACCTTGTCTTATCAATACGCGCACTGGGCTATATTTAATGGCGACTAAGTTTCAGGTAAGTCAATAACTACGCTAATCGTCATTGTCGCCCTTTCCGTGTTACGATTGCAAACCACTGTTGTGGGGAACTACAGTGCCCTTCACTGCCGTAACAGAGAATAAACACTTCTTACAGTTATTTTGTATAGTAAAAATAACAAGATGCATCAATGTCTCAAATTTATTCTATTGGAGTAACACTCTACATGTTTCGGACGCTTTTTCCGTCAATCATCAGGAGTTAAGGACCGTAAATTCTGCAACAGACATATGTCAAACAGATACTGCCGACTGCTTGCTGGCAAGAAGAGAGCAGTATCTGTTTGACATATGCCTGTTGCAGAGTGTACAGCCCTTAACTCCTGATGATGGACGAAAAAAGCGTCCGAAACATGTAGAGTGTTACTCCAATAAAATAAATATGAGACATTGATGCATCTAGTTGGTTTTACTATAGAAATATATTACAATGCACGGCCCTATGAACGTCAAATTTCTTACATTTACTTTTATGTCCTTACCGTGTATATTGAATAACAAATTGTTTATTATGTACCATACCACTTCCGGGTCCTGTTTACTCCGTACCACACACACACACACACACACACACACACACACACACACCTAACCAGGAATTACATATGCGGCCACATTTACCAAGATTTTTTTTATAACAACACATTACTACATTGTATTTTGTCATTGAATGATTCATGACTTTAGCTAACACGACTTGTAAACTCCCTGAAGATGGTGTATTAACACCGAAACATTTCGGAGTAATTTAATAAAAATTTACATAATTATTTGTGCATATATTGGTATATAACAGACAATTTCTTACAGTTTTTTTTGGCGTACTGTAATGTTCAAGTGAGTTGAGAGAGAAGGGCGGACAGCAGTACAGACAGACAGACGTGATGTTTAGTGAGCAGTGTGCGTATTATAAGAAAATAAATTATAATTCACATAAAAAATAAAATTTGCTTCCATTTTGGCAAGTAATTGATATAGTTAGACCGTGTTCTCTGATAAGACACGTAATTGTATTATAGCGAATTGCGAGAAAACAGAAACGGTGATTTTGACATCGTAGAGATATGCCTTTGGAAATAACTTGGTAGAACAGTCTATTGTTCATGCTGTATGGTATAAAGCAACAGTTCCTAGAATTTCGTATCTTTGGTAGTCTGTCGGTTGTTAGGGAGAAAGTGCCTGCTCTTACGCTGTTCAATGGACGTCATTGTGTGCGCGAAGCTGTCCAATTGTACTGTCAGATTCCACGGTATGAACATCGGTGCATTTGATTGTGGGGATGGACTGCAGTTGTTTGTGTAGACGACTGCCGAACACGATACACTGAACAGAACAAGACACTCGAATGCTCGTAAGACCTGTGTTGTGAGATCTGAGTTTCCCGCAGACAAGTTGCTGAAGATTCAAATCTATATTGTTGTTAGATGATTAGGTCTACCTAAAAATTGTATGCTTGTGAAATACGTGTCTCTTTACGCCATCTTATTTCTTTGTTAGTATAATTTCCAAGGTACACGCTTTCTCCGTTTTAATATTCCTCACAATAAAAAATGACTCTTCAGTTCATGGCTTTTGAATAAATAATCTTCCGCTAGGGTAAATTCGAAAATCCATCAGAAAATAAATCCCAATTACCTACTTTCCGGCTTCGACTTCAACGGTGTCCAAAAAGTTGAATATTTTAATTTCTGTACCGTTTAGTCACCGTGTATTATAAGTCTTCCTAGTATCATTAAAGTTCCTAACCGGTTGCGTAATTGCCAATTAAGACAAACTGAATGGTGAGGTTCAAAACCGTTTTAAGAAGAAACTTGTTACTTTTCAAAGAAACAAATTTCCCAGAAGCTGAACAAGTTTATGTCATCTGGACGTGTGTAATTGACAGCAGTAGCTACAGGACGCTACAAAACCTTGTATATTACTATTCAGAGAGAACTAGTGGAATTCACAAGGACATCGGTTGGCGGGATTCTATGTTAAATGAGTCGAGAGAAAGGTTTATTTATCGCAATAATGATACAAAACTGTTCCACTGAAATGTCGCCAACCAACTGCCAGGCTGTACAGTGTACTTTCTTGGCAGACTACAACGTCTCATTTTTACAAGGACTCAACATTTAAAAATGAAGTACGACAACAACTTGAATAATTCAATAACACCAGAATTGTTGCCAACATTTGGATACAATCACGTTTCCCACACCGCAATCGAGGACACTGAATTCCCTGCTTTTGTGCTTCGTGCTAGGAGAGTACTGGATTGGACGCCCAGTCCGAACGGCGGATTTTCCCGGAGTTCTTAGTCTCTCGAAGTTAATACTTTCATATTATGAGAGTGACGTAACTTTCCCAACCAGAAACGGCCCATTTCATTATTCAAAACATTCTTCCAAATTGTCTCTGCTGGTGAAAAACATGTACATTGAAATGTCACTGCATGTATTCCTGAAGGCCCGCGTTCACATCAGCACATATATCCACTACAGGTTATAGAAGAATATAAGCAGCTTTTTATAAATGTTACACGAATCTTAAGTGTGAAAATGGCTCTGTATTCCCCAACCTCATCCGTCTCTGTACCCCTCCGTGGCACAAAGTTTCAGCAAAGAATTATTGCTTACGTTGTCAGTCTTACAGTTCACTGTGTGATGCAGCACTTGGTTCACTGCGGGTGCTGTTATTACAGACTTCATTACAGTAGCATTAAACAGTCTTTGGATAATTCTGGGAATCATACATATTTTCAAAATAAAGAATAAACTTCAGTAATTGTAAGAAAAAGACATTCCACGAATTACAGCTTCTGTCTCTTAAAAGTGTAGGTACAAGAAACTGAAGCTAGGTAGATGTCAACACTGTAAAGGCGAGCGTCACCCAGAGACAGCATCCGTAAAGGTCATTGATGTGACGACATGTGGAGAAATCATGAACACACCTGAAGCAGAAGTGACTTACAAACATCAGGAGAGGCAGAATGAGTTCTTAAATCTAAACAACCAAAGCCAACGAGCTGCACCACTTCTCAAACCCACCTTGGTAAAGAACTGTACATGTTTCGGACAGATTTACCGTTCATCATCAGAAGTCTTCATACTGTATTCACAGCAATAGGTATTTGTTATGCTGTTATGTTGACTGTTTGCTAGCGAGGTCGGGATGGAACTACAGCAGACAGTCAACATAACTAACATGACAAATATCTATTGCTGTGTATACAGTGTTGAGACTTCTGATGATGGACAGTAAATCTATCCGAAACATGTAGAGTTCTTTACCAAGGTGGAGTTGAGAGGTGGTGCATCGCGTTGGCTTTTGTTGTAAGAATGTATCACGATGCACGGTCCTCTGAATGTCAAAAAAGGCAGAATTAGGTACATGGGAAATCCGAATTGCGTATTTACCACCAGAACTACCAAAGGAGAAAATAAAATATACCGTAATTATATATTTGTTTTAGTATTGGAATTAAAGGTATGTGCAGTCCAGTTGCATATAGTTACATGGTCAGTCCAGTGCAAACAGTTATAGAGTGCTCAGGGGAATACGTGTAGCATTGAGAGACCCACCACAACGGTACCGAAAATGACGATAGACGGAAGCAGGTCAGTAACATCACAAGAAGGACGGCAGGTTACGTCGACACATATTGTGTAACAGCTGACAGAGGTATCTGGAGCAATGGGAGGAAAACGTAAGAAGAATGACAATGGACAAGCAGTTTCAGTGGTCAGTCTGCAAGTGTTCAAATGTTTATAGCCAATATATTGATTTAGGCTTCGTTATGAACATTCATTCTTCTACATGCCTTCTAATAACACTGAACCGTGCGACAAACACCTTCTTTAAATGCACGTGCGGTGTTTTCAAACCCCTTCTGGTGTGGGATGGAACCCCTACAATAATTTTGCTTATCAGAATGAAAGGAAACAAAACAAATAGTCGGTATTGGTTCATTCCAATTACTTCTAACGACGGTGCATTGAACTTGCTATTACCTAGTTTATGGATTTTGATCATTGTCTGATATTCTCAACAGAACAGAACATTTCGGAAAATGGACCTCAGGTGGAGAGGTTCGATAGAAGGTACTAACCTCATTCTATGAATAACGTATTTGGATCAGCCACTCCAAGCTTATATATTGTATTCACACTTGTAGTTCACAGGCATGCCAGTCTCGTGTCACTTCCACGTGGGTATTTGCGAGTTGTGTTCTCGGTTTGGTTGGATGGCGTTATTCTTTACCTATCTTTCTCTCTCAGTTCCAGGTCTTCATGGGGTTCTGTATAATCTTTGTTATAAATTCTCTTTACATGGACCTTAAATCCATCACATGTGACTGCTACTCCGTACCCGAACGACACTGTATGCGTGTGACTACGCTATTGTAGCCCGGAGACGTGTGTCTCATGAATATTCAGGATCAAACCAGCCCCTCCCACTATCTAGCCGCTTGGCCAAGCCCTCGCAGTAATCTGCACGGTCTAACACGTTATTGAGCGTCTGCTGCAATGAACGGTCCCGAATTCGATTCCCTTGTACTGTTAATATGACAGTTAGTAATGAATGTGACACATGATCAGCCATGGGCAGATTGCATGCTGTATTTGTAAAATTCATGACGTTGTTCGTTGCACTGCAATACGTCCGAATGTCTGTCAGACTATCTGAAGGTAGTTCCAACGCCCGTAAATTCAATGAAAATTTGATGCAGTTTATTATGCACGATTCAGACGACTGAACACCTGGAATTGCGTACAAATGTATATATCATGCACTTAGAAGTGTCGGAGAGAACATGGTGAGACGCATCTTTATAAGCGAGTGCATTTATGGCGATTTGGTGGAGTGATCAAAACTCTGCAGGTACCGTGCATATTCTTACAGTTGACAGATTAACCAACAAATGTACTTAATAACACAATTCATAACAACTGTTAAACTCGTACATTAACACTTGTGTAACAAACGAATAAATACACATGGATGAATTATATTTTATCATGTATTGCTATTCACCGACGTACTTCGGTCGCTTCTGGGACCGTGTTCAGTATGTCACACAAGAACACAAATAATATACAGCAGTTGCGCAAAACGCATAACTAAAACCACCCGATTTTACAGTTAATGTCTTTAGCGACCTCCGCTGTGGTACAAACAGTTACTCATTTAACAGGGTGTATATAAACTATAAACAAGGAAGAAGCAACACAAAGACTCATGGGATTTGGGCAATTGCTATATTTTGTCGGTATTCTTGTAAAGCACCCTAATGACGGTCGCAAAGGCGAAAGAAAAATATAGGTGAATTTTAATGTACGGTACAGCATATTTTAACAGTATACATTTGTTGGAATCGGTAGGTCGCTGGTTCGATCCCAGCTGATGTCAGTGGATTTTTCATTGACATAAAATCCTTCCGATCGCACTATAGCCCTGGGGTCGACTCAGCCTCTAACAGAAATGAGTACCAGGAGTATTTCCTGTGGTAAAGGCAGCCGGTGCGTAAGGCTGATAACCTACCACCATCCTGTACCTTTGTCATGAAATCTAAGAATCTTAACTTCCTGGAACCCTGTGGGCCTGTCCAGGCATGTAACGGGACTGCTTTACCTTTTTACATTTGTTAGTTTAATACGCAAGTGTGAATAAACACACCCAATTTTTTTTGTGTGTGTTTAACAACATGGTTTGACATTTTATGATCATACGGATCGCTTAAGACAGTATCTGTAACATCGGGTGGTTTTAGTTAGGCATTTGGCGCAATTGTTGTACATTGTTTGTATTCTTGTGTCAAACCCTGAAGATGGTAGCAGAAGCGGCCGAAACATGTCGGTGAGTAATAATAAGCTTATATGATGAAACACATTTCATCGGTGTGCGTTTGTTGGTTTGTTACGTGTCAGTAGTCCTCAGTGCACAGATATGGTACGTATAAAACTCCTACATGTTTCGGCACCGGAGTGCCTTCTTCAGGGAGTTTTAGAACCAAGCAATATAAGCCCAATACAATCTGGATATTACACTGCTTGTATTGTAATGTTTACAGTGTCGCAATTCCAAACGAAATCGCCTATCGCACAAGAGTAGCATTGCGAACATTTCAGTTTGAGCAATGTAATACTTAAATTAACGCGATAGGCTTATATTCCTTTGTTCTAAAGATTCCATGAGGTTGGCACCCTGGCGCAGAATCGTGGAGGAGTTTAATGCTCATCATGAATTGTAGTTTATTGATTGCATTTATTGGTTGTTGTATTATTACTATGGGGCAAAGCCTGTCAACATGCTACTTCTTCCACTACACATCCCATATGGAATGGCCTGGTGTCGAAACTGCGCCTCCGTGGTTTGAGGCCGGTTTCAAATCGCCGGAAGAAACATCATTTTTTTTTAAATACAGAACTGACTTTTCTGTTTCTCTGCTCGACTTTACGGTTCAAGTCTTGATGTTAGCCTCGAATGGAACACCGCAGCGCTGTGCCACATACTGGCAGCTCAACTTCCGTTTCTTTTCGTTTACCGTTCGTGTGTGCGAATTTCTTTTGTTCTGCCATAGTTGAGACGTGGTATCTGCAACCAGCGATGAAATACTTCCTGCTCTATTGTGTTTGTCGTGTGACGATACCACAGGTACTTGAATATCTGCACAAAATCGCTAGGAAGACATTTTTTAGTTCAATAGAAACGTCATCAACGTTCACTTTCCATTGTTCTGTTGGTTCATATTACGTTTAACACAACACAACATGTAGCTCAAGTATACTTGTCAAGAATATCGAATTCAACGCTTTGTATAGAACACCAATTACCAGATGTTGTCAGGTTTTTAGAACGGCATGATATGGCGCTTGAACCTGCATTTTGACGTTGGTTACAGCTGCTCTCTTTATCCTTCGAGAGATTCAAATTTGGTCGCTGGGCAACCAGTTTACCAATTACAAATCATTATCTTTTATGAACATTTATCTCGCAGGTACATTCAATTATCAGTATCGAAGTGATGAATTGGCAAAACGGATTTTTCTCTTCGACATTTTATACCACACACTGTAAAATAAGTCAAGCATTCCCACCCCACTCACATAATCTTCAGGAGAGATCTGTTACAATGTATGGAAAACGCTGACTCTAGACGTCTTACGTCTTTTGATTTATGTAACTATGTTAGCGAAACTGTAGACGTTACTTGAAGAAAACTTCTTTCTACTGACAGAAAAATATGATTGCCTTGGATCTTGTGACTTGTGCACTACGTAGTGCACGCTAACCGTTAACGCTGCCTCATGCAATAAACACCGAACAAACTAGACGAACCTGCATGAATACGACACGTTAAACCAGGAAATACAAGTGACACCAGACTACGGATATATAACCAACAGTGAAATATCACAGTGCCAAGTGACAATTACCATCACAGTGCCAAACGACAATTATCAAACAGGTCTGGGACCCGGTCACCGAACCGCCAAATACGACACCCCTTAGATGGAAGACAAGTACACGCACACACAAAACGAACTGGACACAGAGATCACCACAGATACAAAGGATAGAGAGCACACACAACCCATAACAAAAGCCCACCAGCAGTAGACATCGGATATGGACAAACAGTAACAGGAGACCCACATAGGACAGCA
>Ga0131853_10013256_pt1 | contig 15111 bp, 5 predicted proteins | sample TergutLab28metaG_FD_92764 | JGI IMG/M metagenome (GOLD analysis project Ga0131853, IMG submission 92764) | Labiotermes labralis P1 segment gut microbial communities from Petit-Saut dam, French Guiana - Lab288 P1 (version 2) (version 2) | ecosystem: Host-associated > Arthropoda: Insects >...
AAATCTTATTTACACATTAAAACACGTCACTTGGTTAAAATAATTCCTACAACTCCTACATGTTTCAGTCTGTCAAGACCATCTTCAGGGAGTTTTGTTTTGCCTTATTTTGAAGTTGCTAATTGCTTGTATGCTTAATATATATATATGGTACTGCAGCAGCATGTCTGTAATCAATATACCGTGTAACATTAATATATCGGGAGTATTGTATTCAACCCCGTCGGTAATGCAACATATTTTATCATGGTATGACAGATTCCACTAGGATTTAGTGTAGTTGCGGTGTCTGATAATGCCACCAAAATCTAGTACGTTGCCGATATTGACCGTTTAAGGTTTAGTGGTAACTGTGCCTACCATATATAATACTAAGAATTTCTGCAGTATGCAGTAATGTTTATTGTATTTGTGGGTTTTCGTCTGAGTCTCACAATACGTTGCAATCATTCCCCTATACAGCATTAAACCAAGTAGTCTTTGTAATGTACAAGAATTGTGTTTTCTGTGTGATAGGAACGTAAGTTTTATGTAGTACTCAGTTCGTATGTATGTATGTCTTCATGGGGCTAAGCTTGTGTGCAGGCAGCTCGTGAGGTACGCAGCCTGTTCTATAGATTGCATTCTGTGAGGCGTTTTATTAACTGTCTTCAGCACGTTGGTGAATATATATATATATATATATATAAAACACTTGCTTTAATAATAATGAATTCTATGTTTTGTCACATAGTGTTTATATGAGGTCCATGTTAATCTCATTAAAACTACATATTCTAGCCTCAGTAGTATTAACAAGTCGATATATATAATTCAGGCAGTGTGTTTTCTTTGAAGTGCGAAGGAAATGTTGAAATATTCTTTAGTTCAGGGGTGTCCAGCCCTTTTTTTTAAGACAAAGGCTTGCAGCCGTTATTGTGGGCTGGTTCGTAGGTATTACGTGTAAGAATAGCGATATATATCGTTTGATTTTTATAGCATAGATATAAAATATGTGGGCCCGGTAGCCCAGTCGGTATAGCGACTGGCTACGTGCTGGACGGTACGGGGATCGAATCCTGGTGGGGGCGAGATATTCCGCACCTGTCCAGACCGACCCTGGGGTCCACCCAGCCTTCTGAATAATGGGTACCGGGTCTTTCCATGGGGTAAAGAGCGGTCGGGGCGTGACGCTGACCACTCACCCCTTCTAGTGCCGCGGTCAAAGAAAGAGTAGAGCTATACCTCTACTCCCCCTCTGGGCCGTACAGCCTGTACAGAGCCTCAGTGCCTGTACAAGGCTGCATTTTACCTTTAGAAGTGTAATTTACAGATGTTGCCAAGGGCTGTGTAACACGACATGGCAAGCCACGGTTGGATACCCCTGCTTCAGATGAATATCCTGCGTCATAGAGCCAGCTTGTACTCATTTCTTTTCCTATTGTCCCTTTGGTGCTTAAATGCATGGTGCTTTTTAATCCTAGAATATGTCTAAATCCTATTGAGATGGCCGGCAGCACTTGTGTACGTACAAACATCGACGTGAGAACCTACTAAGAAAACCCGCATATTGTGCCTGGAATAATTTTTTTTTCGGAGGGGGAGGAATTTTCATGAAAACCTGTGAATTATAAAATTTATTTCATCTTTAAAGTTACTTTGTTTTGGGATATGACACCATGTTGATTGGTAATTATTTTCGTCCGATTTGGAGGAGCTTGATACACCTGCCTTTATGGCAGTCATGAAGATGGTGGCAGAAAATACCTCCGAAAAGTCATTAATTATCAACAGACACGGCGTCATCTCCCAGAAGACTCATCTTCTTCAGAGATGGCTTGAAAACTTTATCACATTTTTTTTGGGGGGGGGGGGAGTTAAGTGTTTTCTGCAGTTGTGTTAGTATGAAGTAACTGCGGTGTTTTGCCTGTCAACAGAATGGTCATACATATTGTTTGAGTTTGTCAATTGCAGGTTTGTCTAGATGGCTGTGAATTGCAAAATTAACTAGGTGCGATCAGTGGATTAGTATACCTTTTAAAGTAGAGATAATAAGCAATGGCGAATAATGAAGAAACCCTATCATTTAGCACACAACAGGGGTATTACTTTTAATAATGCGCTGTAATTATTTGTTCATTTGTTCTTCAGGACCCTTTGAATTGTTCAGAATGGGCGGAAATGCACAGAATGACATCGAATGATAGTGGTTTGTACCTGTTACAGTATAATAGAAATAGAAATTCTCTGTATTCTGTTGACATAATTTTTTTTTAAATGTAGGTGTACTTGTGCTGTGAAAGAACAACATTTTGTGGTTGGTTCTTGTGGTTATGTGTGAATATATTTATGCTGACACCTTGGTCGCATTCCTCACACAAACACTCACCATATTTTATGTTTACAGCACCTTCCTCTTGTCTTCATAATCGTAAGCAGTAATTTAGACGACAAATCTTACACATGCCATCATCGGCGTAGCTTTCTGTTTAGGTTATGTGCAGTAAATCTCTCTGATGCATAAAATTTTAACCGAATGCTGCAAAATGATTACATATTCTACATCACGATTTATGTCAAGTCACCCTTCCTGTAAAGCAAATTGTCTGTACCTAACAGATGTAAATTCAGCGTGCACTTTAAGATACAGTAAAAGCTGCCTGTAAATGAATCGCAAGGGGACCGGATTTTTTCCTTTGCATGCATGTTCCGTTTAATACAGGTACTTGGCTAACAGATGTTAATTCAGCGTGCACTTTAAGATAAGGTAAAAGCTGCCTGTAAATGAATCGCAAGGGGCCGGATTTTTTCCGCTGCATGCAGGTTCCGTTTAATACAGGTACTTGACTAACAGATGTTAATTCAGCGTGCACTTTAAGATACAGTAAAAGCTGCCTGTAAATGAATCGCAAGGGGACCGGATTTTTTCCGTTGCATGCAGGTTCCGTTTAATACAGGTTCCCGTTGCATGCATGTTCCGTTTAATACAGGTACTCGATGTTAAATTCTTTAGGGCTATGAAAGTTTTCCGCTAAAGACAGTATTTCGTTTTATCCATGTTTCGTTTAAGACAATGTGGAACCTCGTGCTTTATCTATCTAACGTGGAACGGTGACAGTTTTTTATTTATGAAAATTTCTGTGACCCTGAAACTTGTTTGAGGAATTTTGATGTGGAAACCTTTAGATATCGGTCGCTTGGAAGACAAAAGTAATGGTTAGCGGATAATATGAAAATGTATCGCATGGAAGTAGGTTTTGTTTTGTGGTTGGGTGGAGAATGGGATTGGTTCTGAATCGAGTGCAGGGACGGGCTTCGTTGTGTTTGTTAGCGGTATTGAAACTTTGTCGGAGATTTGCTTATATCTTACACAGAACTGTACAACTGCTTGGGCATAAGCCAAATAAAGAACGAATTTATTGGACTTTAATATGGCTTCACATATTTCAGGAATTAAAAATATTATTAACCTTATCTCGTTTAATTCCGCAGAAAAAAAGGACCTAATTTTCACTGGGTTTAGCAAACTGTGTGTACGTTGTTGTTGTTGTTGTTGTTTGTTGTTGTTTGCTTGTTTATTTAACAATAACACTTTCCCCTCCCCCCCCCAAAAAAAAAATAATTGGAAAACGTCTCATGTTGGTCCACACCTTTGTAGTATGCCGTGCACCGAATGTGACGGTTTGATTGTTGACTGGTGACGTGTTTTGTTATGTAATTCTGACGATGACTGTACGTAACTAGTCATTTTGCTATCATGATGAATGAGACTGGGTGAGGTGCAGAAATGTTTCAGTTTGTGACGTATGATAGGCCGTACTTTGGGGGCCAAATGGTTATAATTAGTGATGTATTGAGTCGGTTATTGTAATCAAGTGAAATAATGTTGTAAATTTTGCAGTAAATATGTAACTGGTGGGGGTGGGTGGGGGGGGGGGGTTCTTGGTGCTGACGGGATTTGAGAACGGATTTTAATTAGGAATAGTTATAAGTAAATGCTCCTAACTTTCCTGTGATGAAGCACCATTAACTTATGATATGTAGATGTCAAGACATTTTGAACGGTCCCAACCCCCGTCAGCCTGATCTTAATGCGGATATTCCACCGTAACTATTGTTATGGTGGCCTACGTTGCGTCCCAGAGACAGTGTAGGCAAATTACGAAGATAATATCCCTCTTCTTACCAGAAAACGAAATCCGGTCTTGTACGGAAATAAACAATCCGTTTTCTGATTTAGCTGTAGTTAGGGGAAAGCGAACGGTAAGCCGTCAATACGTCACTGCTGTTGCTTATGAATTCAGTGGTTCATGTAGACATTGTTCTTTAGTGTAAGCGCCCTCTGCTGTTGTCCTGTTACGCCTCGCTCTTCTCCTGATCGTCAAAAGCGCCTGATAGCTCCATTGAGTCTTTACACATGCGTGTATGGGTGGATTGGCCACCGTCAGTTGTGTGATTAGCTGCGCGACCGATGATTTGAGTTTGTTTCCGGATTAGTGCAGACCTTTCCTCGTCGCCCTTCTGTCAACGTCTCTTGTGCCTATGGAACATTCTACCCAGTAGAACAAATTGCTAATTCCCGAGGGATAAGATGGCCACAGCCTGAAGTCTGCAAGTCACTTTTACCTTGTGTCGTGGTATAGTCTGTGTGAAGGTCAGCTATAAGTCCTCCTATGTTCCTACACCCTGTATGGTGCTTGGACAGCTTTACATTTTGAGACGAGTAAGCAAAATTTGAAAAACGAACTTAACTTCGTCATGTCTGTCCGTCCTTCTGTCTGTCCGAATGCAACAACTCGGCAACCAACAGACGAATTTTGATTAAATTTGATATTTGTGCATTTTTCGAAAATCTGTCGAGAAAGTACCAGTTTGTTAAGATCTGACAAGAGTAACGGTTACTTTACATGAATACTTATGTACATTTATACCTGCTGGATTCTTCTTAGAATGAGAAATGTTTCAGACAAACGTTGTAGTGAAAATAAAAGACGCACATTTTATATTCAATGTTTATTCGCGTAACCATTTTTGCTGTGGAAATGCAATAAGTATTACATATTCTGAGTGTGTGTTTGTAAATTTTTTTTATCCAACACGCAAAGCGCATGCGCCGTTTCATATTGTCATCTGCTATCTGTCTGGCTGTTCCACATTTTTCCACATTACCTCATAAAAAGGCACGATTTTCGGGGGGTTGGGGGGAGAGAACATCAAATACTTGTTTTGATTTTTTCTATATCTTTTGTGTGAAACATTTTCAGAATTTCGCGAACACACCTAAAAGACGTCTGAGCAATAGTTTCGATTTTAACCCTTACCCAGCTAACGTGGAAAATACGGTGAGCCCGTAATAATACCAGCAATTAGCAAATGTAATTTAACTCCGCATTTAAAGGGTTAATAGCTGTGTTACGCCGGTTCGCAACCCTAATCATTTTACTGGCACTTCTCCATCGATTTATCTTCGGACACGTGTTAACTCTGTACGACGACCACTAGGTACACACCACTATGTTGATGACAATGGATTCGAATTGTGTTGAAATCCTGACGCAGTATTATTGCTAGTAATGTCCGGGACATCTGAAAACCGGTACAAGGGTCAGAGGTCTCAGCTTGTATAGATTGCGTCACAAGCTGGCGGCATGGAAAGTAAGGTACAGTTATAAAGTTTTACCGACTCCGCCACTTCGTAGAACTGTCAGTGAGTTATGGCTTCTCGCAACTGCAATTTATCGACATTATCACAAGTTACACGATTAATCGATTAAGTCTTTATTGTCCCATTTGCCCTTTTTTTTCCGTGTTTTCGTTTCAGAAGCATAATCTTGACGCCATTTTGCCTCATGATTATAATTTTCACTTGCAGATTGGGTCCCTGTTCCTTATCTCTTCTTACGTGTGAGCTTCAAACATGTCTTTTACTCGTACGGAAAGAGGCAAATTGAACCCATTTAGAAACATTCCCTGGAGAAGATCTTTACCTTAGAGAGGAAGACAGAGAAAATTCTATAAAGAGGTGCTTCATAATTTATGCTTTTCATCAAATAATTCTACACTGTGACGCAGTTTTTTGAGTCACCGCGCTTCAAGCCGGAATGTCGTGGGTTCGATTTCCGATAGTGTAATTAGAATTTTTCATTGGTATAATCCTTCCGGTCGCACTATGTCCCTGGGGTCGACCCAGCCTCTAACAGAAATGAGTACCAGGAATATTTCCTGGGGGGTAAAGGCGGCCGGTGTGTAAGGCTGACAACCTTACCACCTTCATGTGCCGATTGTCTTGATGTCTGGGAGCCTCAACCTCCTGAAATCCTCTGGGCCTGTCCAGGCTCATAATGGGAGTTGCTTTACCTCTAACTTTACCAAATAATACTGCGAATGCTCTAGGGGCTGGACTGTACATGGTTCAATTCAAGGTAGGAGAAAGTTATTTCTCTAGTCTCAAAAGTATCCTGTCCGGCTCTGGGGCACACCCAGCCTCGTATTGAAAGTGCATCTGGAATCTTTCCCAGAGGTTGTAGCGGCCGGAGCGTGAGTTTGACCTCTCCCATCTATTGCGAGGTAACGAATGAGTGACTCTGTACTACTACTCACCTTAGGCCCTTATGTCATGGGCGGGGAAATCTTGACATCCTTCACTTCGCTACTGCATTTAGTTTCTATAGTAGGCGGTAGACTACTAACTTTCAACTGAATTACAGTGAAAGATTCAGGCCGTACCGCGCAGTAAACACTCTCCCTCTCGGTTATATAACCAATCGCTTAATGCTGAGTGGGGAAATAACTGCTGTTTGTTCTGAGACCAATGTAAATGCAACTTGTTGCTGTTAAAGTGGTATGACATAGGGATGAAAGAGACTGCGTCGTGCTAGGGGAAGATCTGAACTAGGATCAGGTGGAGAGATATTTTTTCGGATAGTTCGCAGGGGAACAGGATGTGTGAATGCAGGTCTTGTCACAGTTACTCAGAATTAGTTCTTATTTTCGACTCTTGGGAACAAGCACATGAAATTTCGATTTTAACAACATTTGATGAATTTCGTTACGAAACTACAGGCTCACGGTTTTGTGAGAAAATACAACTCTTAATTATTAATTAACAAAACTACTATCAAATGGGGGACCGCGGTAGCTCAGTGGTTAAGGTGCTGTGCTACAAATCGGAAGTTCACTCTTTCGATCCCAGCTGGTGTCAGTGAATTTTTCATTGACATAAAGTCCTTCCGATCGCACTATGGCCCTGGGGTCGACCCAGCCTCTAACAGAAATGAGTACCAGGAGTATTTCCTGGGGGTAAAGGCAGTCGGTGCGTAAGGCTGACAACCTTACCACCATACTGTGCCGTTGTCACGAAATCTGGGAACCTTAACTTCCTGGAATCCTCTGGGCCCCCCCCTCCCCCGGCCCTGTATTGGGACTGATTTTTTTACTATAAAATGTAATTATATATATTGTATAACAATATATTGTTAAAATTAATCTACACGTTTCGGCCCCAGACAGTAAAATACGTTATTATTACACACATATATTTAGTGTGATATCTAAATTTTACGTGTTTTATTTGCAATTATTCATTGCATTGAAAACTTTTCATTATCTTAGCTAAATTTGTTTTTAGTTTTTTTTTGTGGGGGGGGGGGAAGAGTTTAACCGTTCCTTTTCAGAAAATTTTAGTATTCCCCTTTACCCTATTGCTCTATCCCATATTCCATGTGGCTTTTTTTTCAAGACTTTTCCCATCGATATCCTACACTAATTTCCCATCTTTACACATTTTACAGCTGCGTGTTCGACCCAGTTTAATTAACAGTTCAACTAAACAGAACTAACAGCACTAGGTAACGCGATCAATTACGAGCCTCAACATTACGCAGGACATTGCCAGAAAATAACATTCTCGGATCATCCCTTTTAAATACGCGTAATTTCTGTAGCATGCTTTTTGTAACACCCGTTATTTAAATTTTCCTGTCAAAGTAACAAGCCCCTTGTCACAGCCATACATATACCAGACAAATTTGTTAATTCTCATTGGTAAGAAATGTGCTGATTTTGATGGTAGCACTGTCAGTTTATAAACCGAACAATAATTTGTATTTTAATTTCAGTTTTCTTAATTTTACTGCCAACACTATATTTAGCATTTTTTGTTACGTACGTGGGACGGGTAGCTCAGTCGGTATAGTGACTGATTACGGGCTGGAGGGTCCGGGATCGAATCCCGTTCGGGACGAGATTTTCCGCCCCTCCAGACCGGCCCTGGGGCTCATCCAGCCTCCTGTACAATGAGTACCGGGTCTTTTCCGGGGTATAGGTGGCCGGAGCGTGGGCTGACCCCCCACCCCACATCTAGTGCCGAGGTCCTAGAAAGAGTATATCTGTACTTCTACTCATCCTAAGGACCTTCGTGGCCTATAAAAGGGCTGTAGCCTACATATTACGTCTCACAGCACTATTTTCCCCGCATTCTAAATGAGCAGAAACCCAGATAGAACGTAGAAAAGTCTCTTTCTACAGTCATAGCACTTCGCAGTCTCTCTAGGGATATATCCGTAGCCTCGTCAAAGCTAATTTTCAGGGTAGCTCTATCTAATGCTTCTTGTTTCATATTCCTTATTTACTCTTTTCCTTTATGGCCATACATTAGCTGCTTACGTCTTCTTCCTTCCGGTCTCTTCCCAGTAACGTGTTTTAGAAGGGAGTTACTACCAATATGTCACCAGTCAAGTTAGCCTGTCTTTCTTATATTCAGCGGTGACGTCAGTCCATAGCCGCAAGTTACACCGCTACTGCATTTACTTTCTATAGTAGGCGGTAGACTAACTTTAAACTGAATTACAGTGAAAGATTCAGTCCGTACCGCGCAGTAAACACTCTCCCTCTCGGTTATATAACCAATCCCTTAATGCTGAGTGGGGAAATAGCTGCTGTTTCTTCTGAGACAAAAGTAAATGCACTCTGCTAGTGGAACGTAGAATTTTTTTAGTTAGACCTGGTGTTTACATGCAGTAACTACAGTGCCTTAAGGGGTGAAATATTTTGTCGAAACGAGTACGTCGGTCGGAGCGGTGTCATTTCTGGCCTGTATTCTAGGTGTAAAGCTAAAGGTAAAATGCACCATTGTACAGGCACTGAGGCTCTGTACAAGCCGTACAGCCCATAGGGGGAGTAGAGGAATAGCTCTACTCTTTCTTGTCCACGGCACTAGAAGGGGGTGTGGGGTCAGCGTCACGCCCTGTCGCTCTTTCCCCCCGGAAAAGACCCGGTACCCATTGTATAGGAGGCTGGGTCGGACGCAAGGCCGGTCTAGACAAGTGCGGAAAATCTCGTCCCCACCGGGATTCGATCCCCGGACCGTCCAGCACGTAGCCAGTCGCTATACCGACTACGCTACACGGCTCACATTCGAAGTATACCCAGTCCTTATTTCATCAGCATCACGACTGTGCTCTATGCGAATATTCATTTTTCTCGCAGTTTGTTTCAGTCATTCTCAGTAACTTTCGGCATGGTATCTCATATTAAGCTACGATCACTTCTTGTCACTCCTTTCCCCAATTAACTGTTCGCTGTCTGGCACTCATTCGACACTTTGCGTTCTGAATTACCGACACTGTCGTTAAATCTAATAATGAGAATTTTTTTTAATTCCATTATGACCTTGCTTTTGGAAGGAGCCAGTGGTAGACCGCTTCTGTCATGACGTGTAACGATACTGGATAAAAGATTCCAGACTGAAATAATGTTTACCGTCATAGGAATTCCTTGGGGTCGTGTTGTCCAAGTGCCCATGTACTGGAATGATAGATGGACTCAGAGTAGATGTCATGTCTTGTGTTTGTTATGACTGGTTTAGTGTAGGTGCGGAGACGACAGTTGGAACAGCTACCGGCTGGGTCCTCACCGACAGATGTACACTCCCAGACATACATAACATCACTCAGAGTTTCGGCTGCCAATTCGTACATCGTGATACCTCCTGTGCCCTCCGACGATGAACCCCGACAAATGTTACATAACAAACAAACAATTTGACATCTTTGAAGTTTTAACTTATGAACGTCGATAATTCACCGAAATTCTTTTGTTCCTTCTTCTTTAATTGAGTTAGAGGGACAATTCCTGCACAATAGACGTGGGTTCAAGACCTGGTGTCTATGTTTAGTTGGATCCTTTGGAGTTGTGCGTAATATTTGCGGAATTTGGATGAGGAAAATAGTTGTCGACTAAATTAATTTAGCAAAAAAAATTTTTTTAAAACTTAAGCAATATTTGAAATATTATAAATGACGGCAGGATGTCAGAATTACCTTCCTGTTTAAGTGTTTAGGCGCGTCATGTACAAGTAATTAGACGGATTGGCGGGAGTTGAAGTTCGATTTACTCTGACACGTGGCCTTCACAAAGATATAAGACATAGATTTGTAGATAATAAGAACTTCATTCTTCATCCATCTGCCTCTGAAGATGGAACTGATAGAGGGTTCCGAAACGTCGGCTATTAGAACTCAGACGCCGGGGAATTACCCAAAAGAAAACATATTACATATAGAACACGGCGAAAGCTTAAAATCAAGAATAAGAACTTCGTAACGAAGCTACATAGCTACATTGCGCTACGACACATTTCTTGTATATCGTCTAATTGGTCTTATGTTTCTTGGTCTTTAACTTAATTTGTCTTCTTCATGTTAGCTGACGGTTTTGTAAAGAACTAATTCAGGGGCTATCAAAGTCTTGCGGCGTGTGACGCCGGCAGTCCGGTATACAGCAGACACGGAACATCCCCCGTGAAAATCTCAAATACCAGTTAAAATACACTCAAACCCGGATTGAGGACCACTCTTTGTACTCTGCGACTTGTGGCACTGCGTGAAAGGTGGTGGCAAATCGGCAAATCGAAGTGCTGTGTGAACAGGGAATTCCTCTCCACAGATGTCTATAGACGCTGAGTGAGAGTGGCGCTATATCGAAGTGGAGGTATATATGTCGGAGCTTGACCTCATATAGTGCAAATACGAATGTAAATATTGCTGTGTTTACCTTTAATATGGGGACTGCGGTAGTACAGTGGCTAAGGTGCTGTGCTACAAATCGGAACGCCGCTGGTTCGATCCCAGCCGGTGTCAGTGGATTTTTCATTGACATAAAATCTCTCCGATCGCACTATGGCCCTGAGGTCGACTCAGCCTCTAACAGAAATGACTACCAGGAATATTTCCTGGGGGTAAAGGCGGCCGGTGCGTAAGACTGACAACCTACCACCATCCTGTGCCGTTGTCACGAAATCTGGGAACCTTAACTTCCTGGAACCCTCTGGGCCTGACCAGGCCTGTAATGGGACTGCTTTACCTTTATCATCTCTATCTTTATTCTATGACTTTTGTATTTTAGTAACAACTTTAAATATATTTTATGACATATTGAATATTAGAAACATCTCTAATTTCTTTTTGTGAAAAATCGCTAATCTCAATTTGTGACATTTTGGGTATTAGAAAAATAGGAAACTTCATTTAATAGTATTTTGGATATTAGAAACATCTCTAACTTCATTTTATGACTTTTGGATATTAGAAACATCTCTGACTTCTTTTTTTGACGTTTTGCTGACCGTGCATCTCAGTATATTTATCTCAGCAATTAACCAACTTGATGCACAAAATTTTTTTGTGCTCGAAACACGTAGAGGCATGAAATAAACTTATTGTAAAACAAAAATTTTTTGTATCAAGTTGTTTAATTACTGAGAAAAATAAATCTTTAACTTCATTTCATGACTTTTGTATATTAGAACCATCTCTAAATTCACTATATGACTTTTGGCTATTAGAAACATCTCTGACTTCATTTTATAATATTTTGTATATTAGAAACTTCTCTAAATTTATTTTATGACATTGTGGATATTAGAATCATCTCTAACTTCATATTATGACTTTTCGTACGTAAGAAACATCTTTAAATTCGTTTTGTGGCATTTTGGGTGTAAGGAATATCTATGGATTTATTTCATGTCATTTTGGATATTAGAAATACCTCAAACTTCATATTATGACATTTTAGTTTGTAGTTCAAATTTTATGATAAATTCTATTGATTTTCGTTTTTTTATTCTACGTTTTTAATTATTACTCTATTGTTAATAATATCCATTGTATTATTAGAAGGTTGATTGTGAAGGAGTGGCCTATTCCGAAGCTCTTTTCCCCCTGCACCTGCATTCTTCTCCTGATGTTTGTCAAATGTATTAACGGAATATGCAACAAAAAGTGGAAACGAAAGTATGAAGTTCATCTGTTGTGTTTACATGGACTGTATTGATAGTTGCCTTTAATATTATGTGCTGTTTAGAGAGACTGTCAGTTGCTAAGGCCATATTGAGTCGGTGATAGATGAACAAATGATTATTGATCATTGGTGGAATGACACTGACAGGGGCAATCCTGTTCCAGTCGCACTTTGACTGTCACGAACTCCATACGGGTCGACTTTGGATGAAACTCGCCCTTCTGACATGAGAGGCCGGAGATTAGCCACCCGATCCGGCACCTTCCTCCAAAATATCTGTAACTGTTTGCTTTTCGACGCGGCAGATGCGTTGGTTTTTCATAACTTCTAATTTCTGCTATTTTTTCGTGTGTATGACGTTTGTTTAGTTTCTAGGCATCGCAACCGCACTGTAGTGTAGTTATACCGTCAATTGTAAACATTAATTTAGAATCTTTCCTTGTCCTAATTTTAATACGTTTTTAATATTATCACGCATGCATTTACAATAGAACAAATGACGAAGATGGCGTTGGAAGCTGAAGATTGCTCCAAAACCTCGCTACGGGTACACCAAAATTTACAACACAGCCTGAAATACATAATATTTAGAAAATGTGTTTTTTTATTAAATTAATTGATTAGATCAAGAAATTCAGCACAGCAATAAAATGTTAGAGTGAATATGAAAACAATTTCGCAGCTGCGGTACCGTAGTCTGGAGAGATATCAGGTTATGGGCTGGAGTGTCTGGAGTTCGAATCTTGGAAGGGAAATGTAATTATACAAATATAATAAGGAGCTATTGCACCTTAATCTTAACACCCAAAAAAAGCAGTCAACTAACAATACAAATCAAATAAGGTCCATGAATTGAATCCATATCTTGAGAAACCAGAACCCACTAAAGAACAACATTTCACTACCATCCCTAACATAAAAGCAACCACATGCAGTAATTTCTCAAATTTACTTTTGGGATGAAACTATATGTTTCGGACAGTTCCTCTGTCCATCATCAGGAGTTTTTCACTGTACACACAGCAGTGGTATATGTTATACAGTTAGAGTTTTATTCCAAAAGGAAATTTGAGAAATTGGTGCATCTGGTTGGTTTTATTATAGGAATATTTCACGATGCACGGTCACCTGAACGTCAAATTTCACTACCAACAGCCTGTTATTCGTACTAATGGAAGAGTAAGTAATATAAACTATTAACTCCCTTAAAATCGGGAAATCAAAGTCAATAATAACATTCCGTGAACTCTGATACACAACGTAGACTGCGTTTGAAATGTGATGGCACACGCTCAGAAACCAGATTTCTTCTTCCGGCGAAACGGACCAGTCCATTTAAATCGGCTGGGGGCCTCTGTTCAGTCGACTATTGGCAGCCGAGTTGTGCGCATCAGCGGTAGTAATGCTGGAAACACCATGTTCCGAGGTAGTGTGAAGGGTACTGGCTACCCACTTCATTCGCCAGTTTCCCCTTCACTTCCCCTCCCGCGCGTCACCGTGTGCCATCACATTTCAACTGGGGTCTGCGAAAAACGACGCAGAAACAGACTCCAAGGCCATAGACAGCAACGTTTTTCATGGGTATCGGTGTTCTTTCCCAGTGAGAAAGCGTCCATCTAGCGCCAAGGTTTCAGTATAAGTGGGGATACTGCCACTATACGCCTTCCTGGCATAGACAGGGACAATTTCACCGTTTTTACGAAAACCATCAACAACGACGTTTGATGAATGTGATTTTTGGGGAAACATATCGCTGCATTTGGGGAGTGGTTTGTATAAATCCAATTGATGGTTTTGGCGAAGCTTGTACGGAGTAATTAATTATAGATGTTACTACGTTTTATGACGAAGATGAAATCCGTTACGCAAACGTTGTTAATCCAGTTTGTTCCGGGAATTCGCCGCCAGATTTCGCTCCTTGTGAAGCTGGCGCATGGGGGATTCCCCGCAGTAACCGCTATCTGCTGCTGTTACGTTCGAGGGACTGAAAGCGATTATTTAAATCTGACCCGAAATAACTATACACCGCAGGCTGATGCGCGTTGCTACGATTTTCATAACAGGTTTTTCTTCATTTAATCTACGACTCTCCTAACAATAACGCAGCATCCATGGTTTTTACAGTGCTGTGCTTTACCATTTCCCAACCAGTGTATTATTTTTTATTTTGTGATTATTCAAAAGTATATTTGTTTTTTTTAACCAACGTTTTTTCTATTATTTTTCAAATATGTATTGGATTTCGATTCACGTTTACCAGAACGTTATTTTACTAAATTGAAATAAAATTCTTACTTCTCCAGTAAAGAAATTTTCAGTTTGGGCGGTTTGTATTCATGACTGCGTCCTTATTCACGGTATCCAGTCTGTAGGCATATCTAGAGACGGACTGCAAGTTAGACAAACAACTCGAACCGCGATTTTCTTGTTTATTTGCCTACAGGTTATCTGTAGGTCGGGATAGCTGAGGTCGTTTAGTGACTAGGTTATGGATTGTGTGTTCGAGGGATTATTCGTTTCCTGCAAGAGCAACGGATTTATACTTCCACCAGAGCACGCGCTGCGGTTTTGGTGCTCACCCAGCCTCTATTCAGTGGGCGCCACGGGATTTTTTTCCCTGGAGCAAAGCGGCTGGATCCTGAAGCTCACCGTCAACTACCTATCTACTGTTGAATTTATGGATGTTAAAAATAGTAAAGATGGGCTGGACATGTGGCGCCAATGGGTGAGGAGAGGGGGGTGTATAAGGTGTTGGTGGGGAAACCGGAGGGAAAGAGACCACTGGGGAGACCTAGGCGTAGATGGGTGGATAATATTAGGATGGATCTCCAG
>Ga0131853_10013257_pt1 | contig 15110 bp, 3 predicted proteins | sample TergutLab28metaG_FD_92764 | JGI IMG/M metagenome (GOLD analysis project Ga0131853, IMG submission 92764) | Labiotermes labralis P1 segment gut microbial communities from Petit-Saut dam, French Guiana - Lab288 P1 (version 2) (version 2) | ecosystem: Host-associated > Arthropoda: Insects >...
GGATAATCAGGATTATGTTAGGCTGCAAACAGAGGGTTTCATGCAGGAATTTGTTTAGAAGATTGAAAATTTTACCCCTCGCATCTCAATACATACTTTTACTTATGCTTTTTGTAATAAAAACAAAAATCTCTTTACTTTGAACTCAGACCATTACACAATAAGTACAAGGCAAATGAATAAAAATATCAGCCCATGACAACCTTTACCACATACCAAAGGGGAATACGTCGCATGGGTATCAAGATATTTAACAATCTTCCTCAGTCCATTAAGGATGTATCTAATAATGCTAGAAAATTTGAAATCTGCTTAAAACGATTTTTGCATACACATTCTTTTCAATCAATAGAAGAATATTTTCAACATAAATCTGATTAATGTACCACAAATGGTCTTACTATAGAAAATTTGCTGTTTTCTCTCTTATGATTCTGTACCTATTACATATTATACCTGTTTGTTTATTAACTCATGTACTAAACTTGGAATCAGATGCTTCACTCCAACCATGTATATATGTATAAACGCTGACATGTTCTATATCCTACTTATTGTACTTACTTGGATTTATGGAATGCAAATAAAATATCAATATCAATATCAATACCTCTACCTGACAACACACAACACTAACAACAGACAAACATCCATGCCCCCGGTGGGATTCGAACCCACAATCTCAGCAGGCAAGCGGCCGTAGACCTACCCCTTAGACCGCGCGACCGCTGGGACCGGCATCTCATTGATCAATACAATTATAATTTTGGTTTTCGGACTATACCAGTTACAAAAATCAAACCAAGGATTTTTTTTTCATTTCGATTACTGTTACTGGTTTCCATTCTTCACTACGTGCATGGTTTGTAACGGGGCGAGGAATTTTCGCGATCTGTTGTTGTGCGTATAAATTTGTCTGGTCATCTACTATTTTAATGAGTTCAGGAGGAATATAATGGTCAAAATAACCCATCACATCTGCTTCATTTTCAACTGCAAATTGCACGCCCGGATTGCCTATGAAAGGTGGTATTCTTGGTTGACGATCATGTTTAGAAAAGCCTGTAGTTGGAGTAACATCTATCTGTCTGCGGCTAGGGCCCGGTGTTGAAATGTTACTCTCATTATCAGTCTCATTTGCACTTTTAAATTCACTCTCTTCACTACTTGAAAATTCGGGAATATTATCTGTATCTGAATCACTGTCATTTACAATTTCATTCACTGCATCAGCTAATTCTTCTTCAGTTCTAAATACAATTGTTTTTCTTTTCCTAGATGCCATGTTGCACTGAGAAGTATAAACTATCACACATACACGATTTCACGCATAAAAGATTCTTTATAGACTGCAGCCGGAGACAGCCCACTCTACCTCTGAGTATAAGGATAAACACTGGTTCATTATATCGCAATGTAAGCATAATAAGCTATAAAAAGGATAAAGATAACGTCTGCTAGATATACTGGAGCTGCTGGACAAGTTTCCCGCCAGGTCAGCTGATTTAAGCTGAAAGAGCGCGATTGAAATATTAGATCGACTAAGGTCGACGCTGGCGATTTTAAGCATGAATTATTAAATCGACTAAGGTCGACTGTGGCAGTGAATATGTTAAGACATTACAGAGGGCAGCTAGGGGGTAGTTTAGTAGCATAAATTTTGCACCAGGTTTTTGCATGTGCAGAGCCTCCTCTCTCTTACTCATTCTTTTTTTAAAGTAAGGTACATGAGCTAACAATGTATAGGAGAATTCTCATATGGGTGAACATGTAATTCAGAAGTAGTTGTGTGAATAAGACACCTAACAGGAAGGGGGTAGTGGGTCCATCCACTTGACTGGAATGAGCTGCTACATGTACCTTCTCCTTTCTATGCAAGGAGTAGGTGCTACAAATCCATTTTAGTGTTCAGAAGTTTTAATACTTTTCTTGCCATCTGGGACTTCTCATATTTTCTACACTGGTATTTAGTTTCTGCTTCAGATGATGTGTCCTGGTTCCCAAGGTACCTTGTGTAGGTGTTTCTCATATTGGGCCAATTGAAACTCCACATCTAACACTCTGCGCATGCGCTACATTTGGTGTAGGTTTGGTTGCGAATGGTCAATAAGGAAGGTCACTTTACGTGAAGAATGAAGTACTTTCTCCACTGTGTCTCTCCTTCTGTTCCATGGATCTTTCTGAAACTCCACACCTATTACTCACTGTGTTAGTTCTGCAATTGGTACAAGTTTGGTTGCGATCGGTCAACAATGAAGGGTGCTTTACTTGAAGAACGAAGTATTTCTCCACTGTATCTCACCTTCTATTAAATGGATCTTTCTGAAACTACACACCTATCACTCACTGAGCTTGAGCTACAATTGTTGTAAGTTTGATTGTGATTGGTCAATAACAAAGTGCACTTTACTCAAAGAACAAAGTACTTTCTTCATTGTATTTCTCCTATTCCATGGATCTTGCTGAAACTCCACACTTGTCACTCACTGCACTTGCACTACAATTGATATAAGTTTGGTTGCGATCAGTCAATAACGAAGGGCACTTTACTTGTAAAACAAAGTACTTTCTCTGGGCATGGATGCAAGACCTTAGACCCAAATTATAAACCATGGGCCTCCAACCATTTTTGGTAAAGCACCACACCAGTTGCTGTGGGCTGGTTTGCGGGCCGCACATGGACAAATAACAATAAGTGGTATACTTAACTGCCTAAACTATTGTGTCATTTATACAGTACCTACATAATTTACAAATGTGGCTGCAGTTTAGAGACGCATGTTTACGGTGGTCTAGCTCTTGCCACTTTTTTAATAACATAAGTGCAGAATACAGTATCAAGTAACCTTATGGTGTTCTTGCTCTTAAAGCACAGCTCAATCTACTTTCTCAGTGGTATGGCTAGCCGGCATTGTTACCAGCCATCGGCTAGCTGTGATTATGAGACGTCTCAGGGATCACAGGAGTGTATTCACCGAGTCAAGTTGCTGTTAAAAATGTTTAATAAATAACACCACATGTAATCTTGGGTTCCAGATTTGGGTCTTTATTAGTTTCAAAGTCATAATTGTACAGATGATGGCACAAATTGTTTATGCTGTAATACTGTCTCCCAGCCAGACCTCTAGACAACTCCCCAGCATCCTTATCTCTCCGTGTTGCCTCTGTGCAATATCTTCCCTTTCTATTTTCTTTTATGCTATTGTGAAGGTCTACGCCTACCCATATTGATTGGGTCCTGATTGCTGAGTTCAACGTTCTCTCTAAATGCTCTGAAGAATTGTTTTTGAAATCACTGGTCCCTCTGCTATAGGTTTTCTTTTCTCTGTTCTAGTGGGCAAGGGACTTGAACCTTTTACCACACACACTATTATTATGTATATTCCCAAAAAATGTCCCAGGCTGGACTCAAACCAAGCCTGAAAATGAATGACTGGTTAGAGTATGAATGTCAACAGATGATAGAGAAGTTTACCATCATACATTCTGAATTTAAACACCCGATTTTGGCAAGACTTGGGGGTTTCTAGCAAATTTCATAACACCACAACCCAGAAAATAGTAGTTATTATGTTCTCAGATTTTATATGTGTGCAAACAAGTAAAATTCTACATAGTGCCTTGCATAAAAGACCTTTGGACTTAAAAGTGTCACTGACTGTACTGACCAAATTATGAAAAAATGCAAAAGTTTCAGTATTATTGTTTTGCTGTGACCACCTAACGTACTTAATGCTGAGTTCAGATGAGATCACTGAACTGAAACTGGCATCTCACAACATTCTCCGTACATTTGTGTGACAAAACTATTTAACACTACATATACTCTTAACTTGATGGTAGACTTTTGGTCCACCCAACTTAAAAATCAAAATAAGAGTACACATTATACTACACCTGCAGTCATAAACAAATAACTGCTTGAAATGGTAATTAAAATAACGAAATCTGCATATTTACTTCTAAAACAAATGTCTATGGGAGCACCTGAACAATGATGAGTATTAATGTATATCAGTCAACTGTTTGGTAACCCTGCTGCCAGTCATAACTCATTTCACTGAAGAATTTCTGACATCTATCAACATACCTCAACCATTATCATGGCACATTTATTATTTAAAATGCCAAAAAGTGTCTAGATATCACAACATCATACTGTAGTAAAAGATATCCTACAGAACGAACATGGGCTTCAGCTTCATCTTTGGTATCTTTGCAGAGATCTGCCCCAGAAAATCTAGTATGGTGCCACCATACAAATGGAGTCTGCCACTCTTGGACTTTCAGTAAATTTTGAAGCCGTCCTTGTGCGTAAGCACCATGCTATGAACATATATGGGGGAGAGGACATGTAACTCCATGCATTCTGAACATCAACACTAGACTGAGATGAGCTTCATGCTTTTGCTGTATCACCCCCAAGGGACCCCAGCACTGATTGGACAGGAAGCTGTGTGACCCCACAGCAGACATGTATGATATGAGGAAGGGACAACATCTTGCCCTATTGAGATGCAGAATTCCTGCTCTCAGTCTTGTAGCTCACAGCTTCAGCACCGAGCTGTTGTGGCTTCTCGCTGAATTGTGAAGATTAAACATGCCTGTAAACTATGATTTTCAATACATACAGTGCAGCCAATTTATTTAAAACTGATGAACATGTACGAAAAATGATGGAGGCTCCAATCCAACTTCTGAATTTGGAAAAAATTCCTTCCTCTTCAGGTAGGCTACATTCCTCGTTTCCTTATCGATATTTGGCATATTACATGAAATGTCTCCTTGAACTAAGATAGAAATAACCCTCTTATTTTAATCACCCAGACTCTTGGGTTTAATCAACACAACCCACACTCAGAAACCCACTATGCTTTATTGTCAAAGGATGACTGCAAAGCAACAGAAGTAGAGGTCTGTATCCTACTTGTGGCATGCAAGAGAGGGAGGCAACAAATTTTTATCTCATGCCCGTCAAAGTTTTAGACGGAAAGCAGAATAAATACAACATAATTATAATGAGTTTGGAAATATTTATTTTGCATATATATTTCTACATTTTGTAAGTACATTGTTGATGCTTCGTTATTATACAAGTATTACAAAAGAAGGTACAAGAATAGGCCTACTACAGGCAAATGGGGTACACAAAATATACTTTAAGTACTAGGAACAAAAGTTATTATAAGACTACATGAGACATAATACTATTACAGAATATTTCCAGAAAGACGTTACTGTTTTCGCTGTATTAACTTACTGAAATATGTGACAGTATCATTGTTTGATGTCACTGACAACATCACTCATGGCAAAGTGTGCAAACTTCAGTAGCAATGAGCAATGCTAAACATAATGGTGTACAAATAGAACAGCATATGTTTTAAGTGGCTACTGCACTTGGTAACTAATGCATGAGTTTTGAGTACAAATTACACAAGAGCTAGCAGGTCTGCAATAGATTGTTTAATTAGAAAGTTTGAAAAAATTGGGATCATGTATGGCAATATGCATGGAGATAGCAGAAAGCAGACCGAACACCAGATAACATGAAATGCATTCAATTAATAATGTTGCACAGCCTAGAATATGTGTACTTGTTTCATAACAATTTGACTTAGGAGATTCACCAATATGAAGCACTGTTTGCAAGAGTTGGAAATTCTTCCACACATGACATATGTGGCAATGCCTTGTGCAAGTACTGCAGAACAGAAAGTTCACTTTTTATAGTTAATTTGTGCCATTTCTCAAGGAAAATCCAAAAGTTCTGCATGGAAATTTGTACACAAAGTTCATCCTCCTGTGAATGGCCATGTTAACAAGCAAAATGGACTACAGAGACTTACATTAAATAATGCAGACACTGTTACATCACCAATAATTCACAATGTATTGGGCTGTTTCATCTGGTGATATTGCTGAAACTGTCTTGTACAAAGATAACTGTGCCAGCTGATGTTACATGTACATTATCAAAGAACATTCTCTTCCATTACTCCGAGCTTGTGGAGTTAAATTTGAAGAAATATTTCTGTCAACAAGATGTGCCTTGACTGCACATGCAGTGTTGAAAGTTCTTGGTATTACTGTTATGACTTAGTTCTTCATATACATTATCCATATGTCTGATACCAGACAGCATTCTCTTCAGACTCAATTCATATGACTTCTTCTTAAGGTATACTGTTTGTGGAAAACAAATTCCACAGCAATGATCAGCAACAATGTACTCATTATGGTGTAAGTAACAAAAACTGTCAAAGACAACCAGGGATGATATTTTACGGGCACCATGCATTAAATGAAAACATTTTCACTTGACTTCACTCTTTACCTCCAGCATTCAATGACACCAAACACAATGATGTTTGTCATGTATTTTGATAAATGCATACAATTAAACTGGGGTCTAACTTTGGTATGACCTTGTACACAGTATTACAAGTAAAGACATCATGGTCCATGCTTCAGCTGCTCTTTAAAGTATTTTGTAATCAAACTTAAAAAATCGCTCAGGCCATTTGTCCTTACAGAGAACTGAAGATTTTGAACAACACCGTTGATGTACTAATATGTATCAGATCAGCACACACAGACAAAGCAGCTATTGCTAATATCACTGCTATATAACGCTAACAGACATTTCAACTTGGTGGTAGTGTTGCTATCCATATTTCAAGTAGTAAATTTTGTGCTGCGTATACCTAAATGTTTATGTTTGCAGAAAGTGTGTCATATGTTACTCACATATACACATACATATATACACACACACATACATGTCTTTTGATACTCGTATATGTCATCAGAATTGTATTCCTCGTAAAACTTCTCTGCTATTCATAGTCTGAACACAGTGTCATGAAATGAAGACCACAATGTCATTCTTCACCAACATGACAACCCCAAATTATGTGTATGTCATATCACTTCTAAACATTTCCCTAATGTAACTTGTACCTGGCTTAAATAAGTGTACCAGAGAATTTACAAATTTCCTCTGACAAAAATTCATGCTGCACACCATAGCTATCACCAAGGACCATCTCCTCCAAGGACCATCTACCAAACTTTGCAGAAATTTATTTGGGATTGTGGAGGAGATGCAGGGGAGTATTGGTTCCTGAAGTATATCAGGTCAAGATACTGTGAATCATGCTGCACAACTTAGCTATCAGCAAGGACCAACTAGCAAACTTTGGAAAAATTTATCTCAGAATGTAATAGAGACACTTGGGTACGTCACTTCCCGAAGTTAGATAGGTGAAGCAGCTGGCCAACTTTGTTCACATGAAATCCCCTTCAGCAGCCAGAAGCAGCAGGCTCCAAGAATGAGACCAGTGATAAGGGAACTTGGAAAAACAGCTACAGCAGATGCACAATGACTCTCAATCATCATTTGAAAATGCACAGCAATTGGTGCAACAAATAATACCCTTCAAAGTGAAAGTGTTTTGCCTAACCCAACTAGGAGGACAGTGAATCCACTGATGGGCAGAAGAAGGAGCATTCTTCAAACTCAGGTACTTAATAAACCCAACCCTTTATAGTATCAGGTGCCAGTTCATCACAAGAACTCTTGTGACACTGGTTATGTTCATTTCAGCCTGGGGCCAGTGAAATGCAGTCATGTATGTGAGGATTTACTATGGCACCTGCTGAATAAACTGAACCATCTACACAGTAATCACATGCAAGTTGTGTGATTACTATACATTTATAGTTATGACTATACAGTCGACTTGACACTCCCCAGTAGATATTCCCTATGAGATAAGTCTTGTGTAAACCACCGATAATAATGCAACCAGTAACCGGATGCTTGGCAGTTCGAGTGGACCTTTACAACATGAAGTTGTTACCTAAGCCAGACAAGGAAACCAACTTTATCATTTTCTATACAAATACCTTCATCACGTGTAACTATTGACAAGTCACAAAAAAAATGGCAGTACTCATTTAATTCAAAGAAACAAGACACCACTGCATAAGTCCATATGGAAATGTTTCTTCCTGCATTATGAAAATATTGAAAATTGTCATTAGTATCTATTATTTATGACAAGAGTTTCAGCTATGACTAGACACCAAAAGCATAAAATGGTTAATAATTTCAAATGCTAGTGAAGCAAAATAACAATTATAATGATCATTACTGTAATTGTCATTGTCCTCCTCCTGCTCATCACCATCATCTCAGACACAGCCAAAACTAATTATGATTTTGATTGATTCTGGCAGGCAGATGGTCAGCTGTCCTACACAAGTATCTTGAAATACTGCACATATCTTGCCAGATATTCGATTTTTAAATGAATTTTCTCTTTTCCTACATTAGCACATTCCAGAAAAGGTGTCAGAACCCCTGGACTGGTTTCTGGCAACGGCACACACTATCCTACCCAGCACTGATAAATCTAAACAACTGCATTAAACCCAGGTGAAATAGAATTCAATTATGTTCTTTTGCAATACAAACACATATTATTGAACTAAAACACAGAGTACTGTAGATATCAGACAGGGTAGAATCATGCGTGCACCTCACAAAAACAATGTAGAAAAACAGACAGCTAAGATTTATCCAAAATGCAAGGTGTTCCTTTGAGGAGATGAGTGTATTTTCTGTAGTATGACCTGTCATACAGCAAGATGCTATAGTGACCAGATGGAAGTAACTAACAATGATACCCTGTAAAGCCTATAAATTTTGGTCACTGCATATCCTGCCTGAACACAATCCATGCAAACAAGATGATGATTTTAATTGAAATAAATAAGATAAACAAACGTTTAGTGCACTAAGATGGTATAAAAAATTCTTGTATGGAAATGAAGTACTGAAACACCCATAAAAGAAGTTTATGGTACTGCCATATTTTCGAAGTTCACTGATAACAGGACAAATTTCTGGGGGCAATGCCAATTTTTGTATATTTCTTCAGAGAGAACATAACAGATGCATAATAAGCAAGATGCACAATTTCTCATTTCACTTACATCTCCAGCTGTAAGTTACCCAGTTACTTTCTCCCTGATTTTCAGCTCATAATAATTATGACATCAAAACTATGTTAACTTTATGAATTTTTTTATCCTCTCTGTAACCTAATAACTTGGTAAAACCATAACCTGTTCCCTTGGCAAATGGGATGGTTATATTCTTCCCATTTACTTACACATCAAGGCAGCTTATGAACTTAAACAAATTATATTCTGCTGATGATTAGATATGAGAATATCAAATATTTATGTTCAGAGTCAACAATCTGTAATTTACCCTTTGGTGCAGACACTGCAATATGTGACAGCTGCCAGTGAATTGGGCAAAGACTATACAATTTAAGTTCACAGCACAGTAGTGGTTTGCTAATTCCAAGTTGCCTTTAATGAAGCTTACCTGTTAACCTAACTTGGTGAAAATAATGCATGTAGAGAAGATAAATTTATGTGAGAATCTGAAACTATTTGCTGTACTGGATTGATTAACCTCCCAAACACCACAACTTTAAAACTCCTAGGAAGGAAATACTTGTAAATTAAAATGCAAAACTTTCTTAAATAACCCACAGCACTTATTACCAGAGTGTCAAAATATTTATAATAGTATCCTTAACATTCCCGACTTCACCATACAGCAAACAGCAAAGTTAGGAACTTCTTATTAAATGGAACAGTACCGTTAATAAAACAATACAACGTCAGAATAAAGAAGAAAACAAAATGTAATATGAACTTTTCACTCATACACCTGTCACATCCTATACATAACCCAATGACCATTTTTATATTCATCATCATTTCACTTAAATCTTGTAAATAAACTATTAAAAAATATATAAATTATTTTAACTCTCTAATGCTAGCGCTACTACAGTCTGGCTGCTTATCTACTGTACACAGATTCATCACTGCCAAGCCAGAAGCATAACAGATTTTATTCTGTTTTGAAACACAAAGTTAAAAAAACTATCAGAGTAAATCATGTAACTAGAAATTTCAGCTGTCACAGAATTCTTTAATTCAGGTATGCACATAACATACATAAGATGCCTGTCAAAAATTCTATGTACAAAAACTCGTACATATACATACTTTATGTACATAAATATATGTTAACAGTATGGAGGTAATTTATATATCTGTCAGATCATGACATAAAACAATGTTACTTTAGAACACAATGCCTATTACATATCCTGTAAGTGAAGTGTAGGATAACTATTGAATGACTTGCATTCTGCAGTATACATTACAGAAGAACACTGAAGGATGATTACAATTAAAATATGAATTACTCAGTGATCAAATACTGGTAGTACAAAATTCTTGCAGTATGCTAACTGCAGCCTTCTATCATAACCTTCAACATAAACTTGGCTTGAAAATCACTAGCACTTTGTTACATGCCTTGAGACTTCAGAAACTTCTTTCAGTCATTTATGTGACTGTAGTAATGTCATAAATACTGTGCAGCATATCAGTGCAATTAGTAAAAGGAATATGAAATATCCTCCATGGTTACTACATCCATACATGAGAATGTGCCCTATACATATTTATGAACTCAGAAATTCCATTTCTAATGCTTTTTATAAAAGCACTAAATGACCAAATTCATGATTAATGCTATAGGACAGTTGGTAAATGACACTTAAGCTGGAAATCAACCATCAGCAGGCAAAGAGACGACAACACTCATGTTTCTTGCAGGATTCAAACCAACAATCATAGGTCTCATTTCATACTGTGGTCTGGGTTATGACACTATGTAGTATGGTAAGTGGGTAACATGTTACCTCCATCTTGAGTGTAGAAGTAAACATAGGCATAGCATATTCTTCCAAAACATTGGAGCCCACCTATCGTGGTGTCATAACCCAGGCCACAACAGAAATCCTCACTGCTGTGACTAACATCAAACCTCTCATTACGCTGTATCGGACACTACATAAATTGACCTGTAACTGTCACTAAATTCAAGAGCACTTAACTGCTTAGATACTATAGCATTACCATTCCAGCAACTTTTATTACACATTGATATACTGTTGTATGTTACTGACATATATGTTTGGGTCTCAGGTGACCTTCTTCATTCTCTAATCACCTAAAACAGCAAAAAAAATTGGTCCTATATATATATCTGGTTCACCTTAAAATTGTCTATTGATATCTTCTATGTTTTGAGTACTTAGTTGATGGTGTATAAATTGCAACATTTTTTTTCCTCTCCAAAATCTGGGATCTCCCCTAGCCTCTAACTGAGAGGGTACCTCAGTTCTTTTTAGGGAGGGGGGGGGGCAAAGCAGCATCGGCTAGATGTTGACCACTCATCTACATCTATTGCCAACGTAAAGCATAAGTGGAGTTACTTTAACTTCCCCTATATGCCTTCATGGTGTGGATAGGGACAAATTTACCTTTACATTTTACCTTTAATTTTACATACAAAATTCACCTCATATAATTAAACATGTACACACTGGTAGTACATTCATGAATTAAATTTAGAAAGTAACAGATGTTGCATTTACAACAAAATACAATCATAACACCAACTTCGAATACTTAGGATTGCTTACCTGTTGTTGCAACAAGTTAAGAGACAAAGAATAAGACCATTTGGACAAAAACACATATATTAATAACACACAAAAATTAACAACATATGTGATAAAATCGATGGATGGCGGTATTAATCTATACTCTAAACCTGCATTGTAGAAAACTGCAAGAGTTTGCTCCTTTAGCAGACAAAACCTTTGGGTAACATCCATAAATTACAACTTGTATGAATTAACGATCTGGCAATATGCCCTACCTTAACGTAAATACCTGAACTCCCCTAATACTTACACTTGTTGCACCAACATAAAACATTTTGGGAACATGCCTGCATAGAAACCGTGTTAAATATTTGATGTAAGAAACTGTATTTTTAAATTTTAAGGGGAAAAAAAAATTATGCCTAAACAAACTGCGTGTAGTGAACATACATAATGTATGATCAGACAGTTTCATCACGCACATTATATGAGCTTCTGAACACATGAAACATGATCCTCTTAGTCACCTTTATCACACTATAACCCACATCTGAAATACAAAACACATCAGTCAAATTGTGACTACAAATTCCAATCCAGAAACCATTTAACAGAGCAATACACACAATGACTTATGAAAGAAAGCAATTCGCTTACTGGCATGAAAAAACAGCTTATAGCAAATCAGTGATAAATTCTCCTTATACTCAAGCAATGGAAAGAAGTCCTATGGATCAACTCCTTCACACCTCCCTTGGTGTATTATACTTCTCCAGCATATTTTCCATATTCCATAACAGTCTTTAAGCCTGTCTGTTCACAGGCGTGTTATTTATAAGCCTCACTAGTCCCAGGAATTTATGGCTAGCTGATATAAGCAAGAAGAGGCTGGAGGGGTATAAAGGAAGGAAAGGAAGGGCCTTGAGCACCAACATCTCTATATACATAGGACTCATTTCTGTGGCCTCAGTATAAAAGTAGGGTAATCACATGACAAATAGAGAATTCACAGTTATTTCATGAGCAGAATTGATGTAAGATATGTTGTAATGGTATATTTGATGCTGCTAACAGTAAGGTTTTGCATTATTGTAATTGCTCACAGTAACATTAACTCCTACACACCAGTAATTTCAGGTGTATAAAAGTCTTACCTTATTGGGATGTATGTGAATCACTGCTGTAATTAGATCTGCATAACTTGTAAAATTTACTCCTTTTTTGGTTCCTAGACATCAATATCAATTTTTCTGATGCAATATAAAAACTCTAGGATTTACAACACAAAACTGGTTATTCACAGACAGGATATGACATTACTTTACTTCATTGTAAGTGAAACAGAAAAGAGGCATTACTTTATTTTAACACCAAACTGTGACACCCTGTGAACCCTCATCTTATATTGTAGCTTCTGCCTGCAGACTTACAGTTTTTGAGCACCATGGAACATGTGAGATCATGTGACTTTCATATTGTTTGTTTATGCTGCAGCAAAACATCTGAAGATTTAACATTACAGACATATTTCAAGAGTGTTGCATTGTATCAACTGCCAGCATGTACTTGCAATGTGTGACAAATGCCCATTTATAAAATATGAAATGTTCTGCTCTTGAAACCCACATTAATTATTTATTGTTATGAGAAATAATATTATAAACTTAATGGAGTATTTGTAACACAGGATATCACCCCTGCCACACACACATATGCAGGTACACACACATGATGGTACACACGTAAATGTGCGCATAAATACACAAGTGTGTGTGTGTGTAGCTCATACAGTACATGCCTTTTAAGTGTCAGTCCTAATTGTTTCAGGAAATTCTAATTTCTGCTAGAAATATTAAAATTAAATGCAGTTTGCAGGAATTGTACACTCCCAAACCTTACATCTTCCTGAAGTGTACTTTATTCTTCTAGGATTAAAAACAAATAATAAAGCAACTCATGCAGCGTACATCTAAACGGAGCATAACACATTTTCTAAACCTACATCATAACACATTATATGACAGACGAGTTCTTTACACAACGTCTGCTTTTTGGAACTTTCTCTGAACAAAGTCTATACCAGTGACCAAGAAATTCATTTCTGGTACAGCATAAACAAACAAACTGAACCATCCATATGGCTGCACACTTTAAATTTCCTTTTCCTAGCTGGTAGAGTTACTCCTATACAAAGACTGGTTGTAAGCTTCCATCCTCAGATTCTGAGTCTCCTCTGCTGACAGTGGGTTGATCGAAAAGAAAGCATACAGCGAGATTGCCACAGTTATGATTATTGCCAAGCACGTATTCAGAATGCACTTTTCATGTGGCGTTTGTCCCAGTGTGTTGACCTGAGGAACAAAGTGTAATGAATAAGCCCAGCGTTCAAAATGGAATGGTTACGATTCAGCTATGTTCAACCTTGTGATGTTATTGCTTTACTGTTATAACAGAACAATACAGTGAAACCTGTATCCATTCCTCCCTGTGCATTTTTTTTACCCAAGTAGTGTTAATTTGTTGTGGTCCCTATAAATCTGATAACATTAAAAATTATCTGCAACTGTGGTTTTCCTGCCTTTGTAATTTTTTCACCACAGTCCCTTAAGAAATGATGGATACAGGTTTCACTGTATCCAACCACATACATGATACTTATAAAGTATACTTCTCTCACATCAGGCATATGAATACTGACACCAAAATATCACAAAGTGGTTATTTTGATAATAGTGCTTGGATATCTAGTCATAAACAGGTAAACATCAAACATTCAACACACAGCATTGGTTATGGTGCCATATCCACTTTCATCATACCTACTAGAACAACATAATTATTAAAATATTACTTTCAGAGTGTTTGTTTAAAATGTTTGAATAATCCACAGGTAACAGAGTAATTTGTTTAAAATACCTCAACAATCTACATGTAAAACAGACAAGCTCAAAGGGGAATTTATGGTAGAAGCCAGGAGCATAGTTCTTGGCCATGCCTGAGATCAAAGCCCCAGAGCACAGCCTTCTGCCTACAGACAGTCCAAATTTAACTGAAAATGTTATTAATCCTGTTAATATTGGATACTAATCTCAAAAATAAATATAAAACACTGGGGAAACAAGTGTACGAATAGAAAGAAACACACAATGTAAAAATAAAGACAGTCTCATAAGGATGTGACTTCAAGTTTATTCGAAACCTGTCACTGTTCAAAATTCATGTCATATAATTTCACAGTTCTGACACTTGCCATTTTAAGATTTATAAGTACAGACACAAGCTAGCAAGAAGCCGGCATACTTTTGGTGTTTTGCATGTTTATGTTGGCAACAGTGATGCAGTATAAGGTACAATGTGTGGATGCCACACCCTCTTTAAACTGCAACCCTGGCCCCAGAAATGTTGCTATATTATTGTAAGAAGTATTCTTCACTTTGCATATTCTGAGAGTGGTATTTTACTTAACTACAATGAAGCTGGAGCATGTCAACCCAGTGCGCGCGCGCGCACACACACACGCACACACACACACACACACACACACACACACACACACAC
>Ga0131853_10013258_pt1 | contig 15109 bp, 13 predicted proteins | sample TergutLab28metaG_FD_92764 | JGI IMG/M metagenome (GOLD analysis project Ga0131853, IMG submission 92764) | Labiotermes labralis P1 segment gut microbial communities from Petit-Saut dam, French Guiana - Lab288 P1 (version 2) (version 2) | ecosystem: Host-associated > Arthropoda: Insects >...
AAAAAGTGGTACACCAACCCCGTCCCCCTGTTCCACACCAACCCCGTCCCCCTGTTCCACACCAACCCCGTCCCTCTGTTCCACTTTGACTTGTCAAAATGAAGAAGGTTGATATAAAATGTTAGCCTTGGCAAACACAGAAAGAAGCTCAGTTGGAAAACGTAGCAATAGCCTTTCTTCTTACGCTCATCGCTGGCCTTGCAACGGGCATCGGTGGGCTGGTGGCGCTCTTTTCCAAAACAGCCAATAAAAAGTTCTTGTCAGTGAGCCTGGGCTTTTCAGCTGGGGTCATGATTTATGTGTCAATGATTGAGATTCTCCCTCATGCAGTTGAAACGCTTGCCCTGGGCCACGGCGAAAAGATGGGCGTGCTTGTTGCCGTGCTTGCCTTCTTTGCCGGCATGCTGCTCATCGCCCTCATCGACAAGCTGGTTCCCAAGGACGTCAACCCGCACGAGATGCGAGAGACAACGGTTGCCACGCCAGCAAGCTGCGCAGTGCCTACCAGCATGACAGAGCCTCTCTGCAAAGAAGACTGTGCCGCCCTTGAGAGGGCGCAGGTACACACAGATAAGCTGCAAGGAGTAGACCGAGCCAAGCTCATGAGAACCGGGCTCTTCACCGCGCTTGCCATTGCACTGCATAACTTTCCGGAGGGCATGGCCGCCTTTTTCTCTGCCTTGAGCGACCCAATCATCGCCATTCCCATTGTGGTGGCCATCGCCATCCATAATATCCCGGAGGGGCTCGCCGTTGCCGTGCCTATCTACTGCGCCACAGGCAGCAAGAAAAAGGCCATCCTCTTCTCATTTGCCTCAGGGCTCACCGAGCCTCTGGGCGCCCTTGTGGGTTTCTTAATCCTCATGCCCTTCTTAAACGACATGGTCTTTGGCATCGTCTTTGCCCTGGTGGCCGGCATCATGGTCTTCATCTCCTTTGACGAACTGCTCCCTTCAGCCCGCGCCTACGGAGAACACCACCTAGCGGTATACGGCCTAGTAGGCGGAATGGCCCTCATGGCCTTCAGCCTCTGGCTCTTTGTGTAAAATAGTAAAAAAACACGGCGAGAGGATAAACGTGAATACATCACAGGATATGCCGCTGGCTCGCGGTTATGAAGAAGCCGAGACCTTTGACCCTAACAAGATTAAATTTGGTACTGATGGCTGGAGAGCCATCATTGGTGAGGACTTTGTTGCGGAGAACCTGGCGCGAGTGGCTCTTGCCTCGGCAAAGGTTTTTAAGGAGGACAACCCCTTTGCCGCTACCGACGAGCCGCCCTTGATGCTGGTTGGTTATGACTGCCGAGAAAATGCTGCCAAGTACGCCATGCTGGCTGGAATCATACTTGCCAACGAAGGATTCAAGGTCTTACTTTCAAACAGCTACTGCCCCACTCCCACGCTCTGTTGGAGCATTGCGCGCAACGCGGGGGCGGTTGGCGGCCTTATGCTCACCTCCAGTCATAATCCGGCTGAATACCTGGGCTTAAAGCTCAGGATGCAAGACGGGGGAGCCTCGCCTCAGTCGTTCAGCAGCAGGGTTGAGGATGCACTGGGCGCAGAACTGCCGGCTATCTTTGAAGAGGCCCTCGCCATTGCAGAGGCAACAGGCGAGGCAGACAGCAGCGCTTTTAACTTGGAGATTGCTGACTTTATGCAGCCTTATCTGGCCGACCTGGCTGCCGCGGTTGACACCGAGGCCATTGCCGCAGCCCAGCTGAAAGTGGTAGTTGACCCGCTGTACGGCGCAGGACGCGTGTACCTGGCAGAGCTGCTCCGTGCTATGGGCGTTGAGGTGGTCGAAATCAATTCGGCGGCCGACCCCACCTTTGCGGGCCTGCACCCCGAGCCTATTCCGCCCTGGGTCAATGACGGGCTTGCCAAAGTGGCCGAGCTGGGCTATGACGCCCTCTTCATCACCGACGGAGACGCCGATCGCATCGGCGCAGGCGGCCGTGACGGCAGCTTCATCAACCCCCACAAGATACTTGCGCTCATCTGCGAGCTTTTGGTACAAGACAAAGGCCAGCACGGCCGCGTAGTGCGCACACTCAGCGGCTCCAACCTTATCAAGCGCCAGTGCGAGCGCCTGGGCCTGCCGCTTACCACCACGCCCATTGGCTTTAAGTGGATCTATGAGGAGATGCTCAAAGAAGACGTCATGCTCGGCGGCGAGGAAAGCGGCGGCATTGGCATCCCCACCCATGTGCGCGAGCGCGACGGCCTGCTCATGGCACTGTTGCTCACCGAGCTCATGGCCCAAAAGAAAAAGGACCTGAGCACCCTGGTAGCCGAGCTGTATGAGGCGCTGGGATACTTTGATTATGCGCGCGAAGATCTGCGTATCACCGAGGAACAAAAAGAGGGCTTCATGCGCGAAGTGTGCGACAGAAAGCTTGAGGCTGATGCCTATCAGCCCCTCTTTGACGCCCTGGATGAGCAAATCATTGGCATGGACTACAGGGATGGCGTTAAGTTTGTGCTTGCGTCTGATGCCTGGCTGCTTGCCCGTCCCAGCGGCACCGAGCCCCTGGTGCGCGTGTACGCCGAGGCAACCACCACAGAGAGGGTCAAGGAGCTTATTGAGCTTGGCTGCGCCCTGGTAAAAGGTGACTAAGATGACACAAAGCTATCCCAAGGTAACGGTTGTTGGTGCCGGTAACGTAGGAGCCTCAACCGCCCTGCTTCTGCTGCTCAAAAACATTGCCAACGTGGTGATGATAGACGTGGCCGAGGGCGTTGCCAAAGGCAAGGCGCTTGACCTGATGCACATGCGCAGCAATGAGCTCTTTGGGCCGAGCATTATAGGAACCAGTGACTACCTAGACACAGCAAACAGCAACTTGGTAGTCATTACCGCCGGCCTGCCGCGCAAGCCCGGCATGACGCGCGAGGATCTCATAGACATCAATGCCAGCATAGTGCGCTCGGTTTTGGAGGCGGCGCTGCCCGTGAGCCCCGAGGCGTGCTATCTGATTGTAACCAATCCCCTTGATGTGCTCACTAACATGGCTGCCCAGCTGGTTGACCTGCCGCCCGCCCGCCTCATTGGCATGGGCGGCGTGCTGGATACCTCGCGCTTTGTCTACGCTATTGCACGCGAGACGGGAGCAAGCCCCAGCGAGATAGATGCGCTGGTCATTGGTGCCCACGGCGAGGCTATGGTGCCTCTGCCAAGCCTGGCTACTGTGAGGGGCGAGCCGCTCCTTGAGTTGGTGGATGAAGCGGCGCTTGACCGCATTGTTGAGGCCACGGTGCAAGGCGGCGCAGAGATTGTACGTTTGCTTGAGACGGGCTCAGCCTTTTATGCTCCGGCTTCGTCTAACGTCAAGATGATTGAGGCAATTTTGGGTGACACCGGGGCTGTGTATTCAAGCTGCGCACGCCTGCAAGGCGAGTATGGGATCAGTGATGTTTCCCTCTGCGTGCCCGCAGCCTTAGGAAAGAGCGGCGTACTCAAAATCGAGGAGCTCAAGCTCTCAGAAAACGAGCTACTACAACTCCAAGCCTCCGCCCAGTCAGTCAAAGAACAAGTTAGTAGAATAAAAAACGATTAGTCTTTTTCTGGTAAGTATTTATTGAGAACGCAATAAAGCTCGTCGAGGTTGACGGGCTTGCCGATGTGGTCGTTCATGCCGGCATCTAGGCAGGCTGCTATGTCTTCCTTGAAAACATTTGCGGTCATGGCGATGATAGGCAACTTTTCTATTTGAGGATAGGGCAAAGCCCTGATACACCGGGTTGCATCCAGGCCATCCATCTCGGGCATCTGAATGTCCATGAACACCAGGTCATAAAGGTCGGGGTTGTTCTTGATTGTCTCCAGAGCCTCAAGCCCACTGGCAGCGCAGTCGATGGTGATGTTGCTTCCGTCTAGCAAGGCTACAACAACCTCGCGGTTAATCTCTATGTCTTCTGCCAGGAGTATTCGATACAAAGAGAGGTCTGAGAGCGGCTCATCTTCAAGCAAGTCTTCTTCATCTTGCTCCTCTTGCCCCTCGGGCGCTACTTGCCTTTCTTGTATTACCAGCCAATCCAGTTCTTCTTGCCCAGGCAGCACTTCTGCCCCCACCGGCTGCGCTTCAAGCCCTGCCTCCACGGGCAACTCCTCCGACCCATCTTCTGCCGGCAGCTCATCAGGCGGAGTATCATCAACGTCAACGGCAGACCCCTCCTGCAAGGTAACGGTAAAGTAGAATTTTGAGCCCACGTCAAGCTCGGAATCCACCCCTATGGTGCCCCCCATCATCTCAACCAGGTGTCGTGCTATGGCCAGGCCTAGGCCCGTGCCACCGAATTTTCTATTGGCGCCGCTGTCAGCCTGGCCAAAGGGCCTAAAGAGGTTTTCTTTGGCAGCAGGAGAAATGCCAATGCCGTTGTCTTCAACCACAAACATGAGGCGGTGCCCCTCGGGTCCCGAACTGAGGTGCTCAACATGTAAAACAACCAGCCCCTTGTTGGGCGTAAACTTGATAGCATTGGAAAGCAGATTGCTCAAGACCTTGGACAGGCGCTGACTGTCGCCCACCAGCACCTTGGGAACACTCTCATCAACCAAAGCTTTAAAACTGAGCTTTTGCTCGTTAATCTTGTGAACATGCTCATGCACCACAGCCTTGAGGGAATCACGAAAGTCAAACGGTGCCAGCTTGAGTGAAAACTCGTTTTCTTGCAGGCTGGTCATGTCTAAAACGTCGTTAATGATGCTGAGCAAATGTGAGGAGGCGTCCTGGATATGCCCCAGGCAATAATCCTTGCGCTCTGCCTTGTCGCTGCTGAGGGCAATGGAGGTCATGCCGATGATGGCGTTCATGGGCGTGCGCATCTCGTGGCTCATATTAGAGAGAAACTCACTCTTTACCTCGCTCGCGCGCACCGCATGGTTCAAGGCCTGCTCGCGCTGCACACTGTAGAGCTCGCGGATAAGCGCGTCAACCATATCGGTGGTAACACTCTCAATGAGCTGGATGTCCTTTTTGTGAAAGCTGCCCCGCGGCTTTAAGAATTCCAGCGCCAGCACACCCCAGAGTTTGTTTTGCACATAAAACGGCGACCAAACAAAGGCGCGCGTTTTTAGAGCCTTCAAGAGGGCATGGTGCTCGCCCTTAACCTGATTGATATTGGTGCAGCTCACGGCAGAATGTCTCACGGCTGAGCCCGAGTCAAACAGGTCGCGCATTGTTTGGTAGAGCATCAAGGCCTGCTCTTCGGTGGGCTCAGAAATGCGATTGTCGTCATCAGTCCAGCAATACCTGAGCGACTCGCCCACTTCAGATTCCGACACATTAACCACGCTGACCCGGGAGGTTTCAAGATAACTGCCCAAGAGAGCAAGCGCCTCGTTGACCCGGGTGTCAAAAGGCCTTTCTGTGGAGAGCTTCTGAGATATCTCAATCATCAGCTTTTGTACGAGGATGCTCTCTTCAAGCTCCTGCTCTTTGCGCACCTGTAACAGCACGTTGGCGCAGGCTGCCAGGATGACGATGAAGATACACACCAGTAATATAATGGTAAGGTTTCTAATGCTTGAGGCGGTGTCAAGGATCATCTGATCGTTTACACCAATGGCGGCGACGGCCACAACCGCTCCCTCAGAATCCATTACCGGCGCAAAAGCCATAAAGTGAACGCCCTCGTTGTCTAACTCGCGCAACTCCTCAACAACTATCGCGCCGCCAAAGGCCACATCGAGCATTGTGGTTGAGGCAAAAACAGGCGCAGAAACATCAAAAATGCCGGTGCCGGAGTTACTGGAGATGATGTACTGCAGATCCCCTGTGGGCAACTGCCTGATAAAGGCAACCTCGGTGAGATTATGAAGAGCGGCAAAGCCATCGAGTCTGCTTTGTATAGAAGAGTAATTGCCGCCTAAAAGCGCTTCAGGGCTCTGGATACTGTTCAACTCTTCTGTGGATACAATAAGCGATGCGCCCAAGGCCTCAGCCCTCAGCCGCTCGCTGCGACTTTGCTCCAGAGAGCCCATCAGAGCATTCAAAGAGTATCCGGTGTAAAAAGACAACGCCAAAACAACGATTGCCGAAACCAGAAAAAGAATGAGCACCAGACCAGAACGCTTATCCGACATGGAGCCTCCCGCCCAAGTTATCCAAGCGCTATTACACGCCTCACAACTTTAGCTCCTGAAGGCTAAAATGTCCCAAACTCCACAATATCTCCACAATTGCCACCAAACAACTCACATTCCGTAGGGTGACAAGGGGACGGGGCGTTTGTCACCCTTCTCGCCCCTAGATCATACTAGCCATATACACAGGCAGGTAGTCAACTGCACCCATCTGTTGAACATTGCCGTTATAGAGAACTACCGCGCCATCAACTTCAAATTCTTCTATCCTCAACATATTTGACAGAGCGCTATGCCGCTTGTAGTCCTTGCCAGACTTGACTTCTACAGCTAACACCTTACCCAGAGCTTTGTCTTCCACGAGAAAATCAACCTCACCAATACGTTTATTTGAGAAGTAGCGCAACCTGGCACCATGTGCTTTAAGTTCTTGCGCCACGGCATTCTCGTAAATGGAGCCGTAGTTAATCCCGCTCTTTTGCCCGATGATATCTAATGCTACTTCACCCATTAACCGCGAGGTGAGAAGCCCAACATCGTTCATGAAGAGCTTGAAGGCAGAGCGATCCTCTGAAAGCCCAAGCGGAAAACTAGGCTCGCCTACCCTGGTGCACGGAAGGGCAACACCTGCCTGCGCTAACCAGTCAAAAGCAGTCTCCATGTTAGCAAAGCGCAGATTCTTACCCAGCCGGGCGTATTTGAATCGCTTGCTGGGTGTATTAAGCTGCCCTGGAATTGCTTCATACACCATTTTGATCTGGCGTGCCTCTGTAACATCATCCACGTATTTAGCAATGTCGTCTTCGTATAATTTGCATATCGCGCGCTGTGAATTGCGCACTGGAATGATTTCCTGCCTGCTTATATAGGCTTGAACAGCATCGGGCATGCCGCCAATCAGTAGGTATCTCTTGAATAAATCCATTACCCTGTTTTGCAAGAAGTCCGGAACACTCTTACCAGTACTTCGTGCCTCCCTCAGTACAGCAAACGCATCCTCGAACAAACCGTTTGCCCAACAAAACTCCTCAAAGTCAAGGGGAAACATGTCATGCTCCTGCAAGAATCCAACTGGAAGGGAGCGTACATTTACGAAAGCATCGAGACCTAGCAGAGAGCCCGAAAGGACAATGTCAATATTGCGTAGTTCAGCAAGGAACTTTACCCAGGTTAGAAGATCTTGACACTCCTGAATCTCGTCTAAGAAGAGCAGCGTCTTGCTTGAGTCCAGCCTTTTTCCTGTGAGCACGGACAGCCTGAACAGGAGATCCTTTGCATCTGCTGCCTCTGCAACGGTGCTAATCGCAGTAACATTTCCATAGAAGTTGACTTCGGCTAAATCGTCGTACCTTCTTTGAGCAAAGTCACGCACCGTTGTGGTTTTGCCCACCTGACGTGCACCCGAAAGCAAGAATGCCTGCTTGGTTTTATTCTGCTTCCAGGATTCCAAAACTGCAAAGGTCTTACGATTTAACACTTTTGCTCCTTTTCTTGCACCAAGAAACAGAGTATAGCGGTTTCCTCCCAATATGTATAGTGAATAGCTGCGTTTTCCAACCGTCAACAGGAGCTTTTCCCTGCGTTTTCCAACCCTAGGTTGCTACCGGTTTGTAGCTGTCTGTAGCTGTCAAGCTTTGTAGACATATTTTTTACTATTACCTATTGCAAAGCAGACACCAGGGCTGGAATTGCTTCTCTGTTTGTAGACACTGGAGCTATTAACCATGCATCATTGGTAGACACAAGACTATCCATCAGATCAAGGTCGTCCCCATCGATGCCGGTATCACGAGCGTTCTCCTCTTTCTTGCGTCTCTCTTGGATGAACTTGGGTGTCTCGTCTAAGATGCGGCCTTTGAAGGTGTCCTTGCGCTTTATCTCGCCATCTATGAAGCGTTGGTAGTATTCTTCAGGAGTGGCATAACCTAAAGAATATGAGGGGCGTTCAGCATTGTAGAAGGCAATGTAATCATCAATCACCCGAGGTACATCCCAAGCATTGTAGAGGTCAAAGTCAATCATGAGCTCCTCTTTGATCCAGCCGTTTAAAGATTCATTGACGGGGTTGTCGGTTGGTTTGCCAGCACGCGAGCAGGAGCGCACGATGTTCTTGTCCTTGATGATGTCGTTATAGGCCATGGAGGTATACACACTCCCTTGATCGGTATGGATGATGCTCATCTCATCTGTATCACCGGTATGATCGAGATAATCGGTGATCTTCTTGATTGCCCGCTCAAGACCCTCATAGTACGGGTCAGTGCAGCCCCTTCTCTTTGTGAAGCCGTGCCCTAAGATCTCTTTGGTGAAGACATCGAAGTAGAGTGTGAGCTCCCAATAGTCATACCTTGCCCAAAATGCGGTCATGTCAGAGACGATGACCTGACGAGGCCTGTCGACGGTCTCCCAGGTAGCAAAGACGAGGTTGGGATAGGGATCTTTTCTCTTCCGAGAGCAGTCTCTCTTCTTGTGCTTGGTCTTGGAGGTGATATCGAGATAGCCAAAGGCCCGGCGCACATACTCAGCGGAAACAGTAATGAGACCCTTGCGCTTCAAGTAGGCATGTATCCATCTATAGCCATGGGAGGGGTGCTTCTTGTGTGTCTGCTCTACCAGTTCCAAGACCTTTTGGCGATCCTTAGGTGGCTTGCCAGCGCGCTTTTTCCACTTATAATACCCACTCCTCGACACGCCAGCGATCTCACAGAGCTCAGCAACACTGAATTCCTTGGAGAGCCTCTCTATGATGGCGTAGTCTTGTTGGACAAAGTAACGTATCCCATCTGCATCCCATCTTCTTGCGGGCTCCGGGTGTAGTTTTTTTTAAGCCGTTCGAGCTCGATACGGGTCTTGATAAGCTCACGCTTATAGTTCTCTGCAGTCTTATCGACTCCTTGAGGTAAAAGCTCCGGAGTCTTCTTGGAACGATAGAGTCCCTCTAGGCCTTCCTCGTCATACTTTTTAATCCATGATTTGAAAGCAGCGTCACTTACATTGTTGGCGCGGCAAAAATCACCGAACTTTACATCCGGACTCCTGCGGTAGAGCTTGATAAGCATTTCCTTTTCAAGAGGGTTGAGTATGTTTCCCATGTAAAACCACCTTCCTCGGATGCGCAACAAGCAGAAACTACCACTTGGGGCGCTGTGTGGTCAAGGCCGCGATGCACGAACTCGCCTGAGGGCTGGGGCGGTGGGGCACAGAGAGCTGCCCGGCCGGGCAGCTCTCTGTGCCCCACCGCCCCAGCCCTCAGGCGAGTTCGTGCATCAATCAATAAAGGCGGAATTCCGGAGTTCCGTGTCTACGAACAGGTTAGCAGCACGGTGGGGCCGAATGGGCAGCTTTTGGGCAATTATGCAGGAGGATAAGGCTTGGCGTTTATGCGCTTACTCAATAACTGCATAAACTACATTTCCATCCTCGTCTTCGATTGTGTAAAATACTCCTCTGATTCCCATTGAAAAAGAGTAAGACTTTCCCCCTTCAGTGGTAACGGTCACGTCAATAGCGCCGCGCGCGCGAACCTGAGAGCTTACACTCACTATCAGGGCATCTGTCGCTTCGGAAAGAGCCCACGCAGCGCTCATCGCACGCCCTCTTCTGGATGCGTACTCTTCTGTCAGTTCGATTTCGTCAAAATGTGCAAGCAGTGTAGCGGTGTTTGCCTGCACGATTTCTTCTATAGTTCTCACAGTGGTCTCTACTTCGTTTGCATGAGGGGTGTCTGCAGTGGGCGTTTCAACAATGCAGGATGTAAGGACTATGGTAATCATTAGGCTTAAGACAGCAACTAAGACTGTCAATAAGCATCTGCTTCTAGTGCTAGTCAAATATTTCTCCCTTTTTCTGAAGGTGCTCACGGTCGTGACAAGGGGGTCGTGACAAGGGGACGCGTGACAAGGGGGCGGGGCGTTTGCCATCTTTTGTGACTCAGTTCTTATACACCCTTCGCCATACATTTTGCGATGATGCCTCTGGACACACCAGTTAGTCTCTCTATCTGCCGTATTGAGAAACCCTGTTTTCGTAGTGAGGTCAAGATGGCATCTCGCTCAGCCCTGGGCAAGCCAACAAGCGAACCAGGCTCCACTCCTCCGAGTAGAGAAAGGAATTCTTGCCGAATCTCCTCTTTGGTTCTTTTGACCTCCCTGGAATAAGAGTAGTCTTCGGTTTCTAGGGTATCGTGAAACGATACAAACTCCTTGATAGCTTTGGTTCTATCCGTTGAGAACATTTCTAACACAAATCGCGTGTTTGACAGGAAGACTTATCAAATATTGTATCAAAGTTGACAAACGCCCCGTCCCCTTGTCATCAACATGTCTTGCATTGGCTTGGTGCAAGACACAATTATCGAGATCTAATTGGGAAATTCAGATGCGAGCTGGTTGCTCAGTTCCGACAACGACCACACAGCCCCAAGGTTACTATATTCAAAGTTGGAAGTTGTGCTATTCCACTCCATAAAACCTAAATGGTGCTTGCGCTCTGCGCCGCCAACAATTGTTTCGATGCTAGACAGATGATGCTCTGTGGTCAACATTTGTGTCAAACGTGAGCTTGCGCCGTTATCAATATTGACTAGCAATCCATATTTAGCACCACTAACTAGACAGTAACCAACAAGCTGTGACCATTGTTGCAATCCAACACTTTTGACATGTTTGATTTCCAGAATCAATAATTCAAATTTTTTTTCGTCTGTTACCAGCGCAAAAATGTCTAGGTCCAATGGTGGTACTTGATTAGCGAAATGCACTGCGCAAGCGCACTCGGCTGGATTGTGTTTTATTATTTGTTGCAGGTTGCTTTTGAGTTCGCCGATGCCCCAATGTACAAATAATTCACGCTTATTGCTCGCGCGAAAGTTGCTGCGCAACTGTGCTTCTACATATTCCTGTATCTCTGGATAGAAAGATACTTCATTTCTCATCGCAAGTCACTTTCAACGACCTTGCGAACAATGAGCTTGTACATATTCTCTGGCGATATTGAAACAAGATTCTTATATACGCTAGGATTCAGTGCGCCGACAAGCGCTCCCCTGCCGTTTCCGATTATTACAAGCGGTGTCAACAAGTCTGGTTTGCGAATCTCAACTGTTATATCGCGCTTTTCGACCAGGTGACGCTTGATAAGCTCAAGATAGCTTCCTTTCACTCTGACTCCCTTTAGCTCACTCTTATCAGCGATGACATAAGCTAAAGCATGTAAAACTTCGGTCACAGGGTAACCTGCCTCAGGGATTGTGCTGAACAATAGCGAGCTTTCTGCATTCTGAGCCCAAGCAAAGAATGTATGCACTCTTACATTCATCACGGAGTACTCTCGGTTCGCCATAAGCGAGTCAGTAGCAATGATAGCTTCAATTCTCTGATGTGTATCTTTGCACAACACAGGAAATGGGTTTATCAATTCACCAACTTCTGAGAATAGCAACTCAATCTTTGAATATGGAGCATGTTCGCAACCAATAACTGCGCACACATGACGATTGTGGAGATAATGACCACCACCAATATAGTCTGGCAAACGCCTGTCGTTTTCTGCTGGATGCACACAAGATTTGGTAGCTCGTACTTCATGTTCAGAGCATGGGCTAGCAATATTTGTTTGTTGCTGCAAGCTTAGGTTTTGTTGCGTTGATTCTGCTTTGGTCTTAAAAGCAAAAGCGCCAAACTCTGCGTACTGATCTAGGATGATGCGCACTTTTGTGCCCTTGTTCCATGATGTATAGTAAGGATTACTAGCTGCGTGGAAGTTCGGATGGTTCCACAGAACTTGGTCTGGATAACACTTCACATCGTGCAACAGCTTACAAAGCTCGCAGACAAACCTGAAATTGAAGCCGCGTACTTCGAAAGATATTATTTGCACATCCTCAGAGAACCTTCGATGTGAAGGAGTAGTGCTCCCTATGGTATCGGCTAACCCCGCGATGAACCTTCTCTTGATAAAATCGTCTGATAAATCAGAAACAATCTTGCTAATGCTAATATCATTACGAAGCTCTCCTTCGCAACTAACGCCATATGATTGAAAGTCTTTTTTAAGCTCCGATAAATCGCCCTCACACAAAACCCTCCATTCTCCGTGTGGTGCGGTTTCATAGCTCACGATTATGCCATAAATGCTACGGAAAATTGGGCTTACAGTTTTCAAAATATCCCGTGATATTTCTGAGGCACGCTGAGGGTTTGTTACATACGACCCCCATTGCTTATAAGGAAGGCGTATATAAAACGTGTCCTCTGCGTTCCCAAAAGTTCCGCCGCCCACAATTAAGCCAAACAAGTACGCCTTGTCGGTGTTCATTGACATACTGGCTCATCCTCGAACACCTGATGAAAAATTGCTTCTGCAATACGCTGTGCTAACAAAGGAGGCACAGCGTTGCCGATTACTCTGTACATAGCAACAATGTCCTTAGTGCTGTCATCAATAAACAAAAAATTGTCAGGAAATGTTTGTATACGAGCTATCTCCCGTATTGTAAAGCGCCTGTTTTCTGTTGGGTGCGTAATCCCGCAGTTCTCAGGCTGAGCTGATGCTGTTATTGTGCCACATATCTCCGTACGCGCGAAGCGACGATAGAAATTTGGACTCCGGTACTTTACCATGTCGTCCCTTATACGCTGAAAACGTGGAGCCAACCTGTCGTAAGGAACGTCTTTCCATGAGCCGCCTTCACTAATCTGTTCGACCATGCTCATAGCCTGTGGTGAAAATTCCCAATGTACCTGATTGGGCAGGCCATCTGGCATGCATAAAACATGATTTAAGGTCAACATTTCTGTTTTTGGCATTTTCTCAGGGAAAACGAATGTCTTGCCTAGATCTTTTCTGATGCCAACGAAAAAGACCCTGTGTCGGTTTTGTGGCACACCATAATCAGAGGCATTGAGCATTTCGTACACAATGCTGTATCCTGTGCCTCCAATGTTTGATAGATCTTCAACAATAACCTCTGGTAGTTTTCGTCCATCAATATACTTAGTGGACAGCAAGCCCTTGACGTTTTCGAATACGATAACCTTAGGCATCTTCTTTTCGATTATCCGAATACACTCTTTGTAGAGCATGCCTCTGCTGTCGTACACCCCTTTGCGGTCTCCTGCATTACTGAATGGCTGACAGGGAAATCCTGCTGACAGAATATCGCCATCGGGAATCTCATCTTCATCCACGGTTAGTATATCGCGCCCATCTATCTCGCCCAGATTGAGCCTATATACTGCCTGCGCTGCTGTATCAAAGTCATTAGCATAAATGGTCTGAAATCCAGCATCAATAAAGCCGCGATCAAGACCCCCGCAGCCAGCAAAGAGTGAAATCAGCTTGGGTGCACTATTGGTAATCACAACCAGTGCCTCTCCAGCCTTTGAGCACTTTCGTAACAACAGAACTCGCGCAGGTACTGAGTGCATGTGTCTCTTCAATATATTCCATCAGCCTTGTTTCATAATATCCTAAACTTGCTGTTACGTTAGGCAACACGCCAGCTCCCTTTTGTAGCTCCGAACTGATGGTTCCGTTCTAGTAATTATTTTATCTTATAGCATGCTTCAAGGCTTGTGAGAACTGACGATTGGAGCAAAATGACCTCTCATTATGTTCACCTGCAACGCTATATTAAGACTATACCACAGACACTGCTTATGAAAAGAAATACGCTGCCGTGACACCTGGCGAATGACATTGGTAGTGTGATGTCTATGGAAACATTTTACCTTGGAGGATGGTACAAAAAATACCCACTATGTGCGCAACGTTCTATCCTCCCACGGACTACACCGCAGTACTTTCGACGATGCAGAGCTTAACTGCCGAGTTCGGAATGGGATTCCCCCGGGGTCCCCGCGAAGCCTGCTTCGTGGGTGACAAGGGGACGAGGCATTTGTCATCTCAGGGTGACAAGGGGACGGGGCGTTTGTCACCTCATCTGTGAGCCTGAACAATGTTTCACTTGCGTAACTGATAGCTGTCCTTTGATGTGCTGTGGGATACTAAAGGTGATACTCGCAAGAAACAACAGAGCGCTCTCTGAAAGAAGGGAGAAGTGTGGCCACCAAAAAGCATTCTTCAACTCGAGTTAAAGTGCCGGTAGTTGTCGCCTTTGCTGTCGCTGCGATGCTGATATTTGTAGGCTGTGCGGTTATTAGCGCTCTCTCAAAATACTCCTCTAGCCCAGCTCAGGTAACTATTTATGGAGAAACTACCACCAGCAAAAGAGCAACGCCAATAACGGTCAATTCTCTCAACAGTGTTATGCTGCATTTACCCGAGCTTGATGGCGCGGGTAATCTATCTTGGCACGTGCTGCAATATGCTATGGACGGCCTGATTGTTTTGAGTGATAACGACTACCTAATTGTTGTGAGGAAGATCGATAAAACCTGGTTTGTCACCCATCGCGTAAACCCAGATCCAACATTTCATTTTCGCTACCAAGGCTCAACTCTTTCGTGTGTGGAGACTGATGTCGATGAGGGGCACATAGTAATTCATCCTAGGGGAATGGACTACCCTAACGAGCCATACTATGTTCTCGACCTTGACTCGTCAGAGCTTACCAGTTACAGCCCTGCACTCTTTCCTTACAAGCGAGACACTCACTCTGCCAGCAATGTCATTTGGCATGAAGATGTTCCGGCCAGCTATGATCGGGATACTAATACAGTAACCTTCAACGGTGACGACCTTCATTCCAACTTAAAAGTGAAGCTCGCATACGAACCAGTAGACAGGTCGGTTTATTTGTATGACGAAAACACGCTTGCCTACTTAGCAGCTGGCTGGCATATGTACTTCGTCTGCTTTCAAGACATTCACACCGGGCGCGTGAGCACAATTCGAGTGATTTAAGCAAGGGGACGAGGGGGCGGGGCGTTTGTCACGGGTGACAAGGGGACGGGGCGTTTGTCATCTTTTGTGACTCAGTTCTTATACACCTTTCGCCATGCATTTTGCGATGATGCCTCTGGACACACCAGTAAGTCTCTCTATCTGCCGTATTGAGAAG
>Ga0131853_10013260_pt1 | contig 15109 bp, 5 predicted proteins | sample TergutLab28metaG_FD_92764 | JGI IMG/M metagenome (GOLD analysis project Ga0131853, IMG submission 92764) | Labiotermes labralis P1 segment gut microbial communities from Petit-Saut dam, French Guiana - Lab288 P1 (version 2) (version 2) | ecosystem: Host-associated > Arthropoda: Insects >...
GGCTGAGTGGACCCCGTTCCAGACCCACTACTACTCAGAAAATCTGGTAGCGCCGGGGATCGAACCCGGGACCTCTGTATCTGCAGCCAGAAACTCTGACCACTAGACCACAGAGGCGGTCAACCTACATTGTATACCTTGTTGAAAGTCAACTATAGCATTACGTGCATGCTTGAGGGGCATGTGAAGTGTTCCCCACACGAACGCCTAGATTTTTTCCGGTTTAGATGAGAGGAGATGCACAAGGCTGTGATTTATCTTATGATGTAATCACATAAATTGGCTACGCATTGTCTAATTGTATATCATAAAGAAGAAATTCATGGAGACGTAACTAATGAGGCGGACCAATACTCGAATTTTGGTCTGATGGTGTTTGCTTGAGAGAAAAGGGGGAGTGACTGTGAAAATAAAGTGTTCTTTTTGCTACACTATGTTGCGTATTGCGGTTATACGAGTATAGGACCCTGAAGATGTTGTATCACTTGTAGGCTACACCATTTTAGGACAGTGGCCATAGTACACTGTTTCAGAAACACAGAGTAGGCTGCAAATGGCGTAATCCGTAATACGGTAATAGTCTTTACCAAGTCGTCAGTTACCTCTCTAATACTGTACCTGCAAATGTAATCTCATTTATGCCCATAGCAAAAGCACGGCCTTCCATGCACTAGTTTTCACGGAACCTGTAAACGCTGGAAAATATACTGCCTATGTATATCGGAAAAAAAATTGGGGAGTACAGTTAGAAATCCATTTACCTACACAAATGAAGTATGACTTTCATTGAACCCATTTGTACCAGATTCGTAATCACTTAGGCTTGTGGGAAGCTCCTGTGCCCAGTATTTTCCCAATCCGAAGACCAATGTAGAAAATACGTGAATAGTTAAATCGCCGTCAAACACAACTAAATTTTTTGCTTGGTCCGAAAAGGTCCGTCATTAGGCTTTATATAAATATAAAGCCCGATGATGACCCTTTTCGGCCGAAACATGTAGTTTATTGTTAAAAAGTATTTTACAATAAAATATTTTTGTTTAACTGTAATTTTATTAATTAGTAATTTGTAGGTGGTAAGGTGATCACTTGCCTCTACCTATTGCCGACGTTGAGAATAGGTGGAGTTGCACCTACACTACCGCATTTGTCTTGATGAGCTGATTCTCAATGAAGCATACTGATGGCTATTATTTTCAAATTTCACTTCATGCTGTTCATTAATTTCCGAGATGAAGTATGTGGACCTTTCAATTATGTGTTCCTTATATTCGCTTATGGAAATACCTCATAGTGCAAAAGACCGAGCGCTACTATTTAAAACAGACGTGATTATTTCTCTTGTTGACTTATGAGGAAGACCACGGAAAACTCAGTGAGCTAGCCGATATCCTGATAGTGATTTCAGAGTTAAAATGGAGTCTCATTGTAGGATATGCACATGCCTAGTTTAGAAAATGTACATTATAGCTTATTCTTCAGCAACATTCAGGTCTGCCCATAGTACAATATTCTTGCTTTTCTGGTATGTTCGCAACATATCGTTCACGGAACGGCAATTTGTCGTAACCCGCAATTCGTGAAACAGAATCCCGCCTTACTAAGACAGATAGGTTATCAACACACATAGACATAGTAACTTTTTAATAAGGTTAGCAACTGGATAAACGTAACCTCTACATGACATAACATGTTTATAGTAAGTAATATACAGTAATCATACCCGAAAAATTAATACATAAATTTTACTACTATGTGCTCATATTTATAGAATTGTATTTTAGTAATTTTAGACCACACACTTGTTTCAGTGTTATGATTCCAGATGCTGTATAATACAATTTTGACCTCCTGATGATGAGCACATAGTGCTCGAAACATGTAGAGGCATATAATAAACTTATTGTAAAACAAGAATTTGTGCATTAAGTTGGTTAATTACTAAGATTACACATCCTGTCAAAATATTTTGTGTACAAAAAACTGCTTTTCTTATATTTTCTTAAAAACTTAACATGCCTAAATGTTGGTCTATTGAGGATCGGTCAGATTTTTTCTGTCTCCTGTAAAGCTGTTTGTCGGCTGGTTACGAACAATCGCTGATTTATTAGCGATATACAATTCCACGAATTGTGTTTATTGGATTTTCTTGGAATGTAATTTTAGGGTCTTACTTCTTTTACCGTATCTTAAGTCATACATCACAGCCGTCTTTAACATCAAAGCAAATGTGTAATTCGTTAAATCAAATAGAATTCCTGAAAATGATAGCAACGTGGGAGTTGCGGAAGCCTGTCCGCTAAGCAGTCCTCAGTACAGAGGTGCTGTTTGGGCTGCATGACTTTCCGTCGCTGAGAATTTCCCGTAGCCATGAAGAGTGCTTGCTTATTGTCTTGTTTACCGAACTGACTGTAGAGTGTTTTACTTTTGTGCATGTTTCTAAATTTGGACTGCTCTAACTTTACTTTCCGAATTAAATTCCTTAGACTTTGAAATAATTTACTCGATTGCGTATTCTAAAATGAACGGCTGTCGAAACTGCAGAAATGTGCACATGCGCAACAAGTTTCAAGTGAGAAGAACGTATGCCAGAGTACACCGATTTTCGATATTATAGTAATATAATAATAATAATTTAATATGACAATTGAATGAATATCTTCAGTCTTTTAATACAGCTATACTTACGTCGCAAACGTTTGCAAATACAGTGCTGAACACACAAGTTTACGGTGATAATTTTGTGTTCGCAATTAACTGCGAAAAAGTCTGTACGTTATACGGAACCAGACAGCTTAATTCAATACTGGGGCATGAGAATTATTTTACGATAGAAATAGACACAGCTGAAATACTGTCCTGACAATATATCATATCGAATGGTACAGTAATTCAGCATTAAATTGTACAACAACATTGACAATTCTTATAATAAAACCAACGAGAAGCACTAATTTCTCAAATTTATTTTGGAATAAATTCTACATGTTTCGGACAGTTCCTCTGTCCATCATCAGGAGTTTTTCACTGTACACACAGCAATGGTATATGTCATACAGGTTGCTGACAGCTTGCGAGCAGGATCAGGACGGAATTCAGTGGGTGCGTGGCTCGTGTGTACGGTTTGGATGGTGCCATGCGACGGCACCATCCAAACCGTACACACGAGCCACGCAGTGGCTCTCACGACCACCACCCATCTACAAACTCGGTGCAGAAAACCATACGCTGCAACTTAACATCCAGTGCTCCTGATGATGGGCGTATGCGCACGAAACATGTCGAGCTAAGGATACATCAATAAATTACCCTGTTACATCAAGTTGGCATTTCACATTATTTCATTAATAAATTGTGTGTTACGATACACTCTATTAAAAAATGTAAAATTTTCAGCAACTTTGTGTAACGAGATGCTTCTACACGTGGGAGATGTCTGCCAAAAACACATTTCTACTTATGTTACTGCTTAGATAAGCAGATCAAGTGATTTACTCGACATTCAGCCACTTGATACGCCTGCTAGCCCAACACTCTTTCCTTGTATCTAGATTAGGTTTTATTAGTTTTTAGGCTCCCGCTGAAAGGATATTCATAAAATTTGATATTTGAGTATTTTTCGAAAATCTATAGAGAAAATTAAAGTTTTATTAAAAAGGGAAAAAATAACGGGCACTGCACATGAAGACCATTAGACATTTATGATCATATGTCACTCATTTCTTCTTAGAACGAGAAATGTTTAAGATAAACTTTGTAGGGAGAATCAAAACACACGTATGTTCAATCACTTGTTTTTGGAAAATCGTGCCGTTTATGAGAAAATGTGGAAAAATGTTGTAGAGCCGGACATGCCACAGATGACAATATGGCGCATACGCATTGCATGGTGGGTATCTAAAGCTACAAACACATATTCAGAATATGTAATACTTATTGTTTTTCTACGGCAACAATGGTTGCACATACGCGTCTCAGTGTTACGTTATACGTATGTTGCCTGTCTTGTTTGGCTATACATTTGAACAACTGCACAAGAAGCTACCAAATTTTTGGATCTCTGCAATCTTGTCTTTGGGAACAGCCATCCTTCTTGATAAATGCATACTAATTTCTCTGTTTTCCCTTTTCAGCTCATAATCCTGGCTTATCGCCATCATCTACGCACGGTTCAGAAAAGGCAGGCATACCACAGGACCCCACAGACGATGTTGCAGATTTGGTCAACCAACCAGAGAAAGAACCACTGGACGTGACAGATATACAAAACAAAGATGAAGTTAACCTGACAGAGAAGCCGAACGAATCCGCACCAGAGCTTAACGGCGCAGTGAAAACCGAAGATGGCGATGCTGGAAGGTTGATCGCCGTTGTCACCGGAACAGCAGCTGCCGTAGGCACTGCTGCCACTGTAGCTGCAGTGAACATTAACAGTGAAGAGATACAAGAGCTTTCGGAAGATGGTGAGGTTGTTACGCAGAGCGTAATTGCTAGTGATTCTGCTTCTCCAGCACCCGCACTCAGTGAGGCAGACACTGCAGATGTCACTGAAGTCGGCGATGTTAAGTCACCGCTGTCAGTGAAGTTGGAAGATGAAGCGGTTGTTGTCGAAGCTGCCAGTATAAGAAGTGATACCGCTCAGGGAGCAGAAGAAAAGAGGTCTGCCTCTATTCCTATTACACAAGACACCGCTAAATCAAATGAGGAAATTCCGAGAGAACCAGTGCCTGATGACAAAGTATTCACTGCCAGATCGGAAGACTTCCCAGAACAGGGTAGCAGACCAACAAGTGCCTCACAAATAGTAGTCAATGAGGAGGAAGGCGGCTCAGAGCCAACAGATGCCACCATTGATGGGACCATCCTTAACAGTGCCTCATCAGTCGAACAAGAATCAGTACCTGAACAAAAGCAAGACGCGGAAACTAGTAAGGAACCTTCCAGCAGCCGATCTCCAAGCTCTACGGAGCAAGACACAGAATCACAGAAAGATAACCGCCCTTTTAGTGTCAGTGCAACAAACAAAGAAACGAGCAGACCAACAAGTTCAGTATCTCTTTCAAAAGAGAATGCAGATACAGCCAAAGATGCCAATGAATTTGGAACAGTAAACAGTTCTCCATTGGCTACTGACAAAATTGTGGACGGACCAGTAAGTGCTAGTGACGGTACTGAGACACCTGGAAATGATACACTTTCTGTCAAGGAGGAAAAAGGAGAAGACACTATACCAGCTGGTTCTGAAGCACTTAACACTGAAGTTTCAGAAACCCAACCTGTTACCTTCTCAATTAGAGAAGAAGGCAGCCGACCAGTTAGTGCCGCAGAATTAACAACAGAGGAAGAGAGCAGGCCTGAAGTTTCGATAAAGGATTCCGTACAAGTCTCTGAAGATTGTGAAAGAAGTCTGCCAGTTAGCGCCTTAACAGCAGATGAAGAAATAGAAAGGGTTACAGAAGAAGACACAGAGGTGTCCAAAGAGCCTGCGGGAGGTATGCAACTTAAAGATGATGAATCAGAAGATGATAGATTCAGACTCGAACTTTCACCAAATGTTTCTACCACTGTTAACTCTCAAGCATCTGAAGGAAACCGGCCTGTTAACGTTACGGAAACTACCAAAGACGGTGGAACTTTACAGTTCAACGCTACTGATGCAACAAAAGACGTCGAAGTATCACAAGAGCCTACAGGAAGTCCGCAACTTAAAGCTGATGAATCAGAAGATGATAGATTCAGACTCGAACTTTCACCAAATGTTTCTACCACTGTTAACTCTCAAGTATCTGAAGGAAGTCGGCCTGTTAACATTACGGAATCTACCAAAGACGGCGGAACTTCACAGTTTAGCGCTGCTGATGCAACAAAAGACGTAGAAATATCCAAAGAGCCTGCAGGAAGTCCGCCACCAAACGCTAATAACGTAGAAGCCGGTGAAAGCATTCCCAGAAATTCAGCAATTGATATCACAGAGAAATTTGAAGGTACAGCAGACAGTCCACCTGCTATTGTTACAGAATCTACTGAAGACGAAGAAAGGAAACTAAAAGAGGGAACAGAATCCGCTAAAAAAGAGGGAAGGGAGCCTATTGATTCTGGAGTAAGTAACGCTGAAGTTTCAGAAAACCCCGTAGGAAGTCTACCAGTTAGTGCCGTTGAATCAAAAACAGATGAAGGATGTCGACCAAATAGTGCTGCTGAAAAAATAACAGTGGTTGAAGAAAACCCAGTAAATATTACGTTATCTGAAAAATACGAAGAAAGCAGGGACATTCTTCTTGCACAGAATGAAGATTCAGATGAATCTGCACCAACCCAGGCAATTTCTGATTCAGTTGAAGAAGAGGGCGTTTATCCAGCTAGGGTAGTAGGACCTACAGAAGGAGTAGAAAGTAGAGCAGTAAGTGATTTAGAAGATGTGAAAAAGATGGGAATTGAATCAGTGACCTTAGAGAACATACAAGCCTCTGAATACAGATCAGATAGTGTTACCAGTAGCACAAAGGAAGAAGTAAGTCGACCCGTCGGCGCTGCAGTTCCAACAGAATCGACGAATCGACCAGCAAGTTCTACAGTAGAAGTAGTTACTGTAGAGCTGGGAGAAAGTAAAATATTAACCAACGAAGGTAACAAGAGTGAAAGCAGTACAGAAATTACCAAAGAAGGAAACTGCACAATTACTGATGTTGAACCCACGAAAGAGGTAGAAGTAAAGAGTTCTGTTACTGCGGCCGAATCGACCACAGAAGAGAAAGGAAGCAGGCCGCCTAGTGGGGTACGTTTCATGCAGGAGGAAGGAAATAGGCCACTTGGTGTAGCAAGTGTAACGATAGAGGAAGGAGGCGGAACATCTAATGTTTCAGAGTCAATCAAAGAAGAAGGCAGCGGGCCAGTAATTTCCGAACGTTCCTCGGAGGAGGAAAAACTAGAATCAACCAAAGAAGATAGCATTATACCAGGAAATGCTCTAAATGCCACAGAGGAAGATAGTAGTAGACCGAACGATCCTGAAGAATCAACCACAGACGGGAACAGACTAGTTGGTCCATCTGGTTCAGCCAAAGACCAGGAGAATAGACCATCCAGTATCGTGGCAGATGACTCAGGTCCTATAGAAACATCACAAAGTAGACAGGACAGTGTTTCTGGCTCAGTGACAGAAGAAGGTAATATATCAGCAAGTTATGCAACAGGAAATGTCGAAAATCCTGAAGAACAAACAGGCATCAGATCTGTAGGTTGTTCGGAGTTAACAAAAGAAGGATACAGACCCACGAGCTCTGTACCAGTTCAAGAATCTTCAGATGAAAAACAAACAGAGGCCGAAGTGGGAAAAGAAGATACAGAAGTTACTGCAGTATCAAAAGAAGACCTTCAGGCATCAAAGAGGCCGGAGAATCAACCATTTATTGAGGCCGCTACAGCCGACGTTCAGGAAGAAACAGAAAATGAAAAATCCATAGTTGAAGTTGAGAATAGCAGCACCCAGCCGAGTACTTTGCTGTCTGATGGGGCGAAAATGGAGGTCTCAAAGGAAGCTGGTGAACAAGAAGGTCTCTCGTCCAGTTCAGCAGCAGAGAAAACGGAAAGTGTGGCATCGCTTACGGCCTCAATGCAGAGCTGTACTGATGATATTTTTCCTTCTTTAGGTGCGACAGTGTCCCGTAACGATCCTGGGAATGACGAGAAAACGGATGTATCTGTAATGGAGGATAAACCACCAATGGACGAAGAGAAACCAGCGACAGAGAATGTGGATGTGGAAGAGCCAACTAAGGACAAGACTCAGGAGCTGAACACAGCTGCCACAATAATCCAGGCAACATTTAGAGGCTATCAGACTAGACAGGCTTTGAGTAAGACTACAGAGAAAGACAAGGTAAGTAGGATGCTTTATGACACACATTTGCTCTTGGACTGAAGCCATGTTAGCCCTTCTGGGAATCGAACCATTATGCCCCTGTCGTCCACTCCTTAGCCTCATGACTGTACTGCCTACTAATGTAATCACTGTTAGCGTTGTCTTTCCGAAAACTAAAAGGATCGTAGAGCAGCTGTCAGTAATATTGTATTTATGAAATTCTGGTCTGGTAGGTTTTTCACCAGTCTGCAGGCTTTGTGTTCTTGGATATACTTTTTATTGATATATAGATCAATTTGTAGTCCAAAAACCATAAAGTATACACAATTGTTGTTTGATCCAGTTCAATGTTTTGATTTACCAACTTACCGCCTGCACCATTTCTTAAGTATGATATTCCTCCTTAAGTAATTATGAGGTTACAACAAAAGTGCGTTCATTTTTATATTATACATGCATATTGTTTATAAGAGCTAGCAATATTTGGACTCGAAATTTATTATTTCAATAGAAGAATAAAGGCAAGTCATCAGTCGCGACATATATTATATCCTCTTTCAGAGTTACTGGCTACATATTCAGGCCCTTATACAAGACAAATAGCAGGCATAATGCAAGACATGGTGACATGCGATGCTGACATGACATTACATTATACCTGCTATTTGTCTTGTATAAGGGCCTGATAACGGATTATTTAATCCGATACATGTAACCAATGTCTCTGAAAGAGAATATAATTTTTGTTGCGACTGACGACTCACTTTTTTTCGCTACTGAGTTATAACACAACGGGATGTGTTCTGCTAAATTGCTGTGTCAATATTATTAATACAGAAGACCATTTCGGACATTAAGCTCCGTAAACACGGACGTTACGTCGCAACTTGCGAAGGTTGATCAGAAAATAAATTTACAGTACAGATATTTCGGGTTCTTTGTTTACGACTGTCATCAGAACAGTTCAGAAAAAAAATGCACTGCTAACCCACGCCATGTTCAAATATTCTGCGCCAGGACAGAGGCATTTATCGCATCGTGGTGCGTGCTTCTGTCCCCTGTTGATAGAAATCAGTGCCGTGTGTAATCAGTCGTCGACTTACAATTCTTCTCACCCCGCCATCCTCCTGAAATCTGTAGCAGACAAGATTTTTTTTTTCAGTGCTGGGAAGAGATCACAGTCGCTCGGCGACGAATTCTTTCCATAATATCATCAGGGTAGGTTAAATGCGAAGTTATGTGTCATGTGAAGTTATATTCTTACCTACACTTTTACTTTAAACGTAAGTGATGTAAGAGGTTCTGCTCAAAATACGTAGTAATGATAAAATAATAATTACCCGAAATCTGATAGACGTTATGTGGGAAAACTCTGTATTTAAACAAACCTGCAGTGGTGTCTGCTAACAGACTGAAGTGGTCTGAAACCTGCCTTGTATGACCAGTTCAAATATCGTACTGGTGTTCAAGAAGCTTTATATAAACCTGCCTAGCAATGCTTCACCAATTCCTGAACAAATATCTTCGCTAACCCTTAAATTCTCACCGTTACGGTAGTTACAATGCAGTAAACATAGAATGCATGTTTTCTTCACATCACAGATAATATGTTGGCGTAACTGGAATTTTTAGGAAGAAATTTGGTCCACATTGCTCATATAGCCTATAATGATCAGTTTTTAAAATACAAGTGAAGTGTATAATATAGTTGCATGATAATCATTTACAACTGGGTTTTCCTTCGTCTGTACGGAACAGGTGCCACAGTCAGTGACGTCACATGACTTCCTGTTTGGTCCTCCGGTTCAGCAGCCGGCTGTAAGTGAAGAGACGTCAGTCAGCAGGGTGGCCGCGATTCCAGAGACAGGGAAGAAACAACAAGAAGTTGAAAATAAGCTAGCCGAGTTGCAAAAGCCACAAGAGTGCGATGAAATCCGTGCAACACAAGACGGTGTCTGTGAAGACGTCTCGGATGCAGACTCTTCGCTGTCAACAGCAGCCACAAAGATTCAGGCTGGGGTACGAGGATTTCTGGCAAGGCGTCACGTCCATAACATGAAAACGAGCAATTCTACAACAGCTCCATCAATTGGGGAGAGCCAACAGTCCCTTGGAGACTCTCTTACTTCTCAGGAAGTGGAGGATGAAGGTGTTCGTACATCTGGTTCACTGGAGACAGAAATTCAGAAACAGCATCAAGTTACCATAGACGATGAAATTTACCAGCCTCAGGAACAATCGTTAGAAATCGAAAAAACTGAGTTACAGAACAGATTGTCTTTAGACAGTCAGCTGGAAGAGAAAGCTCAGAAGCCCACGGTGGCGAGGTCCGCTATTTCTCTCCAGTTGGACAGGTTGGCCAACGAAGAAGAAGACCAAAGTGTGTGGGAGACCTTACACCAACAGGAGTTGGATGACGCAGCTACTAAGATACAGTCCAACTATCGCGGGTACCGAATGAGACGGAGCCTGAAGCGCGAGGACGCTGTGCAGATGCCTACTACTAGCAGCAGCACGCTCACAGCGTCCAGTGACGTCATTCCATATCCCATCAGGCACTCCGGAGAGTTTCATGATATGATAGTACTCCCTCCTTCACCAGAAGAGGATGCTGCTGACACAAGTACGTCACTTTCAAGGCCCGTACAATAAATTTATCTCAAACAAATTATTCTTTCCTGTCCAATGGAATGTCAGGCACAATGAAATTTATATTCTGGGTTACTCTAATAGGATTATGCATAACAAAATCGCCAGAATTGACTTCGAGATGGGTAAGTGGAGGATGAAAATTCTTGTTATATTGAGTGAGGCACGCAAGTTTGTGGTTCGTAAACTATTTCCAAATTGCCGTTCGTTTATACGGTGAATATGTTAAAAATCAAAGTGCTTTGTACTAATAATCTATGGCATGCGAGAAAAATTGTTGCAGTTATTTTCCTAATACCTCTGAAATTGGCCATCGCCATTAACATAACCTCTGCAGTGGATTACCACAAATTCAATGCAGCTATCCTGAAGACAAAGACAGGTCTGCCAAATTTCCGGCGGCGTTACCAGAGAACGCTAAGGTTTAAAAAACAGTCTTACGTCCAAGGCGTTCTATTATTATTTGTTCGTTTCGATTGTATATGGCTAAGCGAAGGTTGTTTGTTTTACTCTTCAAACTGCTGAAGGAAACTCCGTGTGAAATTATTTAGCTGATTACTGGTGATCTAACTGCGTTTGGCTTGAGAGACCACCTCCACCGAATCAAGTATCTGTTCTCTTCTGCATTACATTCATAAACAAATAATCTAGGCACCAAACAACGCAGAATGACCTGTGCATTCCTTCAACATTTATGTGTGATTTAGGTAAGCTTTTGCTTTTATGCGGATCGCAGTTACAAGTTTTGGCAGCATGTTTTGGACATTGGGCTTTTCTGCTGACTCCACAGATTCTGTCTCTCAGTTGAGCAACTGAAGTACAGAGAATATCGACAACTAACTTGTGTAAACAACGCCTTAGTCAGATAATCCTTCTACATTTTTATTTGCAGTGCGTTTCCACTAACATTAAATTAACACACACATATCTTGCTTGAAGGAGCTATCCTGAAACAGCCTGGTGTTAAATCTTAAAATTGATTATTTAGCCGAAAATTCTGCCGTTTGTGTAGATGACAGTAATTATGCGCAACAATTTTAAATAAGCCTTCAGCTCAGTCACTTAATGAAATCTACAAGAGAACGCCCCCGGCTTATAACTCACTTTCACTCACCGTCGCCTTTATTAGACAACACGAGAACATGATGCACATACACTGTGTACCATACAACAAGATAACATGATTCACATGCACTCTGCACCAAGCAGCAAGAGAACATGCCGCACATACACTGTGTACCAGGCAGCAAGATAACATGACTCACATACACTGTGCACCAAGCAGCAAGAGAACATGATGCATATACACTGTGTACCATACAACAAGATAACATGATTCACATGCACTCTGCACCAAGCAGCAAGAGAACATGATGCACATACACTGTGTACCAGACACACGTAAATATTTCTCTAGTAAGTAGATATACAGGGTGATTTATAAGTCTCTGTACATAAGGTGTAGTATCTGCGTGCTCCGTTGGTTAGATCGGCAGTTTACAGGTCATTGGATTGGTCACCGCGGTCCCGTGGACTGGCCTCCGAGTTCTCCAGACCTCACCCTACTTGATTTTTACCTGTGGGGGCATTTGAAGGCCATAGTGTACCAGGTGAAAATACAAAACCTGGACGCATTAGAGATGCTTGTGCACATGGCACTAGATGTGTGAGAGCGAGTTGGCTATAAGTGGGAGAGATGCATCCGTGTGTGCTATCAGTTTAATGGTGCCCATATGTAGCACGTTTTGTAGACAAAGAGACAGTTTTCCCCATGTGTGGAGACTTTTGAATCACGCTGTGCATGTTTCATACATCAAGCACTGCCGACCGAACTGTCCAACGGTACGACAGACAGCTGGTTGATTCCAAACGGCAGTCTATCAAGCTGCCCCAAACCCAGTGAACGGAAACATTTCCTCGCTTTCTATCAGAGTAGTCTTGACGCCTGTCACAATGTCAACATCAGACAACTGCCTTTAAGAACTGAAACGTGGAGTAAGGTAGAAGACTGCCCATTTTATATCCCCTAGTGTCTTGTCCCGCATTTCATGTCAAAAGGAGCGATGGGGAGTAGATTATAAATACATTTTTCTTCGAATATACCTGTGGGAATACTGGGTTCGAACTCTTAGGCAGCCATTCTAGCTAAATTATGTCATGTGATTGTATAGGTACAGGCGAGGCAGCATTGCCCTCATTCACTGCACTGATCGAAAGCAATTCCCTGAAAATTCCATGATTTCTCGCCTTCCAAAACAGCCATTACACTCAAATTCTTGTCTCGAAACAAAACGTATTTTCGCACACAAGTTAGTTCTTAACATTCCAGGCTCAAGAATGTGCAAAGCACGTACGTCTGTCAGTAAATTGCTAATAATATTATCAGTTTCTGCATTCTTTCTCAGTTTCTCGAGGCAAATACGGGAATGTTGACTAGAAGTAAACGAAGACATACTGCTCCCCAGTTCGTAAGCAAACGCTACGCATCTGACACTGTGTAACACTTTAAACTGAGACATTACGGTTACATAACCTAAAAGTCAACAAATCTCAGAACTGAGTGGAAACATACAAGATGTACAAATAATCAACTGTGGTTTTAAGAGTTAAATCGTGTCCTCATGAAGCCGGATCACGTGACAGAATAATTCCCCTTTAATTACATAATTTCTATGAATTGTTGCAGTAGTGTTTGAACAATGATAAAGCACGCTTTCTTCCTAAGCCGAATTTATACAACTCTCTTCACCTTTAGACTCTAAATTTAAGGACGCACTGAAGTAAACAGAAATTGGAGATGAAAATCCGGTTATCAGTGGCTGCAAACGCTGTAGGTTCTTTGAAGGTAGTCTCACTGTAAGATCCTGTTCAGTAACATGATTAACTTGTTACCTTTATCATGACTGTGACGTATGAATATTAGTTGGAAAAGTCCCAGAGCTGATTGTGCTGCCTTCCATATCGCAGTAGCCGATAGCTGCCTCTGGTACACCAGACAACATCCAGCGTCTTATAATTCTGTTTATCAACACGACATAGAATGACGTTCTAAAAAGGTATGAATTTAGTAGTTCTTCGTTATGGAGTTGACTTAAATACGACAGGTAGATGCTTCACAGTCTTTTAATTTTCAGCGAAAATTTTATGCGATTGAGACTTCAGATAATTACATATTTGTGATAAATGTGGTTTCCGGTTTTTATGTCACACACAGTATTTTACAAAGTTATTATTCATACGTTCTTGGGACCTGTTTTATTTATTGTCTGTCACAGTACCATAAAACGATTTTTATTAAATCTGACGCAGGTGTGGGGCCATGGATTAGGATCAGTTTGGGTTGTCAGAGAGTGGTGGGCTGTGTTAGACCTGTCGGCCGCCTTCATCCTTAAAAATATTTGATGCAAGAATGTTCTAAGGAAGTGCCTCTAATGTAGGTTATTTGCCATTATGGAAGTGTCTGTAAAAAATTGCATTCATACTGATATTCGAAGTTGACGGTAATCAGCAATAAGAGTAGCAAGCCAATAAATGAGTACAACATAGTAATTATGGAGGATTCGATCACTTTAGATTATCTAAGGGAAACAAGTGTAATGAACATCAAATATCTTTTTCTTTTATCCAAAACAGTCTTTGTATGTGGCGAGTTACACTCGAGATGCGGGCAGAAAAGCGTGTGATTCTTCAAATAAATCTCGTAAATAAAGCCAACTCGGTGCACAATTTATTCTTAGTATATTTATTCTTAGTATTCGCAGTAAACTTCACCCTGCCTACCAGATAGTCATCTACACAGTATAACAAGTACCAAGTGTCGCATAAGCACAGTTATTTCTCCTGATGATGGGCACATAGTCGCCCGAAACATGTAGAGAATATATACTAAGAATAAATTGTGCACTGAATTGGCTTTATTTGCAAGATTATACAGGGATGCACGGTCAACAAAAAATAAAATCTTCAAATAAAAACCATTAGTTTTGTCCGTTTTGAGGCAAAAGTGGAAAGTGGCACTTCCTAATTACAGTCATTAAATTTTAAACCAACGTGTTGGAAACACAACAATTAAAGAAGTTGGGTGGACCCAAAAGCAGCTGCTTTTAATTTTCCTGGTTGTTGAAGGTTGTGCAATTCCCAGTACCAATTTTCATGAGAATCCACTCAGCAGTTCTCAAATAGTTACATGCACACAGACGGATATATCGAAGCCAATAGGCACATTTTTTACATTTTTCATTTTGAACGCACCAAATTCCACAGTGTCTATGATTAAGAAAACAAAAAAAAAAGTTCTCACTATGGGAGTTTCCACTTTCATTTTGTATGTTTTAATGTGCCTTCATAGCGTGGTGCATAATAAAACACAGGGAAAACTTTACATACCGGGATTTTTATTTGTGGGCTTTGTAGTGAGATGGAAGTTGTACCTTAAAACCTACGCCACAAATAAAAATCCCAAACCCCCCCCCCCCCCAAATTCCGAAGGCCCCCCAAAATCGTGCCAAACCCAACCCCATTGTGAAAAATGTTAAAAACAGCTGAATTTAGGACGCCAACACCACAAAAAGTTTGGAAAAAAGGAAGCAAAAAACTAAA
>Ga0131853_10013262_pt1 | contig 15107 bp, 16 predicted proteins | sample TergutLab28metaG_FD_92764 | JGI IMG/M metagenome (GOLD analysis project Ga0131853, IMG submission 92764) | Labiotermes labralis P1 segment gut microbial communities from Petit-Saut dam, French Guiana - Lab288 P1 (version 2) (version 2) | ecosystem: Host-associated > Arthropoda: Insects >...
AACGGTGATGTAAAACTGTATAAGTCGGTACGAGTGGTGCTTTTTGACGATGAGAACTTAATAGCCGCAATGCGCGTTGGCAAAATCAACGCTTTTACGCTTCCCCGCGAGGCATTGAAGAAGGCAAAACGCCCGAGCAGGCAGTAATTCGAGAAATGCAAGAGGAAACCGGTTGCGAATGCGAAGTCTAGTTTAGCACCCGATGAAGAAGATTAGTGAAATTATGCAGGAGGATAATATGATTATTGACAAGCTAATAGAAAAAATCCTGGAACTTAAAAACCCAACAGCGGTAGGCTTAGACCCCCGCGCGGACTATCTCCCGCCCGAAATTATCGAAGAGGCCACATCCCGTTATCAAAAAACCTTGCGTGCCATCTCATGGGCGTTTTTGGAGTTTAACAAAAAAATAATTGATGAAATTCATGATATCGTGCCGGCAGTGAAGCCGCAGATTGCCATGTATGAGCAGTTTGGCGCGGATGGTATTGGGGCTTATATCGAGACTGTCCGTTATGCCAAGGAAAAGGGGCTTGTGGTCATCGGCGATATTAAACGCGGTGATATCGCCTCCACCGCAGAGGATTATTCTAATGGGCATATTGGTTTGGTAGATGTTTTCGGCGAAATGACGCGTGTGTTTGATGAAGATTTCGTCACCATCAGCCCGTATCTTGGCGCTGATTCCATCACACCGTTTTTGGCAAATTGCAAAGAGCACGACCGAGGCCTGTTTGTGCTAGCAAAAACCTCCAATAAAGGCAGCGCAGATTTGCAGAATCTCATCGTTGGTCAGCAGCATATTTACGAAATCATGGGCGAATATATCAGCAAATGGGGCGAGGGGCTTATCGGTAAATACGGCTATAGCTCAATAGGCGCAGTGGTGGGTGCGACGCATCCTGCCGAAGCCGAGAAGCTGCGTAAAGTCGCGCCGCACACATTTTTCCTGATTCCCGGCTACGGAGCACAGGGAGGCCGCGCCTCCGACTTGGCCATATGCTTTGATGATCGAGGGCTTGGCGGCATAGTCAACAGCTCGCGCGGAATTATCGCCGCCCATCAAAATAAAAAATACGCCGGGCACACTTTCGCAAAAGCCGCACGCGCTGCGGCTCTGGATATGAAAGAAGATTTAGGGCGGCACATTAGCTTTGGGGGTGCGTTATGATGCAGTATTTGACTGCTGCGGTTATTAAAAATACCCAAATTGCCAACGGCATATGGGACATGCTGCTGGCTTATGAAGACGGGGATGCCAAAGCACTGGCAGGCAAATTCATCTCAGTATACACGGGCGACACCTCGAAGCTACTCCCCCGCCCTATCAGCATCTGCGATTACGACGGGCAGCATCTGCGCCTGGTATTCAGAGAAGCGGGTGGCGGCACGTGCCAAATTGCAAAGTTCAAAGCCGGAGATGAAGTTCGTATCATTGCGCCAATCGGCAATGGGTTTTCCGGCTTTATCGACGACAGCAAGAGCTACGCCGTTATCGGCGGCGGGATAGGTGCACCACCGATGTTACTGTGTGTGAAAAACCTCAAGCAACCGGATGTGTTTCTTGGCTTTCGGGATAAATCGCAAGTGATCCTTACAGATGATTTCTCCAAATACGCCAACGTACATACCGCAACGGACGCAGGCGATTATGGCACAAAAGGCACGGTAATTGACTTGCTAAACGCTTCCGGAGCGCAGTATGACGGCATTCTAGCCTGTGGCCCAAAACCCATGCTAAAAGCCATCACAGATTGGGCTGAGGCAAAAAAAATTCCCTGTTATGTATCGCTGGAGGAGAGGATGGCTTGCAGCGTTGGGGCTTGTTTGGGTTGTGTTGTTAAAATTAAAGCCGAGAATGGGTTTGAGCATAAAAAAATATGCGATTGCGGGCCTGTTTTTGATGCGAGGGATGTGATGTGGGAATGAATATGGGCGTTAATATTGCGGGCGTGCAATGGAAAAACCCCGTGACGACAGCCAGTGGCACGTTCGCCAGCGGCAAGGAATACAGCAATTTTTTTGACATAAACGCGCTTGGCGCAATCACGACAAAGGGCGTTTCATCCCACCCGTGGCTTGGCAACAATACGCCGCGCGTGGCCGAAACATACGGCGGCATGTTAAACGCCATAGGGTTGCAAAACCCCGGCGTTGAGGCGTTCATCAGGGATGATCTGCCATTTTTAGCGCAGGCCGGTACAAATGTCATCGTCAATATCTGTGGGCATAATGTGGCGGAATACGTCGCCGTGGCCGAGGCGTTGTCGGGCGAGTCCGTCGTGGACATGCTCGAGGTCAATATCTCCTGCCCCAATGTATCCGAAGGCGGCATGGCATTTGGCACAAATTGGAAGATGACGGAGAAAGTGGTGTCCGCAGTAAAAAAGGTATCCAAACAGCCCATAATAGTCAAGCTGAGCCCGAATGTGACGGACATAGACGTCATCGCCAAAGCGGCAGAAATTGCAGGAGCAGACGCACTCTCCATGATAAACACCTTGATCGGCATGAAAATCGACCTTAAAACCCGCAAACCCCTACTCGCCAACAAAATCGGCGGCCTCTCAGGCCCTGCCATAAAACCGGTTGCGGTGCGAATGATTTACCAAGTGTCGCAGGCTGTAGGCATACCAATAATCGGCATGGGTGGCATAACTTGCTCGGATGACGCAATTGAAATGATTCTCGCGGGCGCAAATGCCGTCGCAGTAGGAACTGCGAACTTTGCCAACCCACGGGCAACTGTTGACGTTATTGACGGCATTCGAGCTTATATGGAAGGAAACGGCATCAATGATATTAATAATCTGGTCGGTGTAGCATGGAAGTAAAAGGGGGGACTGGACAATTCATGGATATCCGTGAGTTAAGCAAGGAAAACGCCCATGATTTTTTAGCTATGCAGCTACAGCTTGACCAAGAAACGGAAGATATGTTGTTTGAGCCGGGCGAAAGACCAAATGTATAGATAGAGTTTTCAACAATATCAAAAGCAGCAAATCCATTGGCTCAACAGCTTTTCTCGCATATGACGGAAATAAATGCGTTGGTTTTCTTTTAGCAAATCGAGGTAACTTAAAAAGAATACGGCATAGCGCCTATATCGTCATTGGTATACTGAAAGGTTTTCGTAGTAGAGGTATTAGCAATGCTCTTTTTGAGAAGCTCATGGAGTGGGCGCAGGGCAACAACATAAAAAGGCTTGAGCTGACTGTTATGAAGCACAACCAAGCCGGCATCGCCTTATATAAAAAACACGGCTTTGAAATTGAAGGCATAAAGAAAAGCTCAATGCTCGTCAACGGTTCATATGTTGATGAATATTATATGGCTAAAATATTGTAATATTATTCGTCGCCCATGTTTTAAGCTCATAATTTGAAAAAATAACTTGCAATAGCATCTTTTACGTGATAATATAATATTATGAAATATTTGGGAGGTATTGACAATGTCAGAAAGATTCAATATAGTAAAAAAAGGGTATGACCCTGCCGAAGTAGATTCATATTTGACAATGCTTGAGACGGAGTTGAAAAATTACCGCGAGAAAAATTCTGCTATAAACAACGCTATCGTAAACGCGCAAATCGCCGCTGACAGCATTATTCAAAACGCAAAAAATCAAGCGCGTATTATTAAAGAAGGCTCTGTGCGCCAGCTTACCGAAATCAGCGCAAGTATTGGCAGCCAGCGTCAGTTGCTCAAAGGCTTTACCGAGGAATATGCCGCAGTTTTGAATAAGTATATGACAGCAGCCAGCAATGCCGACATGAGTAGCGTCGCAGCAAAGATTGATGCCTTTGAGAGCTTTTTGCAGGGGTACACGGGCGAAATCACGGATGAGCTGGAAGTTGACAGGACGAAGTTCATCACGCCACCGACAGCCGAGCCTATGTCTACGCCCGAAACCGTAGAGAGCTTCAATCCCGCGGAGTGAATTTATGGTGCCAGCACTCTGGCGTCCCCGATTTTCTTAGTAATTCCTTTTTTATCAAAATATTCCAAAATCGCCAGGGCATATTTGCGCGATATGCCTGTTTTGTCACGAAATTGAGCCAACGATATCTCGGGCTGAACCTTTGCCATATCGGCAAAGGTTTTTTTTGCGCACTCGACATAGCTGTGATGCATGTAAATTTGAGAATCCAGCATTATCAGCTCACCCTCATTGACAAGCATCGCCATAATTTGCGCAAATATCTTTTTATCCTTGTATTTTGCAGCCACATCGTCTGTCGCAGGAGGCATCAACCCTGCGGCTTGGTAAACTCGTGCTATTTCATCAAAAATCATTTTATGACCATCGCTGATTTTTATAGAGAAATCGGGGTGAGCAAGCAGATTTGCTGTCGATACTATGTGTTTTAGTTTGATTAGTAAATCCAATAAATCATCAGCTGTGGGTTGTTCAATTTTAGGCAGCAGGCGGCTGCGCAACTCAGTTTGTGCCATGCCTTTTTGGAATGGATTGGTTGCGTGATGACGACTTAGGATATTCTGAGCCTGCTTGCCAAGAATGGCGAGATAGCCGTTGTGAACGAGAGATTGAGAGTCGTTAAGATGATAGATTGTTTTGCCGCCTACAAGCTGCGCCAGCGCATCGTCAAAATCAGGATGGCAATTAAAAAGCACCTTGCGCAGCCACGCCGCCCTAGGCATATCTTTGGAATGGCGCAGAATGAAGGCGGCAATGCGCTCGCCAAAACTTCCCTGCGCCAAAGTTTTAAGATTGTCGGCGGCAGCAACATCCTTACGGCCAATTTTTTGCCCGTGAGGGTCAAGAATAATACCGCCGCCGATTGTCTCAAGAGGTGAATAGAATCTTAGCACAAAGGCATCCATTGGCTTCGCAGCAAGCGGCTCAGACAAAATAAGCTGAGCATAAGCCGATTCACCCGGAGCGATTGCGGGCCTGCCCAAAATATTTACACGGCAAAGCAATTCTCGCGTTCCGTGATGAAAGTGCAGGCGGGAATTATTCAGAATCTCACGTGCCGAATCGGGCAGAACATCAATGCGCACATGAATGATGTCAGCGTTTTCTATCGAGCCCGGCTGCGCCAACACATCTCCCTTTTCAATATCGGCCACACGCAGCCCCGAAATGTTCACGGCGACGCGATTTCCGGCTTGCGCTTGTTCAACAATATCTCCATGCACATGCATCCGCCGTATTTTACCCGCCTTCTTAGAAGGATACAGCATTACTTCGTCGCCCGTGTTCAGCATGCCCTCAATAAGCGTGCCTGTGACAACAGTACCAAAGCCATCCATCGAAAACACGCGATCCACGGGCAGGCGCGCAGGCGCATAATCTGCCTTTGGGGAAGACTGCTCCAGTATCGCGAAAATATGGGCTTTTAATGCATCCAACCCCATACCACTGTGAGATGATACAGGAATTACCGCCGCACCCTCCAAAAAACTGCCGGCGACTTCGTCCTCGATATCCAGCAACACCATGTCAAGCCAGTCTTTCTCGACCAGATCCGCCTTTGTCAGCGCGATAACACCGCTTTTGATTCCCATCATGGACAAAATTGCCAAATGCTCCCGCGTCTGCGGCATAAAGCCCTCATCCGCGGCAACGACCAAAATCGCCAAGTCCATAGAGCCCGCGCCCGCCAGCATATTCTTGACGAATTTCTCGTGCCCCGGCACGTCTATTATTCCGACCTTCTCCCCATTAGGCAAGATAAGATATGCAAAGCCAAGCTCAATAGTAATGCCGCGCCGCTTTTCTTCTTTGAGGCGGTCAGTCTCAATGCCGGTCAGGGCTTTGATGAGCGTTGTTTTGCCGTGATCCACGTGCCCCGCCGTTCCTATGATTGTGTTGTACATAACCCCTCCAGATAGCTCAATGCTCCGCTTTCATCTTAATATCCTTTATGATTTGATTGAAAACTTGCTCCCTCTCCATAGACGTATCATAAATCGTAAAACCGTATTTCGTTAAATGGTCAGTCAGAAATTGCCCGGCTAAAGCGATATCTTCACAAATCGCCCTTAGGCCGTCATCATCAAAACCATGCGTCCAATCGTCTTCCGTATCGTATTTTCTTAAATCATCGAAAAGCTCATCAGATGTTTTTTATTTTGCACCAACCCTATAAGCACGAAATGGCGCTATATTTTCTATGACTTTCTTACGGTTCCAGGCAAGCCTGATATCCAATTGCGGATATGCTCTTCCGAACGTAGCATAAGTTTATCATTGTTGATGACAAAATAATTCAGCTCTTCGTTTATTTTCCTGGCTAGCGTTGTCTTGCCGGCTCTGCTTGGGCCTACGATGATTATGTTTTTCATATCTCCTCCAAGCCATTACACGTTAAACTTATTTTTTCGATGCATGAATGCGAAAACTACCAGTAGGACGAGGCCGTTTATGCCGATGATAATAAAATTGGATGTCATGTCCTCACTAAGCTCGGCCATGCCTATGTTTACTTGCTGGATAAACGTGAATCTGAGTATTCCCGCAAGTGCTTCGTTCGTTCTGCTGAGAGTCGGCCCAAACCCTAATATTAAACTAATTGGCATAGCCAAAACCGCCACTTTGGACAGCCCTATCACAACCCCCGCTAAAATTGACACAAGCCCTCCAAGTGTCCCAAGTGCTACAAACCTAAGCATGTAAATGCCAAAGTACCCACCCACCAGCGAGTAAAGCACCAGCATGACGGGGACGATGATTATTGAGCTGGCCATAGTCGCAATCAGGTATTGATAAGGCTTGACATTGGCCATCGCCATAAAGCGCAGGTTGGTTGTGGCTTTGTCCTCTTGCACAATTGCCGAAGTTGAGTTCACAAGAGCCATTCCGACAAAAATTATCGCAAATACACCAATTTGAGATGGAATGGGCAACCGGAAGCGGGCAGCTTCTTCTTCTTCACATGTTGCACATACATATGCCGGAATGCAGACATCGCAGTCGCGAGGCGGGTCTTCTGCAAGAAAAAATATAATTGCGGCCGCCATTATCAGAAACATAAGGCCTTGTGCTATCATCACAGGTATTTTTATATGGCTGGTGAATTGCTTAATAAAAATCGCTTTAATGTTATTCATAGCGCCACCCCCGTCAGCTCCAAGAACACAGCCTCCAAATCGGGGACAGTCTTCATTTTGTCATGCTTTTCGCACAGCTCAACGGGCGCGCCTTGCGTCACGATTTTGCCGCTATGCAGTAGAGCCACGCGATCGCATAGCTTTAGGGCTTCGTCCATGTTGTGGGTGGTCAGGAAGATTGTTGTACCTTGTTCTCGTATATTTTGCAGCAAATTGCATATGCCCTTGCCTGTGCCCGGGTCAAGCGCGCTTGTGGGCTCATCAAGAATCAGCAGCTTCGGCTTATACAAAATCGCTCGGGCAAGCGCCAAACGCTGTGTCATACCCCTGGACATCTGCGAAACTCTCTTATTAGCAGAATCCGCAAGCCCAACACTCTCGAGCGTCTCCTTAACGCGGGAAAGCGGCAGCTTATAGATTCTTGCGTATAAGTTGAGATTATCTGTGCAGCTAAGATTCGGATACAGGCCGCCCTGATCCAGCATAAGCCCAAGCTCGCTCGGGCTGGCATCAACCGTGGCAAGGCCGCCATCAGGCTCGACCAGCTTTGTGAGTATGTTGATGATTGTGGTTTTGCCCGCCCCGGAAGGGCCAAGCAGCGCGAAGATTTCCTGCGTTTTTACATCAAATGTAACATCAGACAGCACCACTTGCTCTTTATACTTTTTGACTAGATTTCGTACATTGATCATTAATCATACTCCTTTGATTTAGTTTGCATTATAACTTATTGCTATATTTCAAAAAGGCATCAACTTTACCGTTTAACCATACGCCAATCCTTTTTATTCACTCTTCTTCCTGTTTCATACCATGCCAAATCAATCGTAGCAGCAATCATTTGTTTGATGCAGTTCATCTAAATGAATTTTAGGAGCGAGCCTGATTGATTCTACTCTGTGCCGCTTTGTTTCTTCGGAAAATTTTGACTTTGATGTTTTAATGATGAATTTATCGTCCACCAAAAAAGTCGCAATACTTCCATTATCTTGCAATGGTTTATTTCTTCTGATATTATTTTGTAAACGTTTAAAAAATTATGATGTGTGCTATAAAAGGCGGAAATAGCCCCACTAATGCTTATACTGCGCGTTGCCATTCTTTTTTTAAAAGAGCATAAACAAAACAGTTTACCAAAATTGGATTGCCGTGTTCGTCTTTTTCATTAAAAGATGTTTCACACTCAATAAAATGTGCTTCTCGGCGAAAGCCGAGCCTTTCCATGAGTCGCCACGAATTAACATTGCCCTCGTCCATATCAGCACATATTCTTCTTGCATCAAGCGTTATAAATAGATGTGAAATTAAAGCCTTTACGCTTTCTGTTGCATATCCTTTTTTTGCATATTTTTCGCTAAATTCGTAGCCTATTGTGTAATTACCATTGTCCTCTTTACTTTGTTCTAAAGTGCCAATCACCTTTCCGTTTTCTTTTAATTCACAAGCTAAGAGCGAGTCATTATCAAGCCTTTTAGTAAGCGACTGCTCGCATTTTTCAAACGAAAACGGTGCAAATCCTTGGTGTCTTGCAACAAATTCTTGGCTCATAAGCTCGTAAAAATCGTTTATATCTTTAAGTTGATAATTTCGCAGTATTAGTCTGTCGGTTTCTAGGTAAATCATTTGCAACATCCTCTCGTAGTATATAAATTATACGCACGTACCACACTTGTTGTGGTACATAAGTGTGCCCTTCATATTTAGGTAAATAGATAAACTGACAGTCCATTCAGCAAGTAAAGTTATTTTATCACATCTTATATATTTTCGTGACGATGTTATCCAAACTGCGTTATTTCCACCCTTTACAATGTGCGTTATGTGAATTATATATAGCTCCATGCCACTATTTCTCCTGAGCCTTATTTTTAATAGCATGAATTTCCTGGGAAATAATGTTAAAATCTTCTATACCGATTGTGCGGACGTCTAGTATCAACCGTTCTTGATAGATACGCCCGATAATCGGGACATCTGCCGCCCGTAGGCAGGCTTCCAGCTCGTGTGGTGCATATTTATCCGATGTAATTGCCACAACATAAGACGGAAAATCAACACAAGGCAATGAGCCGCCCCCTGCCCGACCGGTCGTCTTGATTATTTCGGCATGGAAATTTGCACCTGACAGCTTCTCCAGCAGGACTTTCGCCTTTACATACAGCTCGTCCATGCTTTGGCTCAGCATATTGACAGTTGGAATCTTGTGCGCCTGCCCCTCGTCATACAAACGCAAGGTCACTTCCAACGCGGCCATTGAGAGCTTGTCCAGCCTCAGGGCGCGGTATAGCGGGTGCGCTTTTAGGCGTGAGATGAGTACTGCGCGGCCAATAATGATACCTGCCTGAGGCCCGCCAAGCAGCTTATCACCTGAAAAGCACAGCAAATCAACCCCATCAGCCAATGCGGCAGGCACAAGCGGCTCGCTATCGTGAAGGCAGACTAATGCACCGCCGCCCAGATCGTAAATCAACGGTATGTCATGCTTTTGCGCAAGCAAAGCAAGCTGTGCAAGCCCGGTCGATTCTGTAAAACCAACAATTTGATAATTGCTGGTGTGGACTTTCAAAATGGCGGCGGTATCATCATCAATAGCAGTAGCGTAGTCCGTCAGGCGTGTTTTATTTGTCGTCCCTACTTCCGTAAGAATTGCCCCGCCTTGGCTAATGACTTCGGGTACACGAAAAGCCCCGCCAATCTCAACAAGCTCGCCTCGGCTGCAAAGCACCCGACCGCCCGCACATATGGCGGATAAGGCCAGCAGCACCGCCGCCGCGTTGTTGTTGACAACTATAGCAGCCTCGCAACCTGTCAAGCGCACTAACAGCCGCTCAATATCCTCGCCGCGCGCACCGCGCTTGCCCGTCTGCAAATCATACTCCAATGCACAATAGCTCACCGCCACCTGCTTGACGGCCTCAGCAATCTCATCACCAAGCGGCGCGCGCCCAAGGTTGGTATGCAAAACAACCCCCGTAGCATTAATCACCCTGCGAAGCCCCGGTTTACGGGAATCTCGCCCAAGCTGCGCAACCCTATCCAAAACAGCATCAAAATCCGGCAGAGCATTCACCCTGCCGGATTTGATGCCTTCACGAATTTCATCCAAAACAGATCTTGTGGCATTTAAGCGCACCATCTCGGGCAAATCGCGCCCGATGGGGTGATTCTCCAATGCACCTAGAATCTTGTCAACTTTTGGTAAATTTCTTAATAACTCTTTGCTCATAACTTACCTCGCAGCATAGTTTTATTGCTTACAATAGGTCAATGCCTATGATTGTTATGATGTATACCGAAATAATATAGACGTGTGCTGTGAAGGGTGGAAATAACGCCACTAATGTTTCTTGTACGTTGTAGCAGAGATTTCATAGTTTTTTTGAAAAATGTATAAGTCTGTGTGTTACTTTGAACCCTGCTTTCAAGTGAAAAACCAAACTCATGTCGTTATCGAAATCGCAATCACTACCAAATTCAACACAACCGTTTTCTCTTGCCCAGTCCTCGCACATTGTAACCAAAGCCTGTGCGATATCTTGGTTGCGATATTCAGAAAGGACAAATATTCCATCTAAATGTCCCCATGGGCCAATGTCACTTTCTGTCCAAATTGATTCATGGCGAATGTCCACACGAGAAAATCCAACCGCTTTATCAGCATCGAACGCGATAAATGTTGCCATTTTCAGGTTTTGCATTGCGTTTAATACATCGTCATCGTCATGCTCACCGCAATAATCGCCTTCGCACATTTTGATTGATAACTCCGTTACGGTTTTCAGGTCATCAACGCTCGCTATTCGGTATGTTATATTCAAACTGTATGCCCCCAGTAAATTTAACGCACGTACCACTTCATGGTGGTACATAAATGCGCCCTTTTTGATTTTCTATCAGTCAGTAAAGCTATTTAGGGGCGGCCGCCTCGGCCGCCCGTGTCCTTGCAGATTATATGAACTCATGACGACACATCGGGCAAGACGGGCGGACAACCCTACGGATTCGCAGTGTTGCAGTATTTGCAGGTTTTGCTGACAATCGCAGGGTCGTCCATTAGTGTCCGAATGGAGCTAGGTTTTGCAGGGCAACCGATACTTACTCGTTGCTTATCCAGCCGCCTTTAACAAGAATCTCTCGCGCAGCATCAAGCCTATTTTCATTCACAAGCACCACAGGCCCCGTACAGCCCATACCGCTCTCGGCGTAAATGCCCGCTTTCCACAGGCCGTTTACAGCGTCATCCAAATCAGTGATTTCAATACCGGAAACCTCGCCCGTCACGACTTCTTTTGGCGGAGCAGCAATAACTTCCTTCGCCACGGGCGCAGCCTTCTCCTCAATCTTGCGTAAAATATCATCAAGCCCGGCCGCTTTGGCGGCGGCAAATTCAGCTTTCGCAACGCTCTTCCAGTCACCGCGCACCAGCTGAGCCGCATACTCAACAGCCCCCGCCACAACAGGCGCACCCGAAGCACGAGATACTATCAACACAAGCTCTTTGGCATCCATGCTGATTCCCGGCCCGTATCCATAGCCTGCGGCTTCATAATCGCCCCCGGTGGTGTAGAACGAGAGCATCTTCATAAGCACATTGCCTGTTAGCGGGTCACACACCAAAATATCACATGCGCCCGTGAGGATGTCGTTGCCGCGTAGGATGTTACCGCCATCGCCGCGCAGAGATGTCGCAAATTTGATGGTGTAGCCGTTTGTGGCAAGCTCTTTAAGTGCGCGCTCGGCCTGGCGTGCGCCGTCGATATTCAAAATGCCGACAGTGGGCTTTTTTATGCCGCAGGCCTTAGCGCAGATAATTCCGTAAATAGCGTTTTTGACCATGCCGGCAACACGGTCTGTCGCAGAAGTGCCTGTCGTCGTCGCGATAAACATCGAGCGTCCTGCACCCGGAGTGATCACACGCCCGACGGTGGAAGTGCCAATCGGAAATGGATAATGCATGGCAACAGCCGCCGCAAATTCCCCGCTTTTTAAGCCTTCCTCCATAACGCGCACAGCATTTTCCTCGTTGTTTGCAAAGCTCGAAGCAATGTCATCCTGCTTCAAGGAGCCGATAAATACAGGGTTTGCGCCTCTATCGGCGGCGGCGGCGGCCCCTGCGAGCATGTTCTGTTCACCATGCTCGCTGCCGACCCCAAGCACGGCAATCTTTGGAATCGAACCAAAATTACCTGTCTCAAGACCGTGAGCTATCTCTTCAAATGTTTTAGCAATGAGGGTCTTTACATCTTTTGACATTATTTACCCTCCTTATTCTTCCAATAATGACTTCGCAAAATCACGCATAGCCGCACCGATCATAGAGCGCACTTCCTTTTCAGAAACAGCAGCGCCCGCCTGTTCGCCCGCGTTTTTGCGGATAACTGCCGACGCACCGTCAAAAAGATTCGTCATGCGCCCCAAAAACAGGCTGCCTTTGCCGATAATCATCGTCGTCTCTATTTCGCCCGCCATTATGGCATCACGCGCAAAGCCAATGTACGGAATGCCGCTCGGGATATGCCCCTGCGTCGGCGCCCAACCCACCATGCCATGCTTTTTGACAAAATCATCAATCTCATTGCGGGCAATCTCGCCACGCATTACTGCAAGCGCGCCAATCATTTTGTAGTTGGCCAGCGGCACATCCCCCGCTCCGGCAGGCTTCGTAACATCGGGGTTCTGCATTTCAACGGAGTATTTGTTTATATCCGTGATTTTAACGCCGAGCTTCTCCAGGGGGTCAGCCACCAGAGCCGTAATAACAGCCTTCGGCGAGCTGCCTGAGCCGACCTTATGCCAACCAACATATTCAGACAAAACCTCCGGGCTCACCCCGTCGTTTTCAGACACCAGCACAGCAAAGCCTCCGATAACATCCTCTGTGACAGGCAGGTTCTTCTTAACATGGTCTTTCCCGTTCATACCGAGCTTTGCCGTGCTGCCACCCGCCGCGATGATGACATGGCGATATGTGCCTGATTTAACCAGAGCTGCGGCATTGATCAGTGCATGGATTGGAGCTGCGCAAAATGCGCGTAAATCAGAGCCTGTAGCGTTAGTCATGCCCGCAATCTCTGCCGCAGCCTTGCCTAAATTACCGCCGCCGCGCTGATTCATATCACCAACTGCCTCTTCAGAGCAGTCAATCACCAAATCAATCTGATTGGCTGCAATTCCCGCATTTTTGACAACATGCAACAAGCTCAATACGTTCGTAGCTTTGGAAGCCAAATTCTCTAAAATCACATGTGCGCTAAGGTTCTCATCAACATCATGCGCCTTTTTAACACAACCCACGAGTTTGCCCGCATTATAAAGCCCTTCAGCCCCCGCCGCAAGCATATTCTCAATAGTCTCAAGGCTATGTCCGGCTTTAACGCGAGCAACGATGCTCTCGTTCATAAGCGGATGTTTCACAAAACCGGGGCGAGCCGCCGCCAGGAAGCTCTCCTCCAACATAACCAAATCAAAGGAATCACAGGCCGCCAAAAGTAAGTAAAATTCATCCTGCGGCATTATTTCCCCATAGCCGCCAAAGCGGTTAGCGCCCGCAGGCTTGGCTTGAAGCCATTCACCTTCGACTGCGGCGAGCTCAGAAGGTGTCATTGCGCCAATATAGGTTTGATTCGGTGGGTACACCATAGCCTCGTTAAAATCACGCAAATGTTGCGGTAGCTTTGTCAAATATTCGGAATTGGGGTTTACAATGCGCTCGGTAGTCTGCGTTGAGCCGTTGTGAACTACCATATCAGGAGTATGCGCCAGCACATAAGCCGCCGCTTTAATTACGCTATTCATTAAAATCACCTCATGATTGTAGGGCGGGAGATAAGCTCCCGCCGCATCATTTTGTATTACTTATTTTTTAGGTTAAAGCAAGCCGCCAGCCCCGGATATTCAGCAACATCTTCAAGTTCCTCTTCGATTCTGAGCAGCTGATTGTACTTGGCAACACGGTCAGAACGAGCAGGCGCACCCGTCTTGATTTGCCCTGCATTTACGGCAACGCAGATATCAGCGATAGTCGCATCTTCCGTTTCGCCCGAGCGATGAGAGATAACGCATGTCATATTATTACGGTTCGCAAGCTGTATTGCCTCAAAAGTTTCAGTGAGTGAGCCGATTTGATTTACTTTAATGAGGATGGAATTGGCCACGCCCATATCTATGCCCTTTTGCAATCTTTCAGTGTTGGTGACGAACAAGTCATCCCCAACGATCTGCACGCGAGTCCCCAGGCGGTCATAAAGCATTTTCCAGCCGTCCCAGTCGTTTTCATCCATGCCGTCCTCAATAGAGATTATGGCATATTTTTCGTTGTTCACCAGGCGCTCCCAAAGGTCAACCATCTCTTGAGATGAGCGGTAAACCTCCCGCCCCGTCATCTTGCTCTCGCCCGCGAAATAGTACATGCCCTCGCGGCCGTTTTTCTTAGCGTCACCATAAAGCTCAGTGGCGGCGGCATCAAAAGCAATGCGGATATCATCCTTCATTTTATAGCCTGCCGCCTCAACTGCCTCTACGATCAGATCAAGCACTTCCTCAGGCGTAGCCAAATCAGGCGCAAAGCCGCCTTCATCGCCAACAGCCGTAGCAAGCCCGCGCGATTTAAGCACTTTTTTCAAAGTGTGGTAAATCTCGGCGCACATGCGCAAGGCCTCGGAGAAATTCTCCGCACCAAACGGCATAATCATAAATTCTTGGAAATCAACGGTGTTGTCGGCATGTTTACCGCCGTTGAGGATATTCATCATAGGCACAGGCAACTGGCACCCGGCAAAGCCACCCAAATATTGATACAACGGCATCCCAACAGCCTCCGCTGCCGCTTTGGCAACAGCCATGGACACACCAAGTATAGCATTGGCACCCAGCTTGGCTTTGTTCGGCGTGCCATCAAGATCAATCATTTTGCGATCTATAGCTACTTGGTCAAGAGCGTTCATGCCTATGATTTCTTCAGCAATAATGTCATTCACATTATCAACTGCCTTGAGCACGCCAAGCCCTAAATAGCGCTCACTATCCCT
>Ga0131853_10013264_pt1 | contig 15104 bp, 5 predicted proteins | sample TergutLab28metaG_FD_92764 | JGI IMG/M metagenome (GOLD analysis project Ga0131853, IMG submission 92764) | Labiotermes labralis P1 segment gut microbial communities from Petit-Saut dam, French Guiana - Lab288 P1 (version 2) (version 2) | ecosystem: Host-associated > Arthropoda: Insects >...
GCCACCTCGACACAGGTTTTTCTCGGTTTCCCTGTGTCTATAAGCAAACGCTCAGACGGTTCCCAACATTCCAAGTTGCCACTACATGCGTCTCATGTAGCCCTCCCGACTTAAATTTATTAGTAACCAATTTCATATTTTGTATACATGTAAAATAACCACTGCCACCGGGTGACAAACCAATTGCAGTAAATAAATATTATTATTAAATATTTTAACTCTACCACTGCCCACTTATGACATAAATAGCCATTCTTGTATTTTTTTATGCCTTCCTGAGGACGGCCGAAAAGGGCCGACACTTGGACGATTACAACATATTTGTATATTATTGTATATAATAGAGCACTTGGAATAAGTATGATTAATTCACTTTTAATTTTCCATCGCCTGTGACTGTATAGTAAGAGATGTCACCGATAACACTTACGCAGTCCTGGAGTTCGATGCGTTTACACAGACTTAGTTCCGAGGAACCACAATTAAAGAAAGGTGGTGTGATTGCCAGAAGAAGCAGCGACTCCATAGCATCCAGACAGGCTCTGATGTCCCTCACCCTTCTATACACTGGGTACGGGCAGATCTATCCCCGAGGATAAAGCGGCCGGAGCGTGTTGCTGAAAACTCATTTTCATACAGTGCAAAGCTACAAACTGTGCGGCAAAACAGCTTAATTTCATCCACGTACATCACAGTGCAGTGATCAATACAGTGCAGGGAAAACGTATAGGCCAACGAGCGGTTAACATTCTTCAATAAGTCGACAACATTAACTCCATTTCTTGAAAATCCAGCAGTCGCTCAGATAGTCAGGAGAGTCTTTGTCTTTTACGGAAACCGAAGGTTTTATTTCCATGGCAGATTTCACTGTCTCGCATAGAACAGCTCGCATCTGGTCCAAATCCACTCCTCTCGCCTTATTTCTGCAACATTCATTTTAATATTATCTCCCAATATACAGCTAGGACTCTTCATTTGTTTTTTCCTTACAGGTCTTTCGCCCAGAATTCTCTGTGGTTGGCTCATCTTCCCCATACGTGCTATCTGCCCTGCCTATTTCATCTGCCTTTCTCGATCACCTATATATATAACCTGGCAAGAGCTTAATTTTGTAGCTCCTTTTTATGAAATTTTATCCATCCCTCCGTTACTTCCTCCCTCTTATGCCCAGATATTCTCCTCAGCACCCTGTTCTCAAACACACTCTGTCTCTTCTTCCAATAGCGCACAGACCTGCCACATCACAAACAAGTTCTATTTATCTACATTAATATCCACAAGCCTATATTATTTACTTTTTCTCCTCTCTTAATTTTCATCAATGACGCCAACTGAAAGCGATAATTAACGTACCGTTTAATATTTTTACACAAATGAAATGCCGGTCTCTGACGTCATATTAATACAAATAATGGATCACACCACATTAGTTACACTGTGGTTGGATATAATTAAATGAAAAGGCTGTATAATGTTGCAGCAAAGCTTTAACATATCTGTGCTTGGTGCTGGACTCGGATCACAATCACTGTAAAACTGCAGACACCAAATGGCTTGTGATAACACTGATACATGCAGACCACAGCAGGAAACATGGAATCCAGCGAATATTCAGTAACATTTCAGATCAACAAATCTTGTGGTCACCTGACCACCACGGGCCACTCACAGCGTGATAATGTTTGTGGCAGGAATTCACATTGCAGTAAGCGAACCACTAGTTAAGAAGGCCAGGTTTTCAATTTGGTTCCGAACATGGGGCCATGGTGTATGGTTTGGTTTGGTTCTTAGTTTGGTGAATTCTTATCGGCAATACGCACTACACAAAATGTCTGAAAGTTCGCCTCTATGAATTGCATTACGTTATTTCGTGATGAACACTGAAATGTAATTTTTTTACCGTTGATGCGCGCATTTTGATATCTCGTAAAGTCCATACACCAACAAACGCACTCTTTATTAAACCTGACAAAGTTTTAAAATTTACATTAAAAATCATTTTCACTTGCTCCTACATGTTTCGGTCTACGATCATCATCAGGGAGACTTCACTAGAGCCTAGCTAAAGTTATATTTAGGTTAAGATTTGGTAAAAACTACGTCGTTATATGTTATGGGGTGGTGTGGCAGCATGTCACAGGTGTGTTATGTGTGTACTGTGCGCTGTGTTGAGTGTGACGTCACACTCAACACAGCGCACAGTACACACAACACACCTGTGACATGCTGCCACACCACCACATAACATATAACAATGTAGTTTGAATCTTAAGCTAAATATAACTTTAGCTAGACTCTAGTGAAGTCTCCCTGATGATGATCGTAGACCGAAACATGTAGGAGCAAGTGAAAATGATTTTTAATGTAAATTTTAAAACTTTATCAGGTTTAATAAAGAGTGCGTTTGTTGGTGTATGAACTTTACTGCAATGCAAATTCTCTTTGATAAAATTTCGACAAAAGCAAAATTTCCTGCAAAAAAGAAGAAAATGAAAGCTTAAACCTTACCCTGCTAAAGTGGAAAATAGGGTGAGCTACTAATAATGCCAGCAAATGGCAGATGGGATTTAACTAGGCGTTTAAAGGGTTAATACGATGCGTTTGCCATAAGGTCCCAGGTTCAAACTTCGGTCCGAAGAATGGCGACCCTGACTTTATTGTTTTTAGTTTTTCCGCAGTTCCCCCAAGCAGTGACAGCCAATCCCAATTCAAAATTGGCTATAAAGAGGCACAAACGTTCCCAAAATCTAGAATCCATCTCAAAATTCTAGCCGCCAGAATGGTGACGTCAAGTGCGTTCAGTACCGAGGATCCACAAATATCAGACGCTAAGGTACAAAATTTAGTTGCCCGATATTTGTGCAGCACTGGACGATTACCACTTACTACTGCGTCCTTTAAATTTAATTATTTCCTGTCATCCTCTCGTTCGACGCTGCGTAATCCGAGCGTCGTTGCGTACAAGGAATTGATTTATAAATAAATATATAAATGGTGGAATGTACAGCTAACACTCTTTATTCTGTCGTAGCTCGCAATCTCCTTCATACAGCAAACACCTGAAGATATCCTGACAGCCACCGATGTGCACACCCCCCCCCCCCTCGAAATGAATGTTGTGATTCTTGCTGCAATGAACGGGAAGGTACGGCCGTCTGCGTTATGACAAAAGTATGTGCGTTATGACAAAAGTATGATATGGTAACAACATCCTGTCCGTCGACTGGGACATGGCGAAAGTTTCTAAGGAGTGAGACACCGTACGTCTGTTTTAGTTTGAGGGGGGAGCACTGAGCGCGCTGTGGCAGTACAGAACATGCCGTACGGACCCTGAAGATGGAGGCAGAAAGTTCACCTGAAACACCATCATTCAAATGCTAGACTAAAAGGCATCACTTTAAAAAAGAATGCTTCTTCAGAAACTGTTCGATTGGCTCCATCAGCTAATCGACACTGAGGTGTGAAGCCGTGCGATAAGGTTAGGGTAAAAAGGAAACATGCGGATCATCCAGCTTTCTATGAGAACAGAATAATTTGTAGGCATGACGACGACTCCACAAGCCAGCGCTACTTTAAACAAGTAGATAATTCGCGACAAAAACGCCTGTGGCGCTGAATTCTCTGTAAAGCTTAATGAGGGAAGATTTTCCCGACGCTAAGCAAATTAAGATCCCATTTCAGTTGTAGAACGTCGGATGTTTTAATTGTTCTACTGATAATTAAAAGAATCAACTTGTAATACCATGATACTAATATTCCTATTGCCTCAAGGTTAGCAAAACAGCAAACTGAAAATGTATATTATGCCATTAAGTTTTGAATAATAACAATAATAATAATAAGAAGAATATGGCAGTAAATGGCTACAGCGTTCGTCGCTTTATGCGACTGCGCAGTTGCTTGAGGGATCAAGCAGTGTATAAAAGTGGAACATTAATATCTGGTCTTCTCATCATTATTATCAGAGGAGAAATGGAGTTGGGGGGTAGAGAACGAGTGGCATTCATGTTTTAAAGGATGGGGGAGGAGGCAACTTTTTTTTCTAACAAATATATTTTTATATTCCTCTTCCTTTCCTAAGGGGAAGTTCATATTTCATATATATCTGTTATATGAGCGCTTCTCCTGCTCTACTGTTTTATGCTCATCATTTGGATGTCCGGTTGGTTGATATTTATTATTTGTAATTTTGGCCCAGATGGATGAGGGATGAGGGTGGGGAGAACACATAATGAATCCAGAGACGAAAGTAAAAGGTTACATCAACAAGGTTCCTAACCTACGGCCCGCAAGTATTCGTGTGTTTTAAAAAGAAGAAATGAAAGGTTATTTGTGGAAAGAATAAAGCAATTTCGAAACGTCTGCGAATTGGGCAGTCTGGAGAGAATAAATAACAATTGTTCGAAAACAGTTAAATGACTAAAGACTATGGCATTTGATTATCTGGTCGTGGTGATCGCCACATTTTCCGAAGACGGTGGTAGTTCTGTTGTTGCAAGAAGCTGCTACTTATTTACCGAACAACACGTCATCAATTCTCAGACGGCTTATATATAGGGCTTGTTTTATGGGAGGAAACAAGGTCGTCGGTACTCACTCCTTGCCAGCAGGTAAAGTTCAAAATTCACCTTGCTTTCTTACCAAAGCAACACAACAAAAGTTTTGTTGATTTTGTTTTATCTTATTTGTAATATTCTTCTGAGGGCCCGTCGTTGTCAGTCAACGTGCCGGTAGGCCGTGCCGTGGTGTACCGCCACAGAAAGCACCGCGTGCGCGCTCGCGTGTCTATGTCTATATCTATAAGATATATATTATACATGGGGACCGCGGTAGCACAGTGGTTAAGGTGCTGTGCTACAAATCGGAAGGTCACTGGTTCGATCCCAACTGTTGTCAGTGGATCTTTAATTGACATACAAATCCTTCCGATCGCACTATGGCCCTGGGGTCGACTCAGCCTCTAACAGAAATGATTACCAGGAATATTTCCTGGGGGTAAAGGCGGCCGGTGCGTAGGGCCGACAACCTACCACCATCCTGTGCCGTTGTTACGAAATCTGGGAACCTTAACTTCCTGAAACCCTCTGGGCCTGTCCAGGCCTGTAATGGGACTGCTTTACCTTTATATATATATTATATATGTGTATGTATGTGTGTGTGTTTGTATATAACAGGCAGGTAACTGTCCCGCCCACCCTGTTCTTACCTATCGACGTGTTATAGTACATACAAAAGTGTTCCTCCTAGAAATTCAACCCAAGAAAATTATGATTCTTTGCTTACAAATTAAGCAAACACAACACATTTATATTCGGCGTCCAGTGCTACATGTTTCGACTCGAAAATATCACAAATATCTTTATAATAACATAAGTATTAATATTTTTAAAACTCTAATATAATGCCTGATTATGGAGAACTGAGCGATATAGGATCAAACACGTTTATTGGTCTTCATGTAAAGTTCCCTTTAGTCTTGTCCAGTTTTAATGAATCTTGAATTTTCTCTACACATTTTCGAAAAATCCTCGAATACAAAATTTCATGAAAATCCCTCCAGTGGCAGTCGAGTTTTTCCATGCGGACGGACGGACGGGTAGGTGATCAGACAGACATAACGAAGTTAATATTCACTTCTCGCAATTTCACGAACGGCCCTAAAAACGTAAAGCGGTCTTAATTTTGTTGTAAGCTTAGACGTCTTTGGTTCATTACTGCCGTTCTCAAATTAGTTACCTAAATTCTAACACGGCCTTGTGTCCATCGCCATATTTCTTTATATAAATCTATAAATTTCATATATGGACTCCAGAATACAAACGTTAAGAGAGGAGATCTAATGTTTATTGGACCGTGCATCATTGTGATAACTGAAGAATAAAAAACCAACTAGATGTCACTTGCTATTTTTATTTTACTTCTTAGAGACTCAACATGTTTCGGGCATTAATATCCCCATCTTCAGGAGTATGCGACTATATTGTTGAACTACCACACTGGCCGTTTGGTTCTTGGTTTGCTGTGTTTTGAAGTTTGGGTGCGGTTCGGCTTGTGCTTCAGCCGGCAACCGGGTACCACCCTAGCCGAACCGCACCCAAACTTCAACACACAGCAAACCAAGAACCAAACGGCCAATGTGGTAGTTCAACAATATAGTCGCATACTGCTGAAGATGGGCATATTAATGCCCGAAACATGTTGAGTCTCTAAGAAGTAAAATAAATATAGCAAGTGACATCTAGTTGGTTTTTTATTCTTCAAAGAAGAGATCTACTTAGAAACCGAAGAGAATAGGAATTTCTTCATATTGTGTCCACCTGATTATGGAAATCCAAATATTGTCCGAAATATTGTGCTTTTTATAAAATAATGAATTAAAATAATACCTGAGTTAAAGAAGTCTCAAACATATCACGCCGTCACCAGACAATTCCCTTTGCCACGCCTGATGTGTAACGTAGAAACACAGCTGACTGACACAGGCTGCAGACACAAAGCGTTCAGAAAATTTACAAAACCGTTAGCCCCCTACGCCCCTTTACACATTTCACATTCTCCCCAACAATTACAGAACTTAAAACTTCCCACCCTCAACAGGGTTCATATATAAACCACCACCTTCGGTCTTCGTCGAATTTCTTCTCCGCATTTCTTTTTATCAAGACACGTGTATGGACGCCATATTTGTGAAGTTCGCTATAGAAGCCTAGGGTAAGAGGAGAAAGAGGTGGCGGGGTGACAAGACCGAGGTTCAATAATACAACTCCAATTTCATCGCTCAATTAAGCGACGTTATGGGACGACTGCCTGGCAACGTTCTGCAGGGGTGCCAAGCGAGCTCTCAGGTTTCTTGGTTCCCACCGGCAGCAGTTCGAAGTATCACGTGGACCAACCAAATATCTACACATATCATCGTTGCTATAAACCGTTAACAGAAGAATTCGGCTTGTACCGCATACGGGGCACAAAATATCTCCATTAAAACACCGACCGTTTAGAGCAGCATTTCCCAAAACTTTTTTGTTCGCGGACCCCCTTTTGGCTTTGCAAAATAACCACAGATCCTCACATCCTTGCTCACATAAATATATACTATCCAGAATGAAAAATGTATGTCACGGAACTGATTTTAGATAGATACTGATACATACCAGTAGCGTACGTAACAAAACACTGCGTGCTTTAGCCTGAATTGAACTGATTGTCGCTTGCTTCGTGGGTACAGGGGGTTTCTTAATTAGATATTCTAACGGTCGTTCCAAATAAACACATCGCCAATTGTTATGTACATCAGTTCCGCGTTATTTAAAAAAAAACCGTCAAACTCAACGTATCCAATACAGAAATGTATCCACGGGATCCTCTGGGATCCGCGGAACATACTTAGGGAACCACTGGGTTAGAGCGTTAACATAAACCCGCCGTAAGATTTTGAGCCAGCATAGCTCAGTCAACATAGTGACTACACCACGGATTGGAAGAGCGAGGTATCACGGTTTGATTCCCAATAGGGGTAAAAGATTTTTCTCCCATCCAAAGCGTTCAGACCCGCTCTGACACCCTTCTAGCCTTCCATGCATTGGGTGCCTAGGACTCTGTCCTTAGCGGTGAAGTTGAAAGCTCACCTTTATCTAAAGACGTGGTTAAAAATTAGTGAATCCAAAATTCTACTTTACCTTGTGCTTTTATGGCGTGCACAGGGACCTTACCTTTACCTTTAAGTTTAACTTTACCGTCGTTAGGTCGTGTAATCAACCGGCATAATCCAGTCAAATCCTCTCAATACACTTTCCTGTTACCCTTTCATCTGTACCAGATTTCCCAGTGAGATTTTACGACATCAACTTTAATGCCTGCTCCTTTATTTAGCAATTCCAAAACGCTGCCAGAAGCTTAGACAGCACCACTGAATATCAAAATCATTGCTCAATAATGAATAGGAGAGGATTTGTAAGGAATCGATGGCAGTGTAATGGGCGGTACAAAACCGGCATATGCCTGTACTGACCGACGAAATGATACGTATCGTTAATAACATTTCCGTGTTTTGCAGTTAATGCAGTGTTGTGACAAATCCTACGAGCACATGGCATGAGATTGAGACCCCTGACGTAATAGGAGAGGACTAGAGGAAGAGGGATGGGCCGGGCTCGGAGAAAAAAGCATTTAAAGCAATTTTCACCAGACACGCTCATCACAATGAGGAGGTTTGCGATGACGCGAAGGGAAGGGGGTGGTTTGGGGTTGAATTGGTTTCTTTCTTCGCCTTTTCATTCGTGTCGTGTTGTTTTGTGTTTGTGTGTATACAGCGGTGATTCAATAGAACTCAAAGGTATTTGGAAACGCAATGGGAGGAGCAGGAAAACATCAAATGGACAATTTCGATACGAGGGGAAAGCACTCGGTTTGCAGCCGAAATGAAAGGAATGGAACGCTGAATCGAACATCGTGTGGCCTTCGTACAGGTCCAGAAAACATCAGTTTGGCGTCATTCCGCACTTTATATCCGGGAGGTTACAGGTTTATTGTACGGTGAAATCATTTGCTTCTCAAGTTTATGCTCGTTTCGAATCCCAAATCGGCATGGAAACTTAGGCTACCGGTTCGAAGGTCCGGGATTCGAATAATTGTTCTATGTATTGTTTGTGTGTAAATGTGTACTGTACTGCTGCTGCCGGGTGTCAACCAAATTGCAATTAACAAACATATCAATATCAATATCAATTTTAATCTTGTTAAAAAATATCCAAACCGGCTCCAGGACTCACCCAGCCTTCTATTGAACGGTTATCTGGGTTCTTTCCTGGGGGACAGCGGCTGGGGATGGATGTTGACGTCTTAACTTTTATCTAGAACTGAGGTTAAGAATAAGCAGAGTTATACATCTACTCCCTCTATACGTCTTCATGGTATGGACACGGGCAGCTTTAAATGCTTACTTTCCCTTCTGCTACATCAACAAGATGACTCAAGATTAAACTTCCGAATGTATGCGGGAAATAGTCGGTGCGAAACTCGGCCGGAACGCTGTGCGGCTATTCACTCTTTTCGTCCGTCGCTTAAGGAAAATTCTGTCTATAGTACTTGAAATCCTGTCCGACGAATTACTTCCATAAAATTTCTAATTCATTACTCCCTATCAGTCCATAATTTGCCTTAGTGACAGCATTATTTAATGCTCATAGCCAATCAAATCCATTCCGCTTCTACATTTCCTCGCCTAACGCTACTCTCAATAAACATAACGTCCACTAACTTTTGTCCCCTTCGTCATGGGCTTCATTCACGATCCGGATTCCAGAAATCATCACTCATATTTTCCGCGTTTTTACACAGTCCCTCCAATAAACAATAAACTGATACCTTAAGTAGGCTACGATGTGTTATTCAGGAATTTCATCATTGACGATGATTTTTCGTTACTTAAATGGGCCTAAAACAGACCAATCACATCTAACATAACACTAATAATAGAGGTAAAATTTTTCGCTCTTAGTTAAGGACCATGTAATTAAGACATTACGGAACTGATGGTACGGCTCCACACATTCTTCGCCTCGGCATCAGATGAAGGTCAGTGGTCGGCATCACACCCACTCCCTTGGAGTAACACGCTGGGTCGACTCTAAGAGCTTTACTGCCCTCGTGTTCAAGAAAGAAGATTGACACAAATGGAGGCAGCAAAATTTGTTGCACTTCAGCGACACTCAGTTTAGGGTCATGAAATGATGTAACATATCTCGAAAAAAAAATTGGCAGCTTTTATTTAGGTAATATTTTCGTCAAAAGTAAAATAACATCATGGCGGACACGCAAAAAATTTTCTTGAACTTTCGGATTGAGGGCGATAACTGAAGAAGCATTTGAGCCAGGCGGGCGAAAAATGTACGAAAATATGTCATAAACGTATCTATATATTACTACAATTAATGTGGTTTTTACATCAATTACAAACATGGCGACGATGCGAAACTTTCTCATTATTTCGGACAAATTGAATGTTTAAGTAGTAAGTGCCTAAGTAACAGGTTTTTCTCTATTAATTAAATAAAACAACAGAACAGTCCGGACTGTAAACCTATATAAAATGAAAGTATGTTGTAAAGATTTCTTCTCGGGGTTCTCTTTCATGCCTACAAACCTACAATAACGTTAAAGAACATATCCTGCAAGTTTCCTGCCACAACATGAAATACCTTGTGAAACATTTGGAAAAAAAACGCGACCGATATATTTTGCTGTCCAGAACAGTAAAGCTGGCAGAGCATAAACGTAATTAATGGATCCATTATCCTTACAATAGGCTACTCACAGACATGACGCAAAACCATATATAATTTACATTGAAAATTAGTTTGCTTATTAATTCACCGTGACGGCAAGGAGACGGCATGATGCGCCCGCGACACCTCCCTCCCCCCCCCCATTAATTGATTCACGTGAACAAATGATAAATTGTTATTAAATTACCACCCCTCTGCCTCCGCCTCTATTCAAATACAAGTATATTGTTTTTATTTTTTTACGGGAGAAAATGGAAAGGGAATGTCAGATTGTCTAGAGATTAATTATTTATGATTACAGATAACTTCGTAATGAGATATATAATTAATTAGCATATTGCGATACAAAAGGGTTGTATTTATTCTTTGTCTCAGAATGTAAGTGCAAATGTGAAGGAAGTCACAAATACCAATGTACGTCCTAGTTGTTTAAAGATATCCGGAACACAGTGACAGACAGGGTTTATAATATTTTAATGTTTTAATTATTTTATTTTAATTATATATATATGGGGGCCCAAGGTAGCACAGTGGTTAAGGTGCTGTGCTAAAAATCGGAAGGTCACTGGTTCGATCCCAGCTGGTGTCAGTGGATTTTTCATTGACATAAAATCCTTCTGATAGCACTGTGGTCCTGGAGTCGACTCAACTTCTAACAGAAATGAGTACCAGGAGTGTTTTCTGGGGATAAAGGCGGCCGGTGCGTAAGGCTGACAACCTTACCACCATCCTGTGCCGTTGTCATGAAATCTGGGAACCTGAAGTTTCTGGAACCCTCTGGGAAACTCCAGGCCTGTAACGGGACTGATTTACCTTTATATATATATATAAAATATATATTATACATACTATATATATATTTATAATAGGGACCGCGGTAGCACAGTGGTTAAGGTGCTGCGCTACAAATCGGAAGGTCGCTGTGGTTCGATTCCAGCTGGTGTCAGTGGAATTTTTCATTGACATCCGATCGCACCTGGGGTCGACTCAGCCTCCAACAGAAATGAGTACCAGGAGCAATTCCTGGGGGTAAAAACGGCCGGTGCGTAAGGCTGACATCCTTACCACAATTCTGGGCTATTTTCACGTAATTTTGGAAGCTTAATTTCCTGGAACCCTCTGCGCACCTCGGGGCCGTAGTGGGACGGAAAATATATATATATATATTTATAATATCTTCTGGGTTTTACCACCGTGCAGTCTCGTACGTGGTAACGAACGTTTTGGTAATATGTATCTTCATGTTATAAGACACTCAAGATGGAGGCGGCTGGTTTCTCTGAAACGTCTTTCTCCTTAACCATCCACGAGAACATACGGTATCAAGTCTCAGGACCGTAATCTACAGACTTAAGTCCTTGGACATCAAACGTGTTGGTGAATCAGTGAGTTCTGTAGTTTACTGGGGAGGTTTTCTGTTTGTCTTTGATATCTCTCACTGCAGACCTCAAGGTACAATTCTATAGAAATTTGTTAACTGAGTAGGAAATGCCACATGCAGCAGCTACATTAGTGTCTTCCAATTCAGTGTTATTAAACATAGGTCCAGACGTCATATTTGAAAAAGTCTAGTCGATAGAACTCACAAGGTCTTCCTAGACACATTGAAAGTTGCTCAGCCGGCCATGATTCTTCGCTTGTATGCCAGCGGGAGGTTCATGAATACGTTACGTTTACATAATCCAGTCGTTGAGTTCCAGCATGAGCCAGATGAATCCAGTCAGTAGAAGAGATTAGTGTGTGACTGAACGCTGAAAGTGGATGGTGGTGAAGAGTGCAGTAATGGTCGTACAACTAACCCATACTAATGGTAAGTAAAGTGGGGGCAGATGCCATCCGCCTTCAGCATTCAGTTAGACATTTCGAAGTTCATCGTTAATAATGTTCTTCATTCTCGAGTTACTTCTCGCCTTACTGGGACAAACACAGTGAAACCTGTCTTAAACGAAACCTGGATATAAGGGAAATCTTTCTTTAGAGGAAAAAGTTTGCAGATCTTATGATTAGGGTTCCCAAAAATCCATTACTTACAACCTTCTTGCAAGGGAAAGAAATTTTGATCAATTTCGGTTCTGTTGTACGTGTAGGCAGGTTTCGCTGTACTCATAACGTTTTCCCGCACAAGCACATGCACTCTGACTTTTTCACTGTGGGGACACTTTTAGGGCACAATTGAATTGATAGGCCACAAACAGATGAGCAACTAAAGCACAGGATCATTCAAAACATAACAAGACATATCCAGACACTCTAACGAAATGTGTGACACAGCATAAAAGCCCGTTGTAACAAATGTTTCCAACGTGAAGTCTGACATCAAAATTTGCAGTAATGTAGTACGATTTAAAAACTATGAACCACAGTTTACTTAAGGCAAACATAGAGCTTGATTCCTCTAATGGGCACACTCACACTCAGCTAAACGTAAGCTCACAGTCGGTACACTATTCATGCTGGACACTCTTGCTGCACTCAAACATAGTTAATTTTGTTTTAGGCATGCGCAAAGGCTTAACCAATTAATATATGGCGCTAATCGCATTACTTGTTGGTCAAATGTTCTATCAAAGATTACCTGTGCTCATTTCAGCGCCTCGTGGCGTCAGCATGATCGTTAGTACTAACAGATACATCATATATATTTCAGTACAGATGCAGAATACGTTCCCTGACCGTGAGCTGACCGTGAGCGCACCCACACTGTAAATAATACTTTAACTTTTACCACCAATGAGAAGAGCCTTGAAATCCATTGGATGAGCCCCAGGGACAGTGTCGACACTCCGTCCTCAAAGAACATCGAAACATTTCTCCAATCATCCGACCCATGTCCCAGTAAATATACTGGCTCACTTACGCCACTTATAAACTAAGGTGTTTGTAAGTGTAGCATCACTGGAAAGAGTATAAAATGACATAATGTAGGATCAACGGATGGAGTTGCCACATTCTCAGCAGGAGGCTTAGCGCCTCTAAAAACCATTAGGGGGAAAAAAACACTGGACTTGTTTATAATAAAGAACAAAGCCTCTGGTAACTCTTTTACCAGCTGCGACGTGGTGGCTCAAGTGGTAATCCTGAATACCATCTAACAGTACTATTGATTTATGAGTCCCTAAGAAATAAAACACATGTGCAACGTGTAGGGGGAAGCGACGCGCAGTCGTTTATAAGTTTTACTGGTTGTACGACAATGCAGTGTCCAAATGCATGCAGGTCAGTTATCGGCGTCTCTGAACAGTTCAACTCGCACACAACTGAAATGTTTCCTTCGAATTTGGTTCTGGAAAGGACTAAAATAGCAGTTCTCGAGTAAAATTTCCTACCTACTAATCGACTTAAAATGGACCATGATACCGCGTCATTCCATTCGATGCCCTTTCACAGTCACTGTGTCACACACCGGTAGACTTTACAAATAAGTTCATATCCCTCATGGCACAGCCTTGCACGAATAAGACCCAAAACCTTCTCGTGCAGAACCGTGGACAAAGTGACACTACGAGAGGTTTTCCTTGTCAGCTATCATTTCATCAGTGTTCCATAATTCTCTTTTATTCATCTACAACCTAAATTGTGGGCCGTGATAGCGCAGTTCGTATAGGGACTCGCTATGGTCTGCACGGTCCGGAAATCGAATACCGGCGGCGGCGAGATTTTAAGATTCTTTCTGTTGGGCCTTATAACGGCTCTGACAGAAAGCCGAAACACATAGCTGCCTTCTCTAACAAATACGTCGTGTCCGCTGAAATACCCTCTATTTGATCTTCTAAATCCTACGCAAAGAGATTCTTTAGGCATCCTGAATTATGACCTGGAAATCTGTCCCGCAATGTTAACAATTTGTATATGCATATATTTAGTATGAGAATTGTTAAGCACGTGATCTTTCCCGCGCTGTTCTTTTGCTAACCACTCACGTTCTTCTATGTCTGGCGTAGCTGAACTTCTTGGAAGAAAGAAGATAAAATTCTGTACAGGTGATTAACTGCACTATGGTCCTGGGGTTGACTCAACCCCTGACAGAAGAGTACAGGAATATTTCCTGGGGGTAAAGGCGGCCGGTGCGTAGGCCTGACAACCTTACCACCTTCATGTGCCGATTGTCTTGAAATCTGAGAGCCTCAACCTCCTGGAACCCTCAGGGCCTGTCCAGACCTGTAATGGGATTTGCGTTACCTTCACCTTTAACTTTACCTTTACAGGTGATTGTATGGTTGTAATAGACATGGTGAAATTTCCAAATGCTAATACGCCCGGGAGATGTCACTCACCTCTGATATCGAAACATATCAGACACTGTGCAAAGAAACTGTGCTGGAGGAACGTAATGTAACTGGCAGTTTGTCGCAACGGTTATCAACACGTACTCACAGTAGAGATAGCGACCTAAACACAACTTGGTGAAAGATCAAAATTATTTTCAATTGACAAATAAATATTGTAATACCGTAAACGTTAACAAACGCTTTTGCTTTTTATACTATTACCATATAAAAATGAGAAAATTTTACTCTAATTCTATACATGCTTGACGTTTCTGCTTTTCGACATCTTCAGGAACATCACTGATTCTGATAAATATTAAATTATTTCGAAACAGAAATTACTGGGATGCAAGAACGGCACATTTGTACTATGAAATGCTGAATGGTAAGTACTACAAGTAAATGCTTGATGAGTAAACGAGTACAAAGTTAAGTGAAATAGAAACAATTTCATACGACCTCCAACCAACCGACTGTCTAGTAAAAATAATTTCCCATCTATTAATAACGAAGCAATAAGATTGGACTGGTATATCTCCGGGTTTCACCCTGA
>Ga0131853_10013265_pt1 | contig 15104 bp, 15 predicted proteins | sample TergutLab28metaG_FD_92764 | JGI IMG/M metagenome (GOLD analysis project Ga0131853, IMG submission 92764) | Labiotermes labralis P1 segment gut microbial communities from Petit-Saut dam, French Guiana - Lab288 P1 (version 2) (version 2) | ecosystem: Host-associated > Arthropoda: Insects >...
CCTCCCCCCAGCCGCCTTTCTTTGCTTACTTTCTTTGGCGGAGCAAAGAAAGTAAGTGCCCCCGCGGCACGAGCGGCACATTATTCCTCGCCCGCAGGCGAATTTAAAATTGGGACCTTGACCCTTAAGACCTTGACCTTAGCTCCGCGGCACAAGCGGCACCTTATCCCCTGCCCGCAGGCAGAATCAAGATTGGCCCATTGACCTCAAAAACAAACCAACCCAAAATTCGTTAAATATTGACAAATTATCAAACTAACGCTATACTTATCCATAAGAAGGCTCCGAAAGCCAATTGCAAACAAAAAGGAGCCGCATGGCCGCTGAAGGTGTAGCAAGCACCAGCAGCGGGCAAAGGTGGACAACCGTTAAACACACACACACCTCTGCACTTCCACGCGACACATGCATTATACAATAGAAGCACAAAGTTTTGCAAGTCGCCGGAAGTTTGTCGCCATTACAATTTTGGCGCGTGTAGGGGTATTCCACCTCTATGCGCGTCTTTTTCTTTTCGGAGCTTTTGAACAGGCCGGGTGGGGCTGCCCTCCATTGCTTCACCCGGTCAAATCAAAAGCGAAAGGCAGTGACAGCACATGGATGGAGAAAAAGTCTTTACTCGGTTTATAGACGCGCTTGGGCGGTTCGAGGTACCGCAGGATATCCGGGAGGCGCTGGGGTGGAAAGCCGGTACCCGGTTGGAGCTAGGCCTTGTAGACGTCAGTATAAAGTCGATTATCTTGCGGGAGGTTTCAGCTCGCTGCTCTCTCTGCCGGAGGAAATCCGAAAATCTCGTAGAGATTGAAAGTGGCTACATCTGCCCCAACTGCGCAGCGCAGATAAAATAGTAAGTCCTTTAAAAGAGCGTCGCCGGGGTTTGCGGTGGCGCTTTTGGCGGAAAATACCGCGGGAAAGCCAGCGCTCTCCCGCGGTATTTATATTATGGAGCGCGTAAAGCCACGCGGCAGGCTATTTAAAGGGCCGCGCCCGGCCGCCCCGCCACGCTAGCACCCCTTATCTTAGGGAGCGCTGACCATAGTATCATGATATGCGAGAGCCGAATTTTCGCGACTGCGGTTGTTTGGGTGCGCAAAAAACCCCCCCGTAGCTGCCTGCGAGGGGATTTGCTCAGTTACTTGTTATTAGCTGCTCACCACATCCACTTGGCAGGCCTTCATGGTTAGCAGGGCCGCTTTGTGGCTCTGCTCGCTCACCCCAGCGCAGCAGCGGGCGTCAACGGTGATTTTAGTCTCCGGCAGCCGTGCTTTGAGTATCAAGGCATTTGAGACCACGCAGATATCTGTGCAGACACCGCAGAGTTCAACTTGCCCGTACCCGCCGCGGGCTACCCGCTCGGCCAGCTCCAGCGACCCGAACTGCGGCTTGTCAAAAACTTCGCAGCCGGTGGCGTCCAGCTCCCCGGCCAGCGCGTGGCCCTGTGTACCTTCAATGCAGTGTGGCACCGGCAGGTATCTGCCCTCTTGGGTTGCCAGGTAGCCCTCGCCGTGGGTGTCCCGGGTGAATATAACCGCGTTGCCGCTGCGCTTATACTGCGCGATTTTAGCGTTTACGGCAGGCAGAATCGCGCGCGCCTGCTCGCTGCCAAGCGCCCCGGTGATAAAGTCGTTTTGCATATCGATTACAACCAGCAGCTTGCTCATCTGGGGCACTCTCGCTTTCCGGGGTCATTAATCCACCAGCTTGGGGTTCTCATCCACCACCCAGGGCAACCCCCACTTGTTAAGGGCATCCATAAACGGGTCGGGGTCAAACTCCTCGATGTTGAAGACGCCCGGGCCTTTCCAAACACCCTCAAGCAGCATCATAGCGCCTATCATTGCGGGCACGCCGGTGGTGTAAGATATTGCCTGACTACCGACCTCTTTGTAGCACTCCTGGTGGTCGCAGACGTTGTAGATGTAGAGGCTCTTCGCTTTGCCGTCCTTCACACCCTGGAAGATGCAGCCGATGTTCGTCTTGCCCACAGTGCGCGGCCCCAGCGATGACGGGTCGGGCAGCACCGCCGCCAGGAATTGTATAGGCACGATCTTCTGGCCCTGGTAGTCGATAGGCTCTATCGACGTCATCCCCACGTTCTCAAGGCACTTTAGGTGGGTAAGGTAGCTCTGCCCAAAGGTCATGAAGAAGCGAATGCGCTTGATACCCGGGATATTCAGCGCTAGAGATTCTATCTCCTCGTGGTGTAAAAGGTACATGTCCTTCTTGCCCACCTGTGCGAAGTCGTACTCCCGCTTTATCTCCATAGGTTCGGTGTGTACCCACTTGCCGCCCTCCCAGTAGCTGCCCTTGGCGGCCACCTCGCGGATGTTTATCTCGGGGTTGAAGTTGGTGGCGAATGGGTAGCCGTGGTCCCCCCCATTGCAGTCTAAAATATCGATGTAATGTATCTCGTCGAAGTAGTGCTTGAGTGCGTAGGCCGAGAAGACGCTGGTCACCCCGGGGTCAAACCCGCTGCCCAGCAGGGCGGTTATGCCCGCCTGTTGGTATCGCTCGCGGTAAGCCCACTGCCACTTGTACTCGAACTTGGCAGTGTCTTCCGGCTCGTAGTTCGCGGTATCCACGTAGTCGACCCCGGCAGCCAGGCAGGCGTCCATTATCGCCAAATCCTGGTAGGGCAGCGCCAGGTTGAGCACCAGGTCGGCGCCGTAGTCTTTGATAAGCTTTGTCAGTGCCGGCACGTCCATAGCGTCAATCTGCGAGGTGGATATTTTGGACTTGTAGCCCCGTTGCGCCAGTTGGGCCGCAATTGCGTCGCACTTAGCCTTAGTCCGGCTGGCTATCATGATATCCGGGAAAACCTCGGCGTTTTGTGCGCATTTGTGGGCAGCTACCCCGGCTACCCCACCAGCGCCGATAATTAGCGTTTTTTTCATAGTTACGTCCTCCTATTTTTAAATGCAAATTATATACCTGGCGGCGGTTTTTGTAGTCGCGGAATCCATTTCCGCCCTACCGTACTATCGTTTGACAGTGACCACCCTGTGTGCTATAATAAAATAGCAAAGAGCGCCGCCGACACTGACGGCAAGCCGCGCTTCTAGATTCTAACTAAAGAAAATAGCCGCAACGACTTGACGGTTCAGGTGCGGCTATTTTCGCGCGTTTAGCAATGCTATGACAAACATTCCAAAAGCTACCAACAAGGTAAGGCTTTCGTATGTAACCATGGCACCACCCCCTCTCGGGAGGCGCGACCTGCCGCCAGTCAACAGAACCATTTGCTTGGCCATTATATCAGCAAAGGGCACAGTGGTCAAGGTTTGGTGTGGTTTTTGATCATATAGCCAGCAACATCTCCCGCACCAGCTTTGCGGCAGTGGCGCTGGACACCCCGGTAGGGTCAAGGTTCGGCGCCAGCTCGACCAAATCGCAGGCCACCACATTCGCCCTAAACACCCAGAGCAACATGCTGAGCAGCTCATGGAAAGAGCTGATACCACCTGCGTCCGGTGTGCCTGTTCCGGGCATAATCGACGGGTCGAGCACGTCAATATCAACTGTGAGGTAGACCGGAACCCGCTTGGCGCTCAGCTCCTCGGCCAGCTTGCCAAGCCCCTCAACATAACACTCGTGGCCGATTCTGTGCAGCGCGGTGTGCCCGGCTTTCGCCCACTCAAATTCCTCCCGCGTGCCCGAGCGGATGCCGAACTGGGCTATCCGACCATCCCCCAAAATCTCCCAACAACGGCGGATAACACAGGCGTGGGAGAGCTTAACCCCCAGGTAATCCTCCCGTAGGTCAGCGTGGGCGTCGAAGTGGATTAGGTGCAAATCGGGGTACCGCGCCGCGGTTGCCCGCACGGCCCCCAAGGTTACGAGGTGTTCGCCGCCCAGTAAAAATGGCAGCTTACCCGCCTCCAGGATAGCACTGGTTTGCTGTTCAATCAAGGCCAGAGCACCGGTGCTCTCACCAAATGGCAGCTCGAGGTCGCCCGCGTCGAAGAAGGCAATGTCCTCAAGGTCGCGCTCAAGTATCGGGCTGTAGGTTTCCAGCCCCCACGATTCTGTGCGGATAGCACCTGGGCCAAACCGCGCACCCGGCCGCCCCGAAGTGGTGCTGTCGTAAGGCGCGCCCAGCAGCACGGTACGGGCTGCGTTGTAGTTATCCGTGCAGCCGATAAAGCCGGGGGAAGCTGCGTTCATAGAGTGACCACCTTTTTTGTATTCTGCACTCTGCTTACTCCACATCCCGCAGCAGCTTTTCCACATAGGCCGGCAACGCGAAGCAACCCACATGCAGGGTGGTGGTGTAGTATTTTGTGCTAAGCCCCAGCATATTCCAGGCGATAGGGTCGAAGTCCCGCACCGGGTGGTACTTTTTGGAGGCGAACCCGAACAGCCAGTGCCCGGACGGATAAGTGGGTATATGCGCCTGGTAGACCCGGCTGACCGGAAAGCTCTGGACTATGCGCTTGTGGGCGCGCTGCATGGCTACGGCGTCCTCTTGGTAAAAGGGGCTTTCGTGTTGGTTGACCATCACGCCGTCGGCCTTTAGAGCCTTAAAACAATTGCCGTAAAACTCCTTGGTGAACAGCCCCTCCCCCGGTCCAAAGGGATCGGTAGAGTCGACGATAATGATGTCGTACTCGTCCTCACGGCTGCGGATGAATTTCAGGCCGTCTTCGTGGTAAAGGGCCAGCCTGGGGTCATCGAAGGCGCAGGCGGTCTGGGGCAGGTACTCCCGGCAGACTTTGACTACAAGCGGGTCAATCTCGACCATGTCTATCCGCTTTACCCGCTCGTACCGGCAAAGCTCGCGGAGTACACCGCCGTCCCCCGCGCCGACAACCAGGATATCCACGGCGTCTTTGTGCACTGCCATCGGCACGTGGGTTATCATCTCGTGGTAGATGAACTCGTCGCGCTCGGTCAGCATCATGTAGCCATCCAAGGCTAAAAACCGCCCGAAGTCGGCGCTCTCGAAGACGTCGATCCGCTGGAACTCGCTGCGGGCGCTGAAAAGCTGACGGTCCACCTTGATGGACAGCTTAACGCCTGGGGTGTGCATTTCTGAGAACCATAGGTCCATGGGAGGACTCCTTTCGACAATTTGTAGGAGCGATTTTCAAGTTCGGTGACTATATCAATCGCTCATGGCCGTTGCAGATGTGCCTTGTAGGCGATTGTTAATCGCCCCTACTCAACAACATTCAGCCGCTCTACGCTCTCATCCTGCGTTCCCGTAACTTGGCAGCCCTTGTCTTTGGCATACGCGATGTACTCAAGGATATCTGCGGTTATCCGCTCGCCGGGGGCGAGAATCGGAATCCCCGGTGGGTAACACATCAAAAACTCGCTGCACACCCGCCCTGCGGTTTGGCCCAGGGGCAGGCTCTGCTTTTCGGCGTAAAAAGCCTGCTGTGGTGAGAGCATCACCTCGGGGGTGATGTACTCTTGGCGCATAAGGCCGGTGGGGCTGCGGCGGTATTTGCGTTGGATCTCGGCGAGCGCGCCCACCAAGCGCTCAAGGTCGCGCATCCGGTCACCCAGCGAGATGTAGGCCAGAATATTGCCAAGGTCACCAAATTCTATCTGGATATCGTATTCATCGCGCAGAATGTCGTAGACCTCAATTCCGGGCAGTCCGGCCTCCAGGGTGTGTACAGAGAGCTTAGTGGTGTCAAAGTCATGTACTGCGCCGCCCATTAAGTCGTCGGCAAACGCCCAAAAACCAGGCATAGCGTTTATTTCTTTGCGGGCGTAGCGGGCAAAGTCCACCACCTTGGCGAAGATCTCTTTGCCCCGCAGCGCCAGGTTGCGCCGGGAGATATCCAGGCTGGATACAAGCAGGTAGCTGCAAGATGTGGACTGGGTCAGGTTGATTATCTGCCTGGCGTAGCCGGTGTTTACCCCCGGGCCGGTCAGCAAAAACGAACTCTGCGAAAGGCTGCCCCCCGACTTGTGCATCGAGACCGCCGCCATATCCGCGCCCAGGCGGATAGCACCGGTAGGCAGGCAGCCGTCCTCGGGTCCGAAGTAAAAGTGGGCGCCGTGGGCTTCGTCGGCCAGCACCAGCATACCGTGGGCATGGGCAAGCTCGACAATACCCGCAAGGTCAGAGCAGATGCCGTAGTAGGTGGGGTGGTTGACTATCACCGCCTTGGCCTTCGGGTGCTTGCGTATGGTCGCCTCTAGGTCAGCTAGCTCGACGCCCAGTGGTATACCCAGCCGATCGTCAACTTTGGGGTTGAGGTATACCGGCACCGCACCGCCAATTACCAGGGCGTTTATCACGCTGCGGTGCACATTGCGCGGGACAATAATCTCTTCCCCGCTTTTGCAAGCGCTCAGCACCATGGCCTGTACCGCCGAGGTTGTGCCCCCCACCATAAAAAAGGCGTGGGCGGCCCCAAAAGCCTGCGCGGCCAGCTGTTCGGCCTCCGCGATGACCGAGACCGGGTGGCAGATGTTGTCCAGCGGCCGGGCTGAGCTTACGTCTATCCCTACGCAGCGCTCGCCCAAAAAGTCGACAAGCTCGGGGTTGCCCCGTCCCCGCTTGTGCCCGGGGACGTCGAAGGGCACCACCCGCGCGCCCCGAAGGGTCTCGAGCGCCTCGTATATCGGTGCGCGGGATTGGTCGAGCATAGCGAAGCTCCCCTCGGATGGTGGTTGGAATACGAACATTTGTATGGGACGCACACTGGGCGTTCTGTTCAGGCGGGCTATATTATTTGTTAAAAACGTTCTGCCCCGAATATATCTCAATCATCTCCCGGCGCAAGCTGTCGGTTATGGCGAGGCGGAGCTTAGGGGGTATTTCGTAGACGTCGGTTTTGAACAAGTACTCTTGCAGGTCCAAATCTTTAATAAGCATTCTGGTGTGGTAGATATTTTGTTGGTAGACGTTTATATCCACAGTGTCGTACCGCTCGAGAGTTCCTGGGGCGATATAATTTTGGATAGAAGTAATGTCGTGGTCAACAAACAGCTTTTTGCCCTGCTCGTCCCGCGTGAAGCCGCGCACGCGGTAATCCATGGTTATTATGTCCGAATCAAACGAGCCGATTAGAAAATCCAATGTGGAAAGTGGGGTTATCTCCCCGCAGGTAGAGACGTCGATATCAACCCGGAAAGTGGCTATACTGGTTTCGGGGTGGTATTCGGGGTATGTGTGCACGGTCACGTGGCTTTTGTCCAAGTGTCCGAGTATGGTCTCGGATTTGGGTGAGCGCGAGCCGTCGGGCATTGGCCCTTCAGCTATCAGGATAGTTGCGCTCGCGCCCTGGGGCTCGTAGTCCTGGCATGCAATGTTGAGCACCTTGGCACCTATCATATCGGTAAGATGGGTAAGTATGCCGGTCAGGCGCTCGGCGCCGTACTGGGCGTCGATATAGGCTATATAGTCGCGCTGTTCGCGCTCGCTCTTTGCGTAGCAAACATCGTAAATGTTAAAGCTTAATGACTTGGTGAGGTTGTTAAAGCCATACAGTTTGAGCTTATCCGGCATTTATCCGCTCTCCTTTTTGGGGAAATGGGAACTGGAAATTGGGAAATTGCGGACACAAATTCCCAACTTCCAATTCTAAGTTCCCATTGTAGCATACAATAGCCGTTTTAGGCAAATATTTCCCGGGCAAGAGCCACCGGCAGTCCTTTCAGCCGGTGGGCAGCCCTGCCCTCGGCTCGTGTGTAGATGATAATATCGCAGCGGCCGCCGCGCTTTTGGGAGTAGCTTTGCAGTGTACTTACCTGCACGATTTTGTCGCCGGGCACGATCACCGTACACAGGTAAAACCCGCGGGAATAGCGCAGGGTGTAGGTGTCGGCCTGTCGGCCTATCCCTCCGGTGCGAAAGTCAAATATGCGCACGGTAAGCAAGGCAAGGGCCGGTGCCATTGCCATGCCGCCTACGAATAAGACAAAGCGCTCCCAGCTTTCGGTGTGCAGGCAGAGCAGCCAGACGGCGAGCGGTATGCCCAGGCAGAGCAGGCAGGGTGTTAGGATAAACCTAAGCAGGCTGGCAGGAGGCGGGGTCAGGGTGTTTGGCGCAGGGTTCAGCCGTGGGAAAAACCTCTTGCGGACGGTCTCGAATCCGGGAGCGCGCTGGGCAGGGATAAGGCAGGCGATATCGGCTTTGCCTTTAGCGTACCCTACGGCTGATACCGAAAGAGAGTACAGCCCCAACAGCTTGGCAAGCAGATTTTGGCGCACTTCCAGGCAAGAGATTTTATCATGGGTGACGCTGTAGAAGCGGCCGGTGAGCGCCCCTCCCGCGACTCGCAGCACGCCGCCCTCAAGGTCTACCCGCATGTTTTTGTACTGCGCGTAGCTGATAGCGCTGCTGACCACCCAGCCACCCAGCAGTGCGTAGGCTATTGCGGCCCCGGCCGGTGGCAGCCCGAAAGCCAGCGCGCGGGTAAGCTGCTCGAAAGCGCCAACGATCTCCTCGGTCAGCTGGCGGCCAAGCAACCGCCCGCTCTGGGAGATAAGCGCGGCCACAAAGATAATTCCGGCCAGTGAGTTGGAGCTGAGCAAACTCTGGGCCAGCACAGAGCGGGAGCTGGCCGCGAAACTATCCTGCCCGGGCGGTGTCCACCCATGCCGCTTGAGCAGCTGCTCGGCCGCCTGCGGGGAGAGGAAGAATGTAAAGTCGGCTTCCCGCCTGCTGCCGGCGATGTTGTCCAGACGCAGCCGCACGGCGCCAAATGGCCGCAGGTAAAACGGCCTAGTGACCGACACGGTAACGATGTTATCCCAGGGGATAGTGGTGCGGTGTATCAGAAGCAGCCCGGTGCGGATTTGTAAAAGCCCGTCCTCCCACCAGAGCGACACCTTGCGTGTGCGCCAGGCGGCAAAGCCAACCATTGCCAGCAGAATAAGCAGATCCAGCCAGGCACCGGCAAGCCAGACGGCAAAGTCCCAGGTAATAGCTTGCCAAAGCCCGCGCAGCACAGGGATTATTACGAGAAAGCGAACACGCCACAGGTTGCGGAGTATGGTTATTGGGTGGGCGCGCAGCGGGGTTTGCACTGGTGGCATCTCCTTTTTTGGTTGGTGGCCAAGCTCAAAGCCTTGAACTTGACCTGTGTTGTGCAAAAAACACAAGGATGATTTGAGGACAGTACCCTACACGCTAGAGGGCGAAATTCCCCTGCCCGCAAAAATCGGGGCAATAAGTCCTTTAGCTTCATCTTTGGCAAGTCCGGGCATCTCCACCCGGCCACCGGCGCAGACAATCTCCAGGGTGCACAGCCCCAGACGCTTGTGCAGCGGGCTGCTCTTTAGCCTGACGTACTGCACGCTGCCCAGCGGAACAGTGCGCGCAGCAAGCGAAAACACCCCCGAGCGCATTGCCAGGCTTTTAGCCTCTAAGGTGAGGGAAAGCCCTCGCAGACGTGCCGGCAGGTAAAACAAGTAGCCGCCAAGGAAGGTAGCCGCCACAGAGCAGCTGGCCACCCACCAGAGCGCGCTACCCGGCCGCAGTGCAATAGAGGTGGCAAACGCAAGTACCAACGCCGCAAAAACAAGGCAAGCCCGCCAAATCACCAGCAGGTGTGGGCGGGCGCTTAATGTGATGTTTAAGCGGGTCACCTCCTTCTTTCGTGGGGGGTCAGCTCTCCCCTAGGGGCCAGTCTAGGTTTCTTTGGGGAGCATCTGGGCGGTCAGCTTGGCGATCCGCCGGTCTTCCATCTGCTGTACGGTAAAGAGTATTCCCCCCACGCTCAGGGTGGGCGCCTCGTCCTCACCGGGTATATATCCCAGCTTGTGTATTATATACCCTCCAATGGTCTCAAACTCCTCAAGTTCGTCTTCTTCGGGCAAGAGGCCCAGAGTCTTGCAGACTTCTTCGAGGTCGGCCACGCCGTCTATCAGGTAGGAGTCCGCCCCGGACTTTGCGATTTCTTCCTCTTCCTCTTCGTCGTACTCGTCTTGGATGTCGCCGACGATACCCTCTACAAGGTCCTCCATTGTTATTATGCCTGCTGTGCCGCCGTATTCGTCCACCACCACGGCCATTTGCAGCTTTTTTTCTTTCATAGTGGCAAAGAGCAGCTTACAACTCATCGACTCCACTGCGTAAAATGGGTCGCGCAGGTAAACGCTAATGTCGAAGGGGTTTTCTTGCCCCTGGGCTTGCCCGCGGGTTATAAGCCCCAAAAGGTCTTTCATATGCAGTATGCCCACAATGCTGTCAAGGTCGCCCTCGTATACGGGTATACGGGTGCAGCCACTCTCAACCGCGGTCTCTATGACTTCGCGCAGGTCGGCTTCTCGGTCTAGGGCTACGACCTCTGTGCGGTGAATCATAAGTTCGCTCACCTCGGTGTCGCCGAAATCGAAGATATTGTTTATCATGTCCTTGTCGCTCTCTTCGATATTGCCTTCTTCGCTGCCCTCATCGAGCAGCATGCGGATTTCCTCCTCGGTTACGGCGTCGTCCTCGGCGCTCGGGTCTATGCCCATCATGCGCAGTATACCATTGCTGGTGGCGGAAAGCAGCCAGACCAAAGGGCGGGAGAGCCAGGCAAAGACCGAGAGAGGTCCCGCCGCGAAGAACGCGAACTTCTCGTGGTGGCGAATAGCTAGGCGCCGGGGGACAAAATCACCCAGCAGCAAAATTAGGCAGGCGCTCGCTATCCCCCCCAGCAAGTAGGCCGCTATGTCAACCCAAATCCATAAAGTGAGCGAAGCCCCGAGAGAGCTTAAGCTGTGAAAGACAACGGCAAGCCACCCGCCAAGACTACTGAGCGCCAGAGCAAAGGCAAAAAAACCAGAAATAGTGGTGCACACCTTGATAGTTGCGAAAAACCGGGTAGGGCTTTCCACCAAACGGGAGATAAGCACGGCCTTTCTGTTTCCGGCCTGGGCCAGTTTGCGCAGCTTTGAATCGTTCAAGGTTACTATAGCCGCCTCGCTCATTGTAAAGAAGGCGGTTAGCAGCAGGGCCGCAACCATTAGGGCTATATACGCAGCAAATATACTGTCGGGCTCCATGGTACGCTCCTTGCCGGCAATTGCCTGTTTGTGGGAATTTGCGTATTACGCTTCTACTATAGCGGCTTTGAACCGCCTTGTCAATCGCGCTTTTGCCCATCTAGAGCTCAGCGGCCCCTGCGTACAGGAACTCTGACCCAAAGAAATTTGACATAATTTTACAGATAGTATTGACTTTTCGGGAAATATGGGATAAACTGGATATCGAAACATGAGGATAAAAAATTAGGGAGTGTAGTGATCATGACGAGCAAAGCAAAACTTATAGCCGCCCTGGCGGCGGTAGTTATCTTGCTTGCCGCTTGCAATAGCTTGGCATTGGCCCCACAGCCCGAAGAGGAGGCCGTGTTGACCCAAGGTATGCTGGAAGTTGAGACCGAGCAGCCCATCGAGGAAGAACCGGCAACCCCGGAAGAGCCGGAAGAAGAGCCTATCGTAGTGGAGCGCGGGGTGATAGAGGACGAGCTGTACCTCAACGAATCTATCGGCCTTAGCTTTAACCTGCCCGAGGGCTGGGACTTTGCCGACGACGAAACTATAGCCATGATGATGGGGGTAGGGGTCGAGCTGATTGCCGAGAACGGCGGCGAGCTCGATACGTCTGACATCAACGCCTTATACGATATGGTGGCCTATAACGCCGCCACCGACTCAAACGCGATGGTCATGATAGAGAGCTTGGACATTCCTCCCGATACCGAAGCCCCTACCGCCCAGGCTCAGCTTGAAGCCCTGAGGGAACGCTTGGAGGAGATGGACGTATTCGGTTTTGAGTTTGGGCGGCCCTTCACGGTTTGGGTAGCGGGGCAACCCTTTGACGCGCTGCCTATCGCGGTAAATTTGGGGGAGGTAGAGACCCAGCAGTACTACCTGGTGCGGATACATGGGGGCTACATGGTGACCATTATTGCCTCTCTGTTCGAGGATATTACATTCGAGGAGCTTGTCGGCTACTTTGGCTAGCGCGCTGTAATATACAGCAGCCACAGGGATATACTACTATTACGTATCGCAATAAATAGGAGGGTATCCCCATGAACAGAAGAACTTCGATGGTAACTTCGGCGGCATTTGTAGGCATGGCAGTGGGCGCGGCGGCCTATATGCTCACGGGTGGCAAAAACGGCAAAAAGCTAAAAAACAAAACCAAGCGCCTGCGCAAAAACACAGGCAAGGCCCTGCGCCAAGCTGGGGACTTTATAAACAATGTGAGTTATATGGTACAGTAATGCAAGGCAGAGCGTTCCCGCTCTCCTACTCTGTTTAACATCCGCTTTAGCTGGACGCTCACCCATACGAAAGCCCTCGGCGAATAGCTGAGGGCTTTTTTGTGTTAGGGTGGGCAAGCTGTTACTGCGGGGCCTTGCGCTGATGGTTGGCGCTCCGCTTGGGCAGCACTCCCCTGCTGCGCAAAAATCGGGTTACCCCGCGCACTATCCTGCGGTCGTTCTCATAGGTGAGGTAGCTGCCAAGCCGGGCAATGCTTACCCAGCGTATCTCGCTTATCTCTTCCTCCTGCGGGGTGGTGCGGGAATCCTCTGCAAAACCCAAAAAATAGACCACATCCTTGCTTATTCCGGGGCGGGGGGAGTAGCTGACCTTCTCTCTGAAGCCTTCCAGAAGGTTTATGTTCAGGCCGGTCTCTTCGCGCACTTCGCGCAGAGCGGTCTGTGTTTCGGTTTCCCCGTCCTCCACATGGCCTTTGGGGAACGACCAATGGCCGCCCAGCCTGTGCTTTAGCATCAGCAGCTGAACAGACTCGCCATGCCCCCGGTAGACCAGTGCCCCGCACGATTTTTCTTTGGTCATGTACTAAACTCCTTGAAAGGTGCAATTGATAGTGTCAGCAACAGAATTGCAGTGAACGCTCAGTGTGCGTCGACTATATCATCTTTCCCCGAAAAACAAAAGAGCACCCTAGCAATTAGTGGTCGGGCGTCTCCTCGGCTTGGGTGTACTCTGTTGTGTAGGGCGGCTGTTGTGCTGCCGCTTCGGTCGGCGGTTCCCTGGTCAGTTCGGCGGTAACGCCGTCCCTGCCGCTTAGTGTGAGGCTGTCGCCATCCAGCGTGTAGCCCCAGCCGCTGAGTGCGGGGCAGTTACCTCGGCAGTATTGGGGGGTATCGCAGAAGAGCAGATCGCCTTGCCGTGTCCACCAGTTGATGTCATAGCCGCCGTAGAGAAGCCCGGCACCGTCTTCGTCCAGGGTGATAAGCCATTCTCCGTACAGGTACCAGTTGCCGGCCATGCCCTCGGTTTGCCCCAGCGGGACGCCCCTGCTAAGTGTGCGGATGTTGATGGACCCCAGCGCGTCGAGGATGAGGGTGTCTCCGTCCAGCAGGTGCCGCATCCGGTCAGGGCCGAAGCAATCACCTTGGCACCTCTCGACATGTCTACAGTAATAAAGCAAACGCTCGTCCACCCACCACTCAATCTCCCGCCCGGAGCGTGTCCCGGTGCCATCGGCGTTGAATACAAAGAAGCCATCTAAGCCCCGGCCTGTGGTGACGGTATCCCAACTGCCGACAAAGGCCTGCGCCACTTGCTCCGCGCTCAGCGGGGGCAGGGATCCGGTCGGGCCGGTGGGGTAACCGGTTCTGGTGTAGTTGAAGGTCCGCTCTGGGAAACTGACGTGCGTTAAGCTCAGGCTGTTTTCACTCAACGTGTATTGCCACCGCCTCGGACTGTTGCAGTATCCGCGGCTGCGGCAGACGCCGTTGAGGTTGTGGTTGATGCATATGTACAAATTATCGTTGTTTATCCACCAGTTGATGTCGCGCTCGTCCCGAGTGCCGCTACCGTCGGGGTTGAAGGTGTAAAACGGCTGACCGCGCCAGTCCCAGCTGCCGACTATCGCGTGGCCTGCCGGTGCTCGCTGCTGTGCGCGTCGCTGCGCTGAGTGAATCGATGTGCTGGCAACATTCGCGATAGCTACCACCAAAGCAATACTCAACCCTATCAAGAACAACACTACCCGAAACTTGAGTGAGCGCACTATCCAAGGTTGTTGGTAATGCGGAGCACCGGCGCTTTGGGCTGGCTGCTGCTCTGCCGCACCCGGCTGGGGTGCTTCTGTTGCCATTGGCGGCGGTTCCGGTTGTTCATATTGTAGAGGCTGCTCTGGCTCTGGCGGCTGCGACACCGAGCCAAGTCTTTTGCCGCACTGGTCGCAAGAGCTTGCGTCCCTGCCAAGCCTGTTGCCACACATAGGACAGGTCATTTTGACACCTCCCAAAGCGCTGTTAGTTAATCATACATAATTTTGGGGGTTAAAGTCAATTTTCTGACGCACTTGAATTACCTGGCGCAGGCGGGTCGGGTATGTACTCTATTATGTCCTCAACCCTGCACTCAAGGATTTTGCACAGCGCATCCACAGTATTTGTAGAAACAGACTCGCCTCTTTGTAGCCGCAGTACTGTGCCGCCATTAACGTGCTCTCCGAATTCGTTTTCTTTGAACCTAAGCGTGTATGTTGTTGCTCCTCTTGCTTTCATCGTTCTCCACAGAGGCTCGTACGAAATCATAGCAATCTCCCCTTTACATACCACAATTATGACGGTATAATGTGTAAAGGTGTTATGATACATATTTGTCACAATATGCATCTGAAGGGAGATAAATTTAATTTGCATAACTTCGACAAAGCTTTTGACGACTTCCTTGAGCGCAAGGAATGTGACCAAGCCTCGGACGCGCTGTACACAATAATCCGTGCGGCGTTTATGGAGGGGTGGCGGGCGGCGGGAGGCAATCCGCTCCCGGCTCGGAAGGTGATTAGAGTTGACCGAGAGCAGTCCCGTAGCGGGAGTGAATAAAAAGCGTGGGTTTTGTGGGTCGAGGTCTTTTAAGGTCAAGGTCATTAAGGTCAAGTTCTTTAAGGTCAAGGCCAAGTCTTAATTCGCCTGCGGGCGAGGAATATTGAACCGCTCGTGCCGCGGGGGCACTTACTTTTTTGCTTCCGCCCAAAAAAGTAAGCAAAAAATGCGGCTGGGGGGAGGACCAGTATTGCTTCACTCACTGAGGGGCGTTCGTTGCGCATACAACTCCCCCCAGACCCCCCACTATTTGATACCCCTCCGCCGGGGGCGGATGTGTGTAGGTTTCTCTTAGCGCAGCCGGATACAGTGGATTCTCCGCGCAACTGCGCA
>Ga0131853_10013267_pt1 | contig 15102 bp, 15 predicted proteins | sample TergutLab28metaG_FD_92764 | JGI IMG/M metagenome (GOLD analysis project Ga0131853, IMG submission 92764) | Labiotermes labralis P1 segment gut microbial communities from Petit-Saut dam, French Guiana - Lab288 P1 (version 2) (version 2) | ecosystem: Host-associated > Arthropoda: Insects >...
ATCAATGACGATTAAAACACTTTATTATCCAACAGATGCACAAATATATAATTCGTAGATACAATTAGAATTATTATAAAATATTTTAAAATATTTAAAATTGCTCCAACATGTTTCGGATCATTAGGGAACCATCATCAGGGAGCTTTTTACAGTGCTTGGCTAAAATTACAGTAATGGTTCTATCACGTCCGTTGATATGGACAACGGACATGATAGAACCATTACTGTAATTTTAGCCAAGAACTGTAAAAAGCTCCCTGATGACGGATCCCTTGTGATTCGAAACATGTTGGAGCAATTTTAAATATTTTATAATAATTCTAATTGTATCTATGAATTATACATTTGTGCATCTGTTGGATAATAAAGTGTTTTAATAATCACTATCACATTAACCCTTATACTACTAATGTGGAGAATATGGTGAGCTCCTAATAATGTCAGCAAATGGCGGATGGGATTTAACTCCGCGTTTAAAGGGTTAAGAGAATAGGCAAGGCTAACTGCAGCTGTTAGTATGAGCACACTAACATGCTGTTGTTCATTTCACAACACTCAACACACAGGACTCTTCATAATGTTGACACGATACACATGTAATTTTTTAAGTAATAACTAAAAACATTAATAAGTTCTATTCTAGAAGCTGAATTACTTTTTCCAATGCTTCAGTTATGTAGACATCACAAATCAGCTACATGAACACAAGGAGTAGGTCAGAGTGCGCTTCGTAAGTTACGCAAGTGATCACATGCTGAAATTCAGGATCATTAAATAAACAGCATGACAACTTTGAAAATCGAATTACCAGAAGTGGTTGGAGAGGAAGTAGTTGTGGTACTAACAGTAGATTGGGGAGACAAGACCAAGAAAACCATTTAAACCCCAGTGGTAACTATATGTACCAACTGCTGTAAGCATTAGGAAACTCTGGATCCTGTCATACATCACATTTCTTAATGTCTTTCATATGATACCAACAGTAAATACAGACTATTTTCATAAACAGTGTAAAGCAGTTGGACTTCCTAATGGACAAAGACATAATTTTGGGGAAGCAGTCCACAAAGCATTCAAAAAAAGTTTATATACCTTGAGGCACCTTAAACCCCGGCATTTGATGGAGATGACCACTGAATCAGAAGTTGGACAGGCTCCAGAGCTGATGTGGAAAGAGTGGTAAGAGAGAACTCAGGGAAGTGAACCCCAGTCACCCAGTTCAAAGCTGTTTACTGGACAGAGTCAAGTAATTCCAGGCACAAAATCCACTTGTAACAGGCAGTGTAAAATCTGTGACATCTGGTACTGGATAATCCAGAAAGGTTGATTAATGTGAAACTCACTAACAGACCCATTACATTTCACTGTGCCGTAAAATGGTAAAATGCTCTGACTCATGAACTTGGCAAGTTACTGTTAGTGTTTTGTTGAGTTCTTTCAGACTATATACATCACATACCATGTTATGTATGTGGTGATGACGTGAGAATAAAAAGTGCAGCATGGAAAATGGGAGAGAATATCAAGTGACAATTTAAATGGTTAGGCCTGTCCATGAGGTACACCAAGGTACACATAGCTGTAATGTTCTAATATCCAGAAAATTACAATATCCAGCAATTCTTTCGTCCTGGAGGTGCTGAATATCACCACTTTTACTGCACAGTTCCATTCAGTGTGCATACCAATGCCAACCCACGGAGCAGAGTCCTTCTTCCATTAGTGGGTAGTCAGCTAACTAGCTAGTTGGTTGGTCAGCTGGTGGGTTGGGAAGTTGGTTGGTTGTTTAGCTTGTCAGTCAGTTAATTCATATGCTAGTAAGTGTGGTAAAGTAACTGGCATTCCTTCAGACAAATTTACATGAATTTAATGCCCATATTTGTACAGCACACTTCTGTAAGGCTATGCTATACAATAAAACCTCCTATATCTTGCCCAATTTGTTCAAAATAAATGTTACAAGTTAAATGTATTTACAGCATATACAATTAAGTACACTACTGTGAAAAATCCATTATTACAGAAAAATTAAAGTGCCTTACTGTAATACATTACTGGGTACATATATATTGATGCCACACATCCCTATCTCTATCCTAAATAACAGCTCTGGAGTCATGCCAAGAAGTTTCAAATGCACATTCATACACAAAGGATGTAATGTCATGGTTTCTAACAAAAGCTATCAAAAATATGCGTGTTCATAAGAACGGCATTACAAAGTTCTAAATATTGAAAAGCATGCTGAATATAATCTTCTATTTGCAGACTACGTATCAGATAATCTCTGGCACACAGGGTATGCAACAATCACAAAACAGCCAACAGCCAACCAACCAGATTTACCTAGCTGCACCAGGAATTTGGGACTCCATCCAGAAGCACAGCCTCTTACTACTCTCATATTCACAACAAACTGCATACCGATAAAACCACAGCTAAGATCCAAAGAAAACAGCATGTTGGTCAAAAAAACCTCTTGTATTGTACTTATTATGTATCAGAATTACCAGATACAATACTATTATCAAACACTAGCATGGCTACCATAACACAGACTTATCCTGAATCATTAATATGTAAATGTTATTGTTAATGACCCACAGAAATAGGCTAAAATTATCACAACCCATATCTTCTAAATATATATAATTAAGGTACTAGATTATTAGTATAATACACTTCATTCTGGCTGGAAAACATTGTGTTATGGACAGTGACTGCCAACATTCTAAGATGCACTACATACAGCAGTGTACATTTTCTATAGAAACGGAAACATTTCTATAATATTGAAACCTAGCTATATTTAACACAGATAAACATAAATCCTCATTCACTCACTCACTCCATGTAGCAGAGTCCTTGAGAAGCTAACAGGTTTTCAGCTAGTCAAGAAATTCGCCGCATTTTATGGAACCCAAAGGTTCAGTACTGCAGTCACAAGTGCCCGCCACCTGTCCCTATCCTGAGCTAGCTCAATCCAGTCCATACCCACACAACCCACTTCCTGAAGATCCGTCTTAATATCATCCTCCCATCTATGCCTGGGTCTCCCAAGTGGTCTCTTTCCTTCAGTTAAGCATAAAACCTCATCATGCCCAAATATTATGTCTTCACAATTACCACAAACGTACATCCTTTTGGCCTAAATTTCTAATTCTGTAACAAAAGATACAATTAGGCCATCAAGTGCTCAGCCGGTTGTTTGTATGTGGTAACTACTAAACAAATGAAACATTTTTGTGAAACCTGATTATTACCCCACCTTTTACACTTCCATTTCTTTACTGTGCTGACTGTGCACTACAATGCTGCTGACAGGGTACCAACCTCACAGTACAGAACAAGGCTGGGAGACAGTACACTGACTGGAAACTGCGTCAGTCACTGTGCAATGATATTAAGTTCAGAATGATACCCACAAACACCCTGAATGAATGTTCCTCCCTCAATAACAGGAAATAATCAATTTTACAACACACATAATTATTGCAGCTACAAATGATGACATATCTATCACGGATATACAAAGTTCAACATTACTCTTCCTACCAACCAGATTTCTTATCACAGTGGAACCTGTCCATCAAAATAACATCACTGTATGGAGGGTAACAGCACGCTAAATGTCTATCCATCCACCACGGAAGTGATCGTATGGCTTCACTGTCACTTCATTATTTAAAGCAAAGCTGAATGCATATTGGACCATTGCTGACTCAGCAACAACTAATGATGCTTGTTGTGTTGATAACTATTATTAATGCTTAAAGGAATAAACTGTGCTAAAAACAGAAGGAACCCAAGTATGTACATCAGAATGGCTCTATGTATAAAAACTGAGATTGTAAATTATGTTGTTTTTCTGTCCCCATGCAACCAGTCATTCTTACAGTTACAGATATGTACACCAGGTGGTAGTGACCACCAAAAAAATGTCATCATGAAGCAGCTGAGACATAATCAAGCTTAGGTTAGTGTTGCAGCCTAGGCCTTTGCCATTAAGAAGTTATTTCTAGATAGTAACGTTATTTAGTCCATCGAAGCATCTTTAAAGAACTTTCCCAAATTCATGACATACATACTCAGTGAAAACACATCATCACCACACCATTCAAAGGCTTACATTACAGTGGATCAACGGAAGGATTATTTGTGGAAATCATGCAGAGACATATAAAACTGTCAAACTTTCCTACTGAAATGTTAATAGTCATTGTACTAGTCTATCATAAAAGCCACATGAGTGATCGTAATGTGAAGCTGTTCATTGTTAATCTTTTGAAACTCATCAACAAAGCTCTTCTCATTTCATGGATTAGGCAAATATAAGAATATATATATATATATATATATATTGGACCTTGTAAGACTCCTTAGTCTTAAAACTGTGGCATTTCAATTCTATTTTACCTTAAGTGATTCCATCCAGTGGCTTCCCACTGCATGTAGTAATTTCTTAAACCACAGGAATGACCATGAGGGTCTCTCACTTATATACCAGATATTTAAATTCAAAGTTTCATCATAACAAGAAATCAGTGGAGCAGGAGAATTACATCCATCCCTATGCCAAATATTTTATACAACAATCTTGCCTCTGGATGTGACATCAATGACAAAAGCATACATGATATATGTTACTTTAAAGATGGTTTCCCTACCCTGATCTGAAGCTGTTAAACTAAATTAGCTCACCCAGTGACTTAAAGTGTGTAAAAGACAGCACTGAAATTATTAGCCTTCAAACAACAACAACAAACAATCCCTGTGAAATAACTGAAACATAACTCACCATAGTCAGGTGGGGAGCTATCCTGAACCATTGTTGCTGCTCGTGACAGAACATCAAGAGGAGATTCTGTGGCTTCCATTGCTATAGTATCTGTTATAGACCAAAATATAATTTGTAGCTCGTTTTTTAATATAATCAAGCAAATGGTAAAGGTTGTATTTTGGTATCAAAATGCATGTCAACGTTGTGAACTAGAACAGTTACTTCAACGTGGCTCTAAAACCGTGAGAAATAATAAAATCAACCACCATGTCCCTTAAAAAATTCCAGCACTTTACAATTATAACATTACTTCCTATACCAGATGACATTTACAAAACCATAAAATAAAAATAATATTCACATGTCATTAACACGTTAAAACTCAAACTTACGTAACATGCAAGTCGGTGAATCGTTTCTCCAAATTATACGGTTGTAACAAACACAATTTCATACGTAAAACTATGAAATTCCACAGCGCTATTGAGCTAACAAACAGACTTCTGACATTCTGCCCAACCTCGGCATTTTGGAATGTATGGAATGAAAAGAATGGAACCACTGGCAATGCTGCCATCTGTGTTAAAATGCGGCAACTGCTTGCATACGAGGGCCTTGTCTTGTGATTGGTCGTTACGGAACATCGTCTGATTACTGGATTTGTTTAATGAAGATTTGCGGGCCCACTGCGCAGGGAAATAAAGCTTTGTGTAATATCGTAAGAAATAACGCACCTATTATATGTGATGTAATTAAAATTGCTGGTTTCGCTGTATTTCCGAAAACTTTTTTTTTATGTTTGACGTCATCAATGCGGAATGTTTCCCACACCCCCGAACCTGGTAGGGAACGTTGTAGGTGGATGTACTCGGGTATGTAAACAGTAATTTCATAGAACGTATTTTAATTCACAACAGGCTAAAATACATACGCGAGATTTTGAGTTATCTTGTAACCTGCACGCCGTTTCCATTCTGAATGAGGTTATGTTCTCGAATGTGAGTGAATTCATTGGTATTTGTAACTTCAAATGTGGAAAAGTCAATATGTTGGTATTTGTAATTTTAGCATGTGCAAGAAGCCTATCGGCTTTCTTAACATGACGATGTAGCACAGGGCTTTGGGATATGGGAACTTGCATAGCCATTGGTGATATATTGGACGACCAGGGAATCGGGGTTCTAGTCCTTGCAAGGGTACTGACTAGTCTCCACGACGTCCAGAACGGTTCTGGGTCCCATTCTACATCTTGTCCTTGTGGTGCACAACAAGCGATCCGTCTGACATTTTTAGCAAACAAGTTACGTAATTTAGCACGATGGGCGGAACACAGTCTAATTACGGATCTCAGCTTAATCGCGTTCACAGGTCGATCACTTTCGCGTCTACCGTTAGGTAAGTACGGGTGGGTGATAGGGGGTTACACTTTGTATTAGGCCTGCTGCTGAAAAATAATCTTTAATCTACTTGAAAGCTGTATCGGTAAAAATTCACGCCACCCGCAAACGTACGTATCTACTAAAGAGTAAGACGGCAGAAACCATCGAAACGTCGGGAACCACCTACCCAGCAAGGCGGTGGCACATTCCAAGCTACAATGGATTAAACTGCTGCAAAAGATTCAAAACTTGCATGTGTGTTAGGATCACATGGCCAATTTGGGGGGGGGGGAACTTGGGGCACTCCTGCTCTATCTGATGGGTGCCATGGTTACTCTTTCCAGAGGTGAACCCCATTAACATAAGTTAAGAATATGGATATATACCTGTACTCCCCAACATCTTCATGGCATGCCTTAAAGCACAGAGCATTTACCTTTTGTAGTGAACATATGATTTATTCTTTGACACTTCTATTGTGGGGTTATCTGCACATCAACAATGTTTGCAGAATAGCTAACAAACATTTGTGCAAATTGCTCAATTTATTGACTTTCCTCTATCCTTCATATAAAAAAGTTTTTCTATATACAGTGGAGTAAATATACAACATTTTTGTCAGTAATCAGTTTCATGCAAACTGCCAAATGATGGTACCTGTAAATTTACTGTTAGTACATCAGTAGTGACTGACCTGTAATTACCATCTCTTCACTTTACAATATTTTCAAAACCATCCAGTCATTCCGCAATTTGTGTATAATGTGTGGTTTTAGATTATGCAGTTGGCCAGTCAGTTGCAAATCCTGACTCGGGTCATATCTTGCAGGATGGTACAGTGTGGCACTGTGCCATTCTGCTAGACCTAACATCTGGACCAGGATTTACCACTGCTGTGAATTGTGTAATTGTACAGGAACGTATACAAGAACATGTAAAAAATGCCCTTAGGAGTTTGTCTGGGCCAGGATAGCTCAGTTGGTGTAGTGACTTGCTACAGGCTGGACAGTCTGAGGATCGAATGCCAGTGGGGGCAAGATTTTCTGCACCCGTCAAGTCAAGACCGGCCCTGGGTCCCACCCAGCCTCCTATACAATGGGTACCGGGTCTTTCCTGCAGATAAGTGACCAGGGCACAGCGTTCACCACCCACCCCCATTTAGCACTAAGGTTTAGGAAAGAGTAGAGCTATACCTCTATTACTCTTTTGGACCTTTGTGGCCTGTTGTTGGGTGAACTTTACCCCCATTATGTAGGTGTTTTAATATCACAAATGAAATAATAATGAAATGCAGTAGGCTTCTTGATCTGAATAAAGGGGCTGTATAGACCTTAAATTTTGAGATGATTAAAAACTTCACATAATCATTAACATTCATTCTTTAGGTGTGGAATCCATGTTTGCCTTTGTCTTCCTTCTAATAATTTGTCAGTAAGGTAAAGAATTGTTCATGCCACCTCAACTACACAGATGAGCACTGGTGGGTGATCTCGCAACTGTACTTTCATTATGTGATGTTCATCATGAAAGGTGATAATTCACATGAATAAGTATGTGCAAAACATGACTGGACATAAAGTACTGTAACATTCCTGAAATGTTACAGTACTTTTGTGTACTAATTAAAGCCCAAAACTGGTTTTCATTATTTCCAGATTTTAAAGCAGTATCATTTTGTAATTCTGTTGAGTTCAGCTTCATCACAACAGAATTCAGAACTTATTTCTTGAGGTCTCTTTATATGCACTTGGCAAAAAAAGATAACTGAGCACATTTGCAACAGGGATCACTGTAACCAACTTCACAACATCAAGACTCCTTCTGCCAAAACCCAATATGTGGATCAGATCATCAGGCATGTGACTGAACTCAAGGTACATACCAACATGAACAGTGAGGAGAAACCTCTCATTCATTCCCTGCAGGAATGGACAAAACCTCCCCACAAGGATACAAAACATCACTATGGCCATAAAAACTTCCTGACAATGATGCACAGCAACAATAACAAAACATAATGATCTCTCCAGGCTCTCCTTTGCATTACCTATTATACTTGATTCTCCCTTCTCAGTCTCTTCAAACTGTAATCAGTTAGCAAAACTTCCTCCTCCATCTTTCAACTTGCTCCTTACTGCAGCTGCTTCTTTCTACTTTCTGTGCCTCCAGTGAGCTGCACCTACACCACCTCTCTCCTCCCAGAAACATATCCTTAGTTAACTACTCCGAAGAGGGAGGCAGTAATATGATCCGAAATCCCGATAAATTACCAATCAACATGGCGTCAAACTCCAGACAAATGCAATCTTGTATAAATTGTTTGCTGTTGATGGTTTGCAATTCTCAGTTGGACTCTAACTACATGGCTGAAAAAGAGGCTGTAACTGACTGTTACCAAAGGATTTTGCAAGCATGGTCTAGAATAATGAATTACTATGGCCTTTATATCTAGTGCCCATGATCCATGTAACAGACCTCAACCTGCTACAAACTTCTCTCCTACAAGCTAATATTTTGTGCCCACATACTGACAAAGCATTTTTAAACTGTTCATAACAACATTTATTATATTTAAAAAAAAAAAAAGTATGGCAAAATCAGCCACTACAAATACTTTTAAAGCCTTCTGTTTCATGGAAACAAAGTTGGTCTCTGTCATGCTGCTCCAAAATGTAACTGTAATAGCTGTCACACACATTTAGATTGTAACAATGCTGTGTCTACAGTATATTTAAACACTGTTTAACAAAGAGTTATAGAGGCTGTGTATGCCAGCCTTCTCAACATGGAGGACTTGGTTAAAGCAGAATTTGTGGTGGGCAGATGGCACTGGGCTAGGTTTTTTCTGCAAGTATATCAGTTTTCCCATTAGTAACATTCAAGCAGCACTCCATGCTCATTGATTCACCTATCACCAATGCTATATAATCTCAGCAACTGACAGCATCAGTAACACACTTAAAAAAGGAAGATATATAAATTTTCAGTACCAGTGACTTAATATGTGAGTTTAAGACACTGTAAAATATGAGTGATTAAGATATTTTTCCCTGAAAAGTGAATCCACAAATCACAAGGCATCATACATACATGAAAGTATGATAACTGTCCGCAAGGTTTTTTTTCTCCTCTCCCCAAAACAGCGTGTAGCCCTATATTTTTAAACTGGACACTGCAGTATCATAACTTTAAACTGTATGTTTTGCTATCACATAGTTTAGCTTATGGAGTGTATGATCAGGACAAACATACACAATTTGATACAGTGTAACACTTATCCTAATGAAGCCAATCACAACAGATGTCTGACTAGATTTTATACAACTGTAGTGAGTTTAGTTTGTCTGAATTCTGTAAATACCCATGTGCAACACGCTGCACTGAATCTCACCATATGGACTCCCTAAGATGTACTGGTTGCTGACAAAATGATGGCTCCCTGGAATTGTAAATCAAATTGTTCTATTCGTCTGTTAACTTGACACTACAGTCAAATAATAAATAAAATAATGATAAATAGCTACAACAACAATAATAATAATTCCACCACCATCCTGATAAGTCTTATTCTTAACAACAGCCGAATGTATCATGCAACAAAGGTATAGGAAAGAAAGAGATTAAAGAAGGGCCATATAATAAGAATTCTATAGTAATTATTAAGAAACAATGCAAGTACTCTTGCGTATCATTTTCCAAACTGCCTTTTCTCACTCCACGTCGTAGTTTTCCAAATCACTCAGCTCCCACACCTAAGAGAGGAAAACAAGGAAAATAATTATTATTAGAAAAGGAGAAGCCGGTGTTTTTGTATTGGTGAAACCTGATGTGTTCTAACTTCTTACCATATGTTGTTTCATTGAGCTGTAATTAATCCAGGAAATATTACACAAAGAATTTAGCAAACAAACATTACTGGAGATGTAAAAAAAAAAAACAACACTACTGAAAGTCTCAGAAATACCTTCATATATCTTACCTCTGCATTTTCTGTCTCTCTCTTCAGCTCTGTTAGGCCTGTAATATCCTCCAAGTAATCAGGAGTATTGAATGCTTGCAAGAGAAACTCAAACCCCTGGGTCTCATATTCATTAAGGACCTGCCATAATGGAAAAAAAAAAAAAACTATATTATCACACTTGGGGAATATGGGCATAATGTGAAGAGCAGTTTATCACAACTGTCTTAACCCTTCCCATGCCATGCATAATACATTCTGCACTTGATTTTCCCCATCATAGTTCGTGGCCTCATGCTCTTCCATGTCCTATATGATAACAGGATCAATGTAACATGTTATATATCGTTAAAACACGACTACAGTTATTGTACAGGGTGGGGCAAAATATCCTCCTTACTTTCAGTAGGGCATTGTGAAGGGAAGGGAGGCTGTAGAAGGGTGGGGTTGGGCTCGAAAGGTGCAGGTAGTTGGGAAGTTCCTGTTACAACACTCCGCAGTCGTAAAGATGGTGTGGTCCAACAAGCAGCGCACATTTGCCGTCAAAACCTACTTTTCGCAAAGTCACTCTATCGTAGCGGTGCAGCGTGCATTCCGTACTCGCTACCAAATCCCCCCTCGGGACCGAGTACCGGACCGAAAATCCATTCTGTTGTGGGTTGAGAACTTCAGGGAAACGGGAAGTGTGTCTGAAAAAAGATGAGGACGACCACGCACCTCTCAAACACCAGAGAACATTGATGTCAGACAGTCCGTTTTGCAGTCTCCCACGCGCTCTGCACGCAAACACCACGCAAACAACGGCCACCACTTGCAAGATATTCTTTTACGACTATGTGATTTAAAACTTCCCATGTTGTAGTTTCAGAATCCAAAAATAAAATATTTGTATCTCGAATAGTTTTTTTTGTTATTCACCTTAAAATATACGGAGGTTATTTTGCCCCACCCTGTATTATATTGGCTATCTACTACATTAGGCACAACTACATGTTTCAGCCACTAATGTTGGCCATCTTCAGGTTATACATGGACTTATCAAGTAGCTATACAACATATGTGGGGTGTTTAGATATATGATATATTCTGCAATCTGCGAGTCCTGTACATTGTTCTTATTTCTGTTTGTGTGAGAGATCCTAGATGGCTGGACTGGCCCTTGTGTAAGCACATTCACAGAGAAGTTGTGAAAAGCAACTGTTCATCTTGTCATGTCCAGCCACCCATCCATCCATTTGTCCACACAAAACAATACAATTCCCACTGGATGAACAGCCAGAAGTTTAACCTGTAAAACACCTACATTTGCATATGCAAACACACATAAAACAAACACGCACAAAATCCATTTTATGTATTTAGGCAACAAGGAAATTTACTGTATTTTAAGACATGCTGCACAATCTGTTTTATTTTCTGCTTTTTTTTCCCCCCCTCATTAATTTATCATTTTCTGGTCGAATATGCTTTTCTTAAACAGTGCACTAAAATTCAAACACCAACCCACTCAGATAAAGGTTCATGTTTGAGATTTTTACTAAAATCTGTCGATATATTCTCTATTATTAACACCAATCATGTAAGTGTACATAAGTTTTGTTTAAAGTTTAAAGTGTCTGTTATTTTTGTGTATTCAACCAAAATCAGAATATGTCTGTATTAGAAATTCACACACATCTGTTTGGTGATAGTCACACTGTTCCATGTAGGCAAACACAAGGAGGACAGTAGTCAGTCTACAGGGACAGGGAGGACAAGAGGAGTCTGGAGATGCAAGGCACAAAAGTGGAAGTGGGGGCACATTGTGGCAGAGCATGGACAGCAGTCAAGGTACTGTTCTTCAACTTCTGGCTAATTCTTCTATCCTGATGAAGAGGCAACATGTTACTCTGAAATGCTGGCAAATTCCTACCAGAATACAAGGCATCATATCCCAGAAGATGGTTATTTTCATAATGAATGCCATGAGAACCATAAATCTTGCATGTACTGTTTCTTGATTTATGTGTGCTGATGCAAGAAGTGTAAGGCCTAAGACTTATTTTATATACCACCAGCTTTAACAATCAGAAATTCTGTGTTCTGCCCACAGTGCATTTAAGTGTTTTGTGTGGATCTCAGAAAAAAAAAACTATTATTTCTCTATACAGAATTAACTGATTGGTTTTTATAATCAAGGCAGAGAGTGTTTACTGCGTGGTACAGACTGGGTCTTTAAATTAGACAGATATAGTTTCGTCCTTCAAGGGTTAACCTTTGTAACAGACCGATTTTCTTGTGAGGCTTATGAGACTGGTGAAGTGTAAAGTGATGCAAATAACAGAGGAATGTAATATGCATACTTTAAAGGAAAGCATATCCTGTAACCAAGGATATTAAAAGCTCTTAGCACTATAGTGTATCCAACCAAGTCATAGATTTCTAACATACACTGCACCTACCGTACCTTTTCTGAACACGCAATGCAGTGCAAAAACATATGACTAGCTGGTAACACTTGTTGAAACTGTGCAAGGAAGCCTCGAATCGAATGTGGTACGAGACCCAGAGGGCTTCCTTCATCACTAGCTTCACTTTGAGGCTCTTCTGTACAGTTAGCAGGCGCATAACCTCTGAAACATTTCATAAAGAAGGAATTAAATTTTACAGAAGGTGCAAATAAAAATATTAAAGTGCACCAATGGGCAGGTTCAAAACACATGAAACCAAAAATATACACTACATTGACTAAACCTATAGTGCCATATGGTTTTGAAATGTGGACAATGACAGAGCAAATGAAATCATCCCTTAAAATATGGGAGTTGAATGTACTAAGAAAGACATTTGGCCCAATAAAAGATCATAATGGCTGAAGAATCTGAACAAATGATGTACTACAGGTTATGTATAGAAAACCAAATATTGTAACAAAAAGACAGAGAAGACTATAATAGGCTGGTCAATGAGAGCACCATACAGAAAGTATTTCTGGGGAAACCAAATGGAAGAAGAAAAGCAGGAAGACCAAAATAAAGGTGGATAGATGCTATTGAGGATGATCTGGAATCAAGAAGAAGAAGAAGAGGAGGAGGCATGCACATTCATCACATGGTGAAATTTAAATAATACTTGGGCACCAACACACTGCACAGAATCACAAAGGATTAAGGTCCTATACCAACTCCATGAAGCAGAGGTCTCCTTGAGAAGTTGATAGGTGTTCACCTGGTCAACAAACTCTCTGCCTTTAACAAATCCCAAATATCCATTACCATGTTCACAGAAAGGCTGCCACTACAGTGTATTACAAACTTATTTTAGGACAAATACCATGTAAATGTATAGTTCAGTAGCATTTTTAAAGAACTTAATTGATGGATATCCACAGTTTTCCTCTGCCCCCCAACCTCACATTTTTTCTTTTCCTTTATGTTTTTTTAATACCAAAAATTATAACAAACAGGATAGGTTTCCAGTTCTCTTAGTGAAAACTTTTCAAGAAAATAATTTCATTGAGTACTCAAGTAAAGAATCACAGAATAATTTGTGTTGTTGGTTTTTTTTTAGGTTATACAAAAGGTTTTCTGGTCGAGGTTGCATGCCACTTTTGCAGTTAAAAAAAAAGTTTTGCACAAAATCTGTGGGCAGGTTCATGATTTGAAGAATACAAAATTTCATGTATCCATCTAGAGTGGTTCATCAGTTATGGGTATCAGTCCAAAAGCTAAATACATATTTAATGTGGTCATCACAATGTTCTTATAAATTTTTCAAAAAAAAAGCCTTAAAATCTGAATGCCTTTTGCAGGTCTATTATAACACAAAATTCATACAATAAATGAAGCTAGTGTTGCTTTCACTACACAAGTTGCATGGCCAGTAAGTTGGTAATGATGGCAGGAAACTGAAAAGTACAGAGATGGGGGTAGCCTCTTGACAGTTGATGTTCATATCAGGTTTCATGAATAGCTTCAGATTTGCTGTTGGAAAGAGGGGAACAAACACTTGGACAGAATGATAACTTGTAAAAATAGGGTACAAAGGCACAAAATGCACTTTTATCCTTACTTGAAAGGATGTTGCAGAAGTGATACCATGAGTTCTACAGCTAATGCACCAGCTATTGAACTGACCCCAGGCCTTGTAACTGTGCACTGTTGGTCTAGAGACCGGTCCCTCTGTGACTGTCAACAAACAGCAAGTACAGCAGTTAGCAGATCATAACAACTTCATTCCTAGCAAAATCAGAAGCATACCAATTCTAGCATTTTAATCTACTCACACACATATTCATAAGAAGAAAGCATATACAGTAAACCATAATTTGTAATTTAAAACCCACAACCATGTCTTGTATGCTTCATAAGGAACACTCATGCATCATGTCACTGCCTTACATACTTGGAACGGTGGTAATGCTACAAACTTTGACCAGTTAGATTTTGGCAAGTTTTAATGATTTCTTAACAATGAATTTGTGGCAGTATTAACAGACAATTACAGAGGACAGTTCATACCGAAATTTCTGCCCTTGGATTGGAAGCCAGCAAGAAGAGAAGAAGTATATTATGTTCGAAGCATTGAAACTAGTCTTGATTCTTTGAGATCTACAGCACCAAAAGGACTTATATAATGTAGATAACAACTTAAAATTCTACAGATATGACAAGATTCACCTATCAGTTTTATTAGAACTACTTAAGTTACAGTCCTTCCAGTCAGAACAGGTACTTTTCATGGATTTCAGCCCCATCTCCTGCATCCTCCATTTAGAGTGGTTGACACTGACAGGTTTAACCTTTTGGCGCCAGAATTATTTTTTTAATTTTAGCACACCCTGTATACAAAATGTGAATAATACAGGAACCAAATATGTTAGAATTATGAAACAAACTGCATTTTGAAGAGAAAAAAATGGAGAGTATATACCATGTTTAAAATATTCAGTACCTATACTTGTTGAATAAATATATAAAATGCAACTTTAGAGGTTAGCGGTG
>Ga0131853_10013268_pt1 | contig 15102 bp, 11 predicted proteins | sample TergutLab28metaG_FD_92764 | JGI IMG/M metagenome (GOLD analysis project Ga0131853, IMG submission 92764) | Labiotermes labralis P1 segment gut microbial communities from Petit-Saut dam, French Guiana - Lab288 P1 (version 2) (version 2) | ecosystem: Host-associated > Arthropoda: Insects >...
CACCTCCGGCTAATGCTGCCGCCGAGGCAGTATGATGAGGTGTCCGGAAGGGGCGTTCCGTTATCCTGGCCTGACGTTGGCTAAGCAGCCCTGCAATACTGTAGATTTTAGTGATTTCCAGGCTTTCATCGATGGTCAGATCCGGCATGATGGTAGGCATACGATGGGCCAGCATGGTTTTTCCGGCACCGGGAGGTCCGATAATGAGTACATTGTGAGAGCCGGCAGCCGCCACCTCTAAGGCTCGTTTTACAAAAGTTTGCCCCTTAACGTCAGCAAAATCCACACCGTAATTTGGTTTGTTTAGGCTTGAGTCAGGAGTAATATGTGTCATTATAGAGTGCCCATGGGAAAAGTGATCCACTATTTCCCGCAAATAAGCTGCAGGTAAGACGGTCATCCCGTTGACTAAAGCGGCTTCCGGCCCATTTTCTAAGGGAACACAGCAAATGGATATGCCATTGGCCTTGGCCGCTAAAACCATAGGTAATACCCCGTTAACCGGCCTGACAGTGCCGTCTAATGACAGCTCTCCGGTAAAACATATGCCTTGTATATTCTCCTGCTTTAATACGCCGATACATACTAAAATACCCACTGCGATGGGCAAATCAAAGGCAGGGCCTACTTTACGTGTATCTGCCGGGGCCAGGTTGACAGTGATACGCTTAATGGGGAAGGGGAGACCTACATTGCGAATAGCCGTGCGTACACGCTCACGGGATTCCTTTACAGCAGAATCCGGCAGCCCTACAATGTCAAAAGCGGGCAATCCCTGATCCACATCAACTTCTACAAAAACGAGATAGCCATCTACTCCAAGAATAGCGGCGCTTGTTATTTTTGATAACATTACTCAAGCTCCACCATTAATTCGATTTCTACTGAGGAATCCAAAGGTAGGGAGGCCACGCCAATAGCGGACCTGGAAGGGCAGCCTTTTTCTTCTCCCATGATATTGACCAATAGCTCTGTAGCAGCGTTTGCTACTTGAGGGTGCTGGTAAAAATCAGGGGCACTTGCTACAAAAACCGTCATTTTGACGCAGCTTTTTATTTTGTCTAAATCCCCTAGATGAACTTTTAACAGAGCCAATAAATTAAGAGTGCAGCGCTCTGCCGCTTTAAAGCCCTCTTCAAGAGAGCAGTCTGCCCCAAGTTTACCGGTGATGTTTTGACCGTCTATGCGGGGTACACAACCGGATACATAGGCCAGCTTATTACAAAACTCCTTGACTGGGGTATATACGCCGCCTTTTGGCGGTGCTTCGGGGAGGGTGTAACCCAGTTCTTGTAAACGTTTTTCGATTTGCATAAGATCGCATCCCTTCTTTTAACAATTGTTTAATGTATTCCATAGGTTGTTTTTGTCTAAATCATGGATTAGCGGCTGGGTCATTTAGACCACCATTCCTCTGGCTTCTACCGGTAGTTTTCGCAAAATACCATCTTCTTCTATATAAATATGATTTTGCAAATTAATTGCCGGGCAAATATGGGTGGGGATTAGCTCTAATAGGTCACCTATCTGCAATCCTGTGGGGCCGCCATCAGTTGTCCGTAGCATCCCATGTTCTTCACTAAGCCGGTCTAATCGCAAATCTTCCCGACCAACCACATAACCATAGCTATGAAGATGCAGCGGAGGCTGGTTAAGTGCCAAATCAGTAGGAAATGTTTTAGAGCCGCCATCGATAACCGCATGGTCGGGGGAGGGGACACTGACCACTGTGGCAAAAATACGTGCCGCAATATCCCCGGGCTTGCATGAGCCTTGCAGCAGGCAGGTTTGATCATAAAAAACATATGTGCCGGGGCGGACTTCATTGACAAGACCTGTAGCAGCGCAATCCGGTCCTGTTGGTGTGGAGCCTGCACTTAAATCACGTAATTTGATACCACGATGCAATAAGGCTTGACTTATTTGATCCAAAAGCGAACATTCTTCTTGGGCGGCTTCCGCTCTTTTGTTCAAAGTAGGGTTGCCCTGATAGATCATGCTTTTGAAGGTAAATAATCCTGTAAGCTGTAGATGGGGCAGCGCGTGTATGGCGGCCGCTAAATCTATTGCCTCCTGTAAAATCACACCGGTGCGCCGCAGGCCTGTATCTACTTCAAGCCTGACTTCCAAATCAATGCCGTGTTTTTGTGCTTTTTGAGAAAGGATACTGGCTCCTGCAAGGCTGTCTACGGTTAATATCAACCGCTGGATTTTTTGTGACAACATTATGGCACGGTCAATTTTACTTGTCCCTACCAAAGGATAAGCTATAAAAATATCTGTAAGCCCGCCAGCGGCCATAACTTCTGCTTCCGATACTTTTGCGCAGGTAATACCCACTGCGCCGACTTTTACTTGCATTCGGGCAATTTCTGTAGATTTGTGGGTTTTAATGTGGGGTCTGAGGGTACAGCCATGACGATTGCACAGTTCCTGCATACGAAGAATATTGGCTTGGATTTTAGCGAAATCAGCTATTATACATGGGGTTTCTATTGGATATGTAAACATGGTGGCCTCCTGATGATGTACGGTTTGTTGTAGTAAAATCATACGATGAGTTAATCGGCGTTATATGGTATTACTGTAACCTATTGCTGGGAAAAGTTCAATTGTTTTGTGACAAAATAATAGCCAACCCATACAATAAAAGCGCTTTTCTTCATAGGATCAAAAGCGGTCAAATGTCGTAATTTAGCGGAATAAAATAATTTGGTCAAATCGACACAATTGTAAAGCGCAATGGATCGGCAAAAGAGGAGCAATTAAAACGGATGGCAGATATAGTGCTGAGTTTAAGGTGCATCTTTTAGATAATCATTGGGTCCCGACCGGTATGACTAAGGCAGTGACAGCCTTTGTCATATACGAAGAAATTGAGCAGGGAAACCTTACAATGGAAACCCTTATTCCCATCAGCGCCAACGCGGGCTAAGATATCCTCCGATATCAGTATGCAGGGAGCATCTCGTCCTCACAATATAAGAAGGCCTATGATAGTAAATAACCGTACTTTTGCGTCGGTGGCTTATATTGCTCAAATGTTGGGGGTTAATGTCCGTTGAGATGGTGTAAGTAGGGCTGTTTATATCCAGCAGTAGTGGCAAAAAGCCAGTCGCATTTCAGCAACTGGCTTCGCAACTTCATACTCTTTTATTTAAATGCAGACTCCATCAAAATATAAAATGCCTGACCTTCCGGTGCAATACCAGGCTTATCAAATGTAGGCGCGCCACACACCGGCGTTACCAGACCATAGGGATTAACGTAACCATGGACAGTTTTACGGATATCTTCAGCCTCTGCCATTAAATCTGCACGTAGCCATCCCTGCTTTACTCCCCTGGCAATGGTATAAGCCAGCATCTGGGCAAAGTTTACTTCAAGGAAGCTGTCGGGTTTATCTAAAAAGTTATGGAAAATACCATTGCTGCGAAGGGGAAGTGCGGCGTCTATCGTTTTGGATACCACGTCTATATACCTGTCCCGTGCTGCCTTTTTATCGGCAGGCAATCCTTCAATTAATCTGGACAGACCGGCCAATGCCCAGCCATTGCCTACGCCCCAGTACTCCACAATTTCAAAATCTTGTTTATCTTCGTCCCAAATATGATGAAATAGCTTTCTTTCGCTATCCCATAGAGCCGCAATATATCCATCAGCCTGCTTGATAGCCTCGTCGGGATGACCTGCAGCTAAAAGTGTCGGCGGAAACATATATAAGGAATCTACCCAAAACTGGTGGGTGTGATCCATATGATACACGATACCTTCCTTATTGCGGGGACTATTTTTCAGTGACCATTCCATGGCCAAAGCCAGGGCCTTTTCCAAAACCGGATCCTTTGTAATTTCACAGGCGCGGATTAACGCCGGTACTATCGCCACAGGATCCGTCACGGCATTTTGATGGCCCAAATTTCCTAAACGTCCATCCGGTGACTGTCTGTTTACCGCGTCGTAACACAGACATACAACGACATCATCATCTCCCGACTCCAAAAAAGCCTGGGCACAGACTCCCTGCTCCCAAGAATAACGTGCCATGGAGAGCAGGGCAATTTTCACTTTGTCTAACATATATAGCCTCCTCGTATCACATACTTTTGCGAAAATTATATCACTATACCCTTTTTTGTGGAAGTGTGTTTGGAAACTTCCATGAAAATATTAATGCGATGCATTTTTTTTTAGCAATGTTTACAAGGCGCATGGCTTTTGGTAAAATAAAGCAGTTTGTTAATATAATGTGAAATTATGGAGAGGATTGTTGAATTTGCAAAAATCAAAGTTGCTCACCCTCTTGCCGGAAGACTATGTGTCTACCCCTGACGGCATGACTATTGACAGAAATGATGGCAGCCTAATCTTAGCTTGCCCCAACTTTGCCGACACGGCTATGCCCGGCTGTGTAGTAAAGATCAACAAAGACGCACAAGTACGCAAGTGGTTTGATGTGCCTGTCTTAGAAGAGACCGGATGTGCGCGCCCTATGGGGATAGAGATGGCCGACGACGGCGATCTGTACATTGTAGATAATCAAGGCTGGAGCGGACAGGAAGGACTGACTTTCAAAGGCCGTATCCTTCGTGTGAAAATGGATGGCGATAAAATTGCAAAATGCACCGTTATCGCCAAAAACATGGAACATCCCAACGGTCTGCGGGTACGGGACGGCTATGTATATGTAACCCAAAGTATGCTTTCCAAAGAAAATGATCCATCGGGCAAGTTGGTCAGTTGTGTGTACAAATTTTCTGTGGATGACGAGGGGATAGATATTACAAATACCCTGGCAGATAAAAATATTTTTACGTCATTCTTAACGCTTAACCCTGACTGTCAGTATGGTGCCGACGGTATCGTCTTTGACAAAGCAGGCAACTTGTATGTAGGAAATTTTGGCGATGGGGCCATACACAAGATCACCCCGGACGGAACAAATACCGTGTGGGCAAAAGACGAAAAAGAAGTGACCAGTATTGACGGTCTGTGTATTGACGATGACGGCAATATCTATATTGCCGACTTTTCGGTAAATGCCATCGCAAAGGTAACTCCTGACGGGGTTATGAAACGCATTGCCCAAAGTCCCGATACGGACGGCCTTAACGGTGAAATTGACCAACCGGGTGAACCTATTATTTGGAACGGTAAGATTATTATATCTTGCTTTGATCTGGTTACTGATCCGGGGAAGGTTAATACCGCCCATGAAATGCCGGCAACCATGTGTATGCTGGATTTAGAATAGGAGGACTCAAAATGAAAAAATATTTGCTGGCACTATCAATAATAGCTGTTTTAGCTTTGACTGCCTGTGGTAATGGCGGTGGAACAGCCGGTGGCGGTACGGCACCTGCACCGGCAGCTGCAGATGATGGCCTCAGCGGTACAATTACCCACTGGGTATGGGGCGACTTCGAAGAGCTTGGTTCCTATCGTTTTTACAGGTACTTCCCCAATATCGAGATCAATTATGTTATTGTACCGACCGGCGAGATTATTTCGCGTTTCCAAACGACTTTGGCCGCAGGTGGAGAGCTGCCGGACATACTTAATGTAGAGATTGACCATCGTGCCATGCTTTATAGTTTGGATAATGTTTTCCATGTATTGGACGACGCACCGTTTAATCTGGACCGTAGTGTAATGGTTCCTTTCTCAATCCCCCTTGTATCCAACCCACAAGGCCAAGTACTTGGTGTGCAGATTGACAACTGTGTCGGCGGATTCCTGTATAAGAGGAGTCTGGCAGAGGAATTTTTCGGTACAGATGATCCCGGCGCTTTGGAAGCTATGTTCCGTACCCCGCAGGATTTTATTGACTGGTCCGCACATGTTACTTCCCAAAGTAATGGTCAGGTCTATATGTTTGCCAGTGCAGGGGATGCCTTCCGCGCATTCTCGAGTCTTGGCGTAGCCAACTCCGCACCTGTTGTAATCAATGATTTCCAGTTAAATGTACGTACTCTTTTTACAGAAACCTTTGAGATTATGGAAGGCCTCATTGCCAATGGTGCCATTGGTTCTTTAGGTGCTTGGAGCCCTGCTTGGATGGCTTCTTTTGCCAATAACGACGTTATCTTCTTTCCCGGCCCAACATGGTTTATCTCCCATGTTGTTAAAGCAAATGCTCCCGATACCGAAGGTGATTGGGGTTTGATCGGGCCTCCTGGTGGTTCCTTTAGCTGGGGCGGTACGGCATATTCCATTCCGGTCGGTGCACAAAATCCGGAGCTTGCATGGGAATGGATCCGTTGGATGACCTTATCACAAGCCGGTGCCGAATCCTTCTTCTCGGCACATGCCACACCTACCTTATACGCACCTGCTTATGACACCGATCTGTACCTGAACAACCCCGACCCATTTTTTGCGGGCCAGGACATTGTTTCACGTTTACTTGAAATCTCAATGCATCCCGATACACGATCCCGTCCGCTTTCTATTTTTGATACGGTTGCCAATGAAGCATCAGGCCTTGTATTTGTTGAGATGATAGATCACGGCATGAGTGCTGCCGATGCCATCACCATGATGGAAGATGAAATGATTTTTATAGACGATAGACTGCATCGTTAATCTTTATTTCGGCACTAGATTGGGCAACTTCGAAAGGGAGGGAGCAAGTGATTACAAAAAAGACTATCGCACCATATCTTTTTCTTTCGCCGTATTTGATTTTGTTTGCGATGTTTTCAATTTTCCCTATAGGTTTTGGTTTTTGGATAAGCTTTAATCATTGGACAGGGTTTACCCCGCCGGAGTTTGCGGGGATAGTAAACTATATACAATTGTTTAGCGACCTGCGTTTTAGGGTAGCGCTGCTTAATACGCTAATTTTTATGGCGATGATTATACCCACACAGATAGTAGGGGGGTTTTTGATTGCGAATGTCCTCAACAGTACCCTGCTTAAAGGGCGCACATTTTTTAGGACAGTATATTTTTTACCCTTCCTCACAACGGCTATCGCCATAGGCGTTATTTTTGCCCATATGTTTGAACGTAATCACGGCGTTATCAACCAGATGCTTGTTAATTGGGGCGTGATAGAACAAAATATTAACTGGACCGGTGAAGTGTGGTTGTCCCGTTTTATGATAAGTGCGGTAACCATATGGCGCTGGACGGGCTATACTGCCATAATCTTTTTGGCCGGACTCATGAACATTAATCCGGAGCTGTATGAAGCGGCATCCATAGACGGCGCAACCCGCTTCCAGCGAATGATAGGCATTACCATACCGCTGATGAAAAATGTGCGCAATTTTGTTGTTATCACAACAGTAATCGGCTGTTTCGGCATCTTCGAAGAACCTTTTATGATCTTCCAAAACACTACGGGCATAACGGGTGGACCGCAACATTCCGCTCTAACGGGCATGTGGCTGTTTTTTGATGTGGCTTTTGCCACACAAATGCGCTATGGCTATGCTGCGGCCATGTCCTTTTTGATGTTTGTGATTATTTTGACTTTTACCTTTATTCTCACAAGGATACTTAATGTAGGGGGGGACTCGGATTGACCAAGACAAATGCCGTTTTGCCCAGGATAATAACAACCATTTTTATGGCGACACTTGGTCTTATTGTCGTCTTCCCTTTTTATGCCATGATTATGATGGCTACCTACAGCACCAGAGAAATATTTCAAGGGTTAAGATTAACGCCGGGTGATTATTTTTTTCAAAATGTGAATACTTTGTTAACGCAGATCGGTTTTATCCGGTATTATATTAACTCAATTTTTTTGGCTGTTAGTACCGGTGTGCTTTCGGTTTTATGTTCTGCCATGGGTGGCTACGCTTTGGCTATGTACAATTTTAAAGGGAAAAAAGCTATCATGGCGATTATCCTAGTAACCCTTACATTGCCTTTCCAGATAGCGTTAATTGGTACGGTTATGCAGGCCAATTTCATGAATTTGGCTGATACCCATAGCTTCCTTATTATAATAGGGATACCCAGTGCTTTTGGTGTGTTTTGGATGAGTTCTTTTGCGAGACAAGCCATACCGCAGTCTGTGGTAGAAAGTGCGCATATTGATGGCTGTTCCGATTTTATGACTTTTATAAAGATAGGGCTGCCCTTTATGATGCCGGCTTGCGGCACCTTGTTTTTGCTTGTGTTTTTAGGTTCTTGGAATAGCTTTTTGCTGCCTACCATCCTGCTTTCGCGGGAGAGCTTGTTTACTCTGCCTATAGGTATAAGATTGCTGGCAAATAACTTTGGCCGAGATGTAGGCGCGCAGTTGGCAGGGCTTGTTTTAGGGACTGTGCCTATTTTGATTGTATTTGCTTCGTTTTCTAAGACGTTGATACAGGGATTGTCTGCTTCGGCGGTTAAGGAATAAAGTAAAAAAGTTCAAGTGGTTAATCTTTCGCTACTTGAACTTTTTTGTTTGCCAATGAATTTTGCCATATACGTAGGAATGTGTTGCTAATTGCTTGATATAGGGGTTTATAGTAAAATAACAATCGAAAGTGGATTTTATAGAAATTTGGCAACGAAGCTTGACATAGGAGGACACTATATTGAATATAAAAAGGACATTTGATAAACGTCTCGGCGTAGAAATTTCACAGCTTGGCTTTGGTGCCATGCGTTTGCCTACCTTGGATAACGGTAAAATTGATTGGGAAAAATCGGCCAAAATGATTGATCGTGCCTATGAAGCAGGGGTCAACTACTTTGATACAGCATACCCTTATCATAATGGCGAGTCAGAAGTGTTTTTGGGCGAGACATTGAAAAAATACCCTCGCGAAAGTTTCCACTTTGCAACTAAATTGCCCACATGGATGATTGATTCCAAACAGACTATGGCCGAGATATTCAATGAGCAGTTTAACAAATGCGGCGTGGATTATTTTGACTTTTATATGCTGCATTCTCTGGGAGAAGATCGCTATGATCTCATTGACCGGCATGGCATCTATGATTTTTTATTTGAACAAAAAAGAGCGGGCCGCATTAAGTTTTTAGGGTTTTCTTATCATGGCGATTATGAGACTTTTAAGCGATTGTTTGACAATTATAAATGGGATTTTGCAATGATCCAATACAATTATGTGGATGAGATTTTACTGGATGCCGGTAAGCTTTATGATATTACCGTTAAACACGATGTGCCTTGTGTGGTAATGGAGCCCATCCGAGGCAGCTTTTTAGCAAACCCTCCCCAGGCGACCCTTGATGAAATGCAAAAATTTGAGGGCGATCAATATTCCCCGGCAGGATGGGCATTACGCTGGTGCCGTGATAAGGCTAACACAGCCGTGACCATATCCGGCATGTCTACCATGGAGCAGGTAGAAGAAAATATTCGCGTATTTGCGCAGTCCCCGGATAGGCTGACAGCCCCTGAGTCTGCAATGCTCGAGCGTGCAAGGGATATTATGCTTGCTATCAAAACAATCCCTTGTACATACTGTGGCTATTGCATGGATTGTCCCGCGGGCGTGGATATCCCTCGGGTGTTTGAAGTGTATAATCAGTATAAATTATTTCCTAATGAGTTTAGGGTAGGGATTGGGTATGGTAGGCTGGTTCGCGATGGTAAAGGAGCTGAACATTGTACGCATTGCGGTATATGCGCCCCACTGTGTCCGCAAAATATAGAAATCCCCAAAAGGCTTGCAGCATTGCATGAAGAGATTGAACCATTTAGGCAGAAGTTTATTTCATCGGTTTAAAGTAGTTTCATGTCGCTATAATTCAAATTGAAAAATAAAACCGCCCTTTGCTGAAAGTTGTACAATAGCAGTAAGGGCGGTTATTTTATTTGTGGATTGATTTCGAATTAATTCAATATACAACACTTACCGCAGTTCCGGTGGTATAAGCCGTGGCCGTGACACAGTTGTTGCACCGGCTCTTCTCATAGTTATTAAATACTCCCCGGAACCTTCCTGAAAAAATCCTCCTCGGATAATGTATTCAACGCCTGCTTCTAAATAAATTTTAATCAGCGCGTTAAGCCCTTCGCCGCCATCATCGTCTTCGGCCAAGATACGTCCGTTGGAATCCAGCACCCATAAATATGGATCACCGGCACCATTATAAGAAGTATAGATGACCCAGTAACCGCTTTCCTCTGCAATAAAAGAAAAATCCGTTTCCCTTACCACTTTACGGCGATAAACATCTCCTGCCGGACGTATTAGGTTTGCCTGGGTTATGGATAAGTTGCTGTCAAAAATCCAATCAAAACGCCAGGTGTCAATCCTGTACTCTACTCCCTCTGCCAAATGTATGAAGATGACGTTATCAATACCTGCCCATGGGGAATCCCATGAGTAAACAGTAAAGCTTTCGCTAGGGTCATTGATAGCTAAATAAGACTCGTTTCCATCTGTCTGCAGTACCCATGTCCCCGTGTAGGAAGGGGTAAATAGGAAATGGCTTTCCTCAGCTGTGATGGGTAGGTGTCCCCCACTGCCGGGTATGGTTTGAGTAGGTAGGAAAATGTCTGCAAAAAGATCGGCAAAGGTAGTGTCAGTAGCTAGGGGAGTATAAGTGAATGGAGAAACCGTTAGGGTATAACTTCCATCGGTATTATGATCAAAAAATCTGGCCCAAAGTACGTATTCCTTTCCTTCTGCCAGGTACAAAGCTAACAGCGCATTTAAACCTATACCGCCATCGTCATCAGAAAATAAAATGCTACCATAGTTGTCTGTCAATACTAAGAGAGGATCGCCGTGATTGTTAGCGGTTTCAAATGTCCATGGTCCTGTGATATCGGGAGTAAAAGAAAACCAGGTTTCGCCTTGCACATGAATTTCTCCGCCACTGCCGGGTATAAGTTCCCGTTCGGCTTCCAAATCGATAAAAAAGTTATATTGTGCCATCAATTCGAGATCCAGCCATGGTTCAAAATTGTCTGTTGGTGTTACGGATAGGGTATAGCTGATAGACTCTCCCCAAAATCCCCAAGAGTCTCCGACATGAACAATATAGTCGGCTCCGGCTATTAGATAAACCGTAAAATCTGCATGTCTTAAATTATCAAAATTAAAGTCGTTTGCTGCAAAAACATTGCCGAAAGAATCCTCTATATACATAAACAAAGGCTCATCATCGCTATATAATTGAAACGCCCAAAAGCCGCTGGTGTCCGGGGTAAAATGAAATACCCCCGGGCTATCAGCGTCTATCCTGCCTCCGCTTGACGGAATGATATGTGTATGAATGGTAAATATATCGGTAAGTCCGGGGAGGTCAAAGGTATCTGCCCAAGATATATTAAGCATATAACTGCCGGAACCGTCTCTCCAAAAGCCTGCTCGTACTATGTACTCCGCACCTTCTACTAAATGTATTTTGATAAAGGCATTTAAATTACCGGCGCTGTCATCATCATAAGCCAGTAGATGACCATATTCATTCATGATCCACAGCATGGGATCACTGTCAAAATTGTTTGAAGTTTCAAATATCCAGTATCCGGTCATATTGGGTGTAAAAGAAAACAGTGTTCCTCTTCCTGTAACCATTACGGTTGAAATATCTCTTGGGATGGCTTCAGATGAGTCGCTTTGAGCGGCGTAGATGGGGATGCTGCTTAGGGATATGAGTAGTGCTAAAAATAGTGCGGTTATTTTTGTTTTCATGACAACAATTCCTCCTTTTTATGGTATTATAACATAAAAAATGTTCTATGATTGTTGATGACTTTTGCTGTATGGTAAAACAAGGGTGCATAGTGCCACATGAACGAGGCAAATTTGGTAGACACTTTGGTAGACAAAGGATTTTTGAAACAAAAAAATAGAATCAAGGATTTTCATTAAACCCTGATTCTATCACATTTCTTGGAGCTGAGCTGGAAGGATTTGAACCTTCGAATGCAGGAGTCAAAGTCCTGTGCCTTACCGCTTGGCGACAGCCCAATTAAAGGGTATTATAAATCATATCATCATTTTTGTAAAGAACATTTCCAAATAAAAAATGTTCTTAGAGAGGAGTTATCAAATGAAACCTTTTATGGACGATCATTTTTTACTGAACAGTGACACAGGTGTGGACCTCTTTAACCACTGCAAAAACCTGCCAATCGTGGACTACCACTGTCATCTGGATCCCAAAGAAATTGCCGAGAACAAACGCTTTGCAAATATCACCGACTTGGCTTTACGGGGTGATCATTACAAATGGAGATTGATGCGTGCCAACGGTGTTGATGAAAAATTTATCACCGGTGACGGCACCGATGAAGAAAAATTTTATCATTGGTGCGCTACTATAGAAGATTGTATCGGTAGCCCGTTATATCATTGGACTCATTTGGAAATGCGCCGCTATTTTGATTACGACGGACCTATTACTGGGGAACTGGCCGGTAAAATTTATGATCGTTGTAACGCCATAATCAATCGTGAGGACTTCTCGGCTTGGAATATTTTTAAAAAGTTTAATGTAGCTCAAATAGGTACTACCGACGACCCGGTAGATTCATTGGAATATCATAGGCAAATGGCCGATCATCGGGCGAAGGATCCGTCTTTGCCTTTGGTACAGCCTACATTCCGGCCATCTAAAGCTATGAATATTGAGTCGCCGGATTTTGTTTCGTATATAAAGGAACTGAGTACCGTAAGTAGTCATGTTATTAATGGTTGGGAAGATTTGCAGGCGGCTTTAAGCAACCGGATCGACTTTTTTAATCAAATGGGCTGCCGTGCTTCGGATAATACATTGGAGCCGCCGGTGTTTGTGGATGCTACTCCCGTTGAGGTAGATGCTATTTTACGTCAAGCCCTAAAAGGCGAGCCATTGACGCAACTGGATATCGACCGTTATAAAACCGCTTTGATGTTATGGCTTGGCGAAGCTTATAACGACCGGGGCTGGGCAATGCAAATCCATATGAATGCTCAGCGTAATAATAATCGCCGGATGTTTCAAAAATTGGGACCGGATACGGGTTTCGATTCTATATCAGACGATACTTTTTCGCGTCCTTTGGGAAGATTGTTGGGCGAGTTAGAAATGAAGGAAGCGTTGCCCAAAACTATTTTATACGCTCTTAACCCTACATCGGATACAATGCTTGCGACCATGATAGGCAATTTTCAGGGTCATGGTATCAAGGGCAAAATGCAGTGGGGTAGTGCGTGGTGGTTTAATGATACCAAAATTGGTATGCGCAATCATTTAACTACCTTGGCCGATTGTGGGATGTTGGCACGGTTTATCGGTATGCTAACCGATTCCCGCAGTTTCATGTCTTATCCTCGCCACGAGTATTTTCGCCGGATTTTGGCTCAGGTGATTGCCGAGTGGGTAGATGGTGGAGAGTTTCCTAACGATAAAGATAAGCTTAACCGTATAATGAGTGATATTTGTTACGGTAATGTGGTTGAGTATTTGGGCTTGAAATTATAGATTGGATCGCTTTTCCCCAAAACATCAAAAGCGGTCAAAGATAGATATAATGGCATCAAAAAGACAGGAGGTAAATATGAAGCTGGAACGGGCAACGCCGGAAAGTGTTGGAATCTCTTCTCAGGCGCTACTTAAATTTTTGAAGGCGGTGCAATGCCACGAAATCCATTCATTTATGCTGTTAAAGGATGGCAAAGTGATTTGCGAGCGATGGTGGGAGCCATATGGTTCTATTTACCGTCATCAATTATATTCTCTCAGTAAAAGCTTTACATCTACGGCTGTTGGGATGGCAGTGGATGAAGGGCGGCTTACGGTAGATACGCTATTATCGGATATCTTCAAAACGGAATTTAAAAGCCTGGATATCAGGATAGATGATGAAGTCAGGCGTATGACAATTAAGCATCTGCTTATTATGTCTACCGGTATGGAATATGAAGGCTGGGCTCCCTGGGATTCTCAAAATCCTGAGGTCAATCATATTGTTTCGTTTCTTTCTTCCCATGTAAAAGACGAACCCGGACAAATATTTCGTTACAGTTCTATCGCTACTTATATGCTTTCGGCGGCGATTACGCGCTTAACAGGCGAAACATTGGTCGAATATATGCGTCCGCGCCTGTTCGAGCCATTGGGCATTACCCCTCATTGGGGCCTTGATGAAAAAATGGGAGTACATGCAGGGGGCTTTGGACTTAATGTGACTACCGAGGATATCGCTAAATTTGGACAGTTCATTTTGCAAAAAGGCGAGTGGCAAGGTAAGCAGTTGGTATCTGCCGAATGGATAGAAGAGGCTACTGGCTGGCATATCCAAAGCGAATCGTTTTCTCGCGATGGCGAAAATGATTGGACCCAAGGATACGGTTATCAATTTTGGCGCTGCAAGCCCGAGGGTGTGTTTCGCGGTGACGGGATGTTTGGACAGTTTTGTGTAATTGTCCCCTCTATGAATATGGTGATTGTTGCTAACAGTAACGGAGCCATGGATCAAGTACTGGATTTATTTTGGGATATGCTTGAGGATATAAAAACATTGCCTGCAGATGGGCGCGGAGCAGTAGAGCTGCTTGCTTATGACGGGTTCTCTCACTTGGATACATCAGAAGTAGGGGAGGATTATCCGGTGCTTTTGGCCGAATATGAAATGGAGGACGGTTCGTCTCTTATTTTTGACGGTGTTGGAAATGAGTGCTTGATTTCCATAAAGTGTATTGGCAGGCCTTTTGTAGTTTATCGTTTTGTAAAAGGCAAGTGGATCAAAGGAGCGGCTCCCAATATATTTACGCCCTATGCCATACCCAATGAGAAAATGTACAGGGTAATTACCTATGGAGTATGGAAAAATCATATTTTTGAAGCCACGACATGGCATTACGAATCGGCTTCGCGTGATCAGCACCGCTTTATTTTTAACAAGGATTTTAGCCAAGTGACCATGGAAAGCCGGACAGGTGCTTTTGATTCGCCTTTTGAAGTAAAAGGCACAGGTAAGCGTAAACCCGATTGAGGGTGAAAGTTGAAAAAATTTATCATTAGCTTTGCATTTAAGCCCTTCGTAAGCAGTCAAACGAAGGGCTTAAACACGTGAATCTAATTTAAAATTGCTTAAAGAAAGCTAAGAAAGCAGAAAGCATCCGTAAATCAAAGAGGTTACGCCTAAGGACACCAACGAGGGATGATTTAGGGCATTCACTGGTTTTA